>Ga0208192_1002299_pt1 | contig 9452 bp, 8 predicted proteins | sample June2015DPH_13_1_2_FD_184711 | JGI IMG/M metagenome (GOLD analysis project Ga0208192, IMG submission 184711) | Peatland microbial communities from SPRUCE experiment site at the Marcell Experimental Forest, Minnesota, USA - June2015DPH_13_150... | ecosystem: Environmental > Terrestrial > Soil >... | reverse complement strand
GTTAATGTGCCAGCACCTGGAACTACTTTAGTAATTGAAACAGCATTAGTAGAGGCTAAAATAGAGGCTGTCACTATGCTAGTTGCCCCAACATTGGTTGCGGTATAAGCATTACTTGTTCCGCCACCAGAATAAGCGGCAGTAGTTGCGGCATGTAATGTAAACCCAGCATCAACAATAGCGCCCACAGTACCAGTTGCTTTAACAACATTACCGCTTACTAATGCGCTAGGAGCTAGCACAAAATTGGCAGTAGTAGCTGAAGGATCTGGAATTGTAAATGTTCTAACTCCAGCTTGAGATGCGTTCGTTACAGTGACCGCAGTATTTCCAGAGTTAGCGGTAGCAGCTACTACTAAATTTCCTTTGCTAGCTGTTGCTGGATAAGAAATAAAATCACCAGCTACGCCGCTAGATCCTGCCTGGACGTTTCCAGCAAAAGAACCGCCTGAACTTGCAGGGGTTACTAAACTGTAAACTAAGTTTGGGGCAGTTCCAGTAATAGATACGGCTAAGAATACAACGCCACTAGTAGTGTAAACTAGCGCCATATCGTTGTTTGAAACAGTTAATAGGTTTTCGTGAACAGCTTTACTTAAGTATCCTGTTGTCGTCACAGTTGCAACAGAGTCATTAGTATTTATAAAAACTAGATTAGGAATAACACCAGCTAACCCAGTAATGCTACTTGTAGCTTGTAAAATTGACATCTTCGCCCTCCATGGCTTTGATTAATTTATATTTTATTCAGCAGGATTTATTTTTTCTTAACAGCCTTACCAATGCGACCTTCCATTTTGCCGCCTTTTTTATTCATTTTTTCTTTCTTTTCGTAAGATTCTTCTTTACGTTCGTGCTTTTTCATTTTCGATGTCCTTATTAAAAATAAATTAATCTAAATTCATTATAGTAAATCTTATACAAACCCCAAAGATCGTCAAGAGCCATTCTCTATTTTTTTGCTTTAGATTTTTTGGTAGCTTTCGCTTTAGGTTTTACATGCTGAGGAAGCTTTTTACCTTTAGGGGTGGCAGATTCAAATTCCTTAGCTAATTTAGGATGTTTAGCGTACATAAATTTTCTTTGGGATAAACTTTTAAATGGCACTTTAATTCTCCTATGAACTGGTCGTTACGATAGGGGCAACTGTGTTTGTTGTTGTTGGACCAGTTGTACTGGTGGGGGCGCCACTACTTGTAGCCGTAGTTGCAGCATTAAATGCATTTATTCGAGCGGTTAATGTTGCCGTTTGTGTTGAATCATTATTAACAACCTGTGCCCAAAGAGCGGCTACTTGTTCTGCTAAAGTGGGAGGCGGAGGAATAGCAGCCATAGCGGCTTCTGCTTCTGCATCAATGGCCGCTTGAGCTAAATCCACATCAGTTACTGGAACTTGTTGAACAATACAATTACCCGCTCCAGCCGAAATATCCACAACCATTTTATATGTAGTCATAAAAAAACTCCTTAAGCAACTAAACCATAAAGTGTAAATGTTCCAGAGGCAATATTGCCTGTCCCCATAAAAAATTGAACAGCATTAACTGCCGCTGCTGCTGTTCTATATCCGCTACCATCAATTGGGTTTACATAAGGTGTACCCGTATATACGTAGCTTAATACACCTCTAATAAAACAATAACTAGCAGCGGAAGGATTAAAGATATAAATCCAACCGTTAGCACCAACACTTGTGCTCATATAGCCTGAAGCTCCATAACTAAAAAAGAGAGTTATAGAAGTATCTGACAAGCTAGAATTATTATAATAATCGCCACCATTAATTCCCACAGTATACCAAGAATAATTGCCTGCTCCGCTGTCGTAAGACGATCCGTTATTTGCGCTCGTTCTTAGAAGCATGGATGTGCTAGATGATGCAGGAATAATGTTCGTTAATAAAACAGCATAAGCAATATATGTATTTGATAATCCTGTAAAGCTTATACTAGCACTTGAAGAGGCCGAAACTGATGATATGGCCTGCCAGCTACCACCCCCAGCGGCTTGAAATGTTGGGAGAGCGCCTGCACCATTACTTGTTAATACCTGTCCTGATGTTCCAGCGCCTGCATTTTGTAAAGCACCTGTTGTGGTGGTTCCCCCACAAATAACGCCATATGCTGTTGTTGTTGCAATGCCAGTACCACCATTAGCAACAGGTAATGTGCCGGTTACTGCATTAGAAAGACCTATTTGATCCCAGCTAGCATCACCTCGCCAGAACGTAGTGTTGCTTGCGCTCGTGCCGCTATTCAAATTTCCTACAGGTAAATTGCCAGTTACACCGTCGGCTAGGTTTACATAGTTCCACGCTGGATTATTATTTGTTCCAGTATTAGTAAGGTATCGAGTCGCCGTAGTGTTTTTAGCAAGAGCAGACAACGTATTAGTAGCACTTGCATATAGGGTATCGCCTTGATTAAAGCTCGTTATCCCTGTTCCACCATAAGTTACACCTATAGTAGAACCGTTCCAGGTTCCAGTTGTAATCGTTCCAATACTAGCTAAAGATGATAATGTAGTTACTGCTGAATTAACTAGGGTGCCTGATGTAGGAAAAGTAACAGATGTAGTATTAGTAAATGTAAAAGTAGAGTTATAAGATCCAGATAAGGTTAAGCCGCCAGCCGTTGAAATACTACCACCCAAACCAATGGTGTACGCACCATTGTTTACCCCGGTGCCTCCATATGTTCCTGAAATTAGTGAACCATTCCAAGCACCATTAGTAATAGTTCCTGTTTGAGTAATATTACCTTGAACAGCTGTCGGTAGAGTAACTCCTATGCTAGGAACGCCAGAACTATCTGTTACCAAGATGCCGCTATTTGCTGAAGGTAATCCAGCTATAGTATTGTTGGCGCTGCTATATAAAATTTGATGTGCTGTTGTTGATGCAGGATAAGTGGCCGTACTCCAAGTTGGAGACGTACTACTACCAGACAATAATACCTGATTAGCAGTGGCCGTGCCAGATAAAATAGCTCCTGCACTTCCAGTCGAATAAAATATACCACCATTACTTGCTGTTAAATTAGCATTCAATCCGCCATTAGCTAACGATAATGGAAAAGTAGGGATAGATGAAGTTGTGGCTAGCGTGCCTGATGTTGGTAGGGTTACATTTGTTGCCCCAGTTAAAGTTAATGTAGCAGCATATGCTCCGCTAGTTGCAAAGTTTCCACCAACAGTAATCGTGTTGGATCCATTGTTAATACCAGTCCCTCCGTACGTTGGGGAAATGATAGTAGCTCCCCAGTATCCCGTTGAGATTGTGCCAACGCTAGATAATGACGATAACGTGGTAACGGCACTATTAACCAATGTTCCACTTGTAGGCAGTGTTACACTAGTGTTGCCAGTAACAACTAGTGTAGTATTATATGCTCCGCTAGTTGTTAGATTTCCGCCAAGCGTAATCGTGTTGGACCCGTTGTTTACACCTGTACCGCCATAAGTACCGCTAACAAGACTGCCAGTCCATGTACCAGTAGTGATTGTACCAAGAGTTGTAATGGATGTTTGGCCAACATATGTAGGATCTATATCTACAATAACACTGCCTGTGTTTGGTGAGCAGGTAATAAACCCTACTGTTCCACCGACACTCACAACGCCTGTGGCTGACGATTCAAACGCTGCCCAATTAGCACCATCAACAGTGCCTTCAAATACCCCTGATTGACTGTTAAACCTCATCGTTCCAGCACCACCAGAACGTGCCGCCACGTTACCTTGAGGTAATGTAATACCGCCAGTTCCTGGTAATATTGCATTATTAGCTAATCCAATAGTAACAGCACCAGTCGCGCTAGATACTGTGGTTTGATTAGCTGTTGCAATATTACTTGTTACCCCTGTTGGGGCGCCTGCTTGCCAAGTAGGAGCGCTCCCTGAACCATTACTTGTTAACACATAACCTGAAGTTCCAAGACCTGATACCGTTTGTATTGCACCAGTCCCATTACCAAGCAACACACTATATTGAGTAAGAGATGTAGCACCAGTTCCACCGTAAGGTACATTTATTGTGCTGCCAGCCCAGGTGCCGCTTGTGATCGTTCCAACTGTTGTAATACTAGTTTGTCCTACATATGTAGAATCTATATCAATTATAGGGGTAGAGCCACCGGTTGAAGTAATAAATCCTGGTGTACCCCCCACACTTAATACCCCAAGAGCTGAGGTTGTAAATGGAGCCCATGTAGAGCCATCAACAGTGCCTTCAAACACACTGGTTTGCGTGTTAAACCTCATCGTTCCAGCACCACCAGAACGTGCCGCCACGTTACCTTGAGGTAATGTAATACCGCCAGTTCCTGGTAGAGCTGGATTAGATGTTACTCCAATTGTTATTGCGCCTGTGGTACTAGTAATTGTTAATGCTGTTCCTTGGGTTAAAGTAGCTGCGACTGGATCACCAGCTGTCGTTCCAATTAATAATTGTCCTGCGCCTAATACAACAGGATTAAAAGGACTGGAACCCTCGCTCACTAATATCCCGTGCGCAGTTGGGCTAACAAGACCAGAACCACCTTGAGATGTAATTAATGGCAATGACGGGATCCCAGCAACAGTTGCTAGTGTTCCTGAAAGTGGAAATGTGAGATCGGTATTACCAGTAAAATTAAATGTGACCGGATAAGCGCCAACGGTTGTTAAACTATCCGCAAGAGTTATGGTCGATGCACCGTTATTAACGCCAGTTCCACCGAACGTAGCTCCTAGTGGTTCAATCATATATGTTATGGTGCCAAGTTCAGTAATACCTTGTTGAACAGCAGGCGGTAATGTTCCTGAAATACTTGGTATACCATCTATATTAGTAACAAGTACGCCATCAGCAGCAGTTGCTAAACCAGTTATGGTATTATTTACAGACGAATATAAAAGTTGATTTGCAGTCGTCGAGGCAGGGTAAACAGCTGTTGACCATGTAGGGGCGGTATTCGAGCCTGACAGCAACACTTTATTTGCGGTTGCAATTCCAGACAGTATGGCGGCAGCTGAGGCGGTTGAATAAAAAATCCCGCCATTAGAGGCAGTAAGGTTAGCATTTGTTCCTCCATAGGCTAAGCCAATAACAGAGCCTTCAAAAATACCGGTTGTGATTGTACCAAGAGTAGTAATCGATGTTTGGCCAACATAATTTGGGTCAATACTAATTACTGGATTTTGCCCTCCAGTACAGGAAATTTTATTAAGAGTTCCTGTAACTGTTAACACTCCAACTCCTACAGTTGTAGCTAATACTCCGCTGGTTGGAAACGTTACACTAGTAGCGCCTGTCATATTAAAATTAGAATTATAAGCGCCAGTTGTTGTTAAACTGCCACCTAAAGTAATAGTTCCTGTATTATTAACTCCAGTACCACCAAATTGTTGATTTAAAGGAGCGCCAATAGAAGCAATAGTACCTAATTCAGTAATGTTTTGCTGAACCAATAAAGGAATCGTAGCTTGAAAACTTGGAGTGCCTCCAGAATTTGTAACTAATATTGCGTTTGTGGCTGTAGCTAAGCCTATTAATTGAGTTGCAGAGGATGCGTATATTAATTGATTAGCAGCAAATGCGGCATTGAGTGCGTTACCTATTGTCATAAATTAATCCCTTAATAAATTAAGTTACCACCCAATTTCCTTGTGGTGCGCCTAAAAGTGTAAAATTATTATTAGCAACACTGCACACTAAAGTCAGGGAATCACCAATATTGGATGATGCAATAGATCCGCCTGTTCCTAGAGTTGATGCTATATTACCGAATTGAATTTTTTGCCCTGCATTTTGCGCTATTGTAACAGTATAATTTGAAAGATTTATAATCTGTAGTATTTGTCCTGCTGCTGCAACCGTTGGCAGTGTATAAATAGCGTTAGCAGAGTTTACTAGAAAATATCCGTTATTAATAACCAAAATTTGCCCGGAAGTTAAAGTTGTCCAAGGGAGTGCCGCAAATGCTTGGGCATTAAATATAGTGTTGGCGCCATTTCTTAAGCCTACAACAGTATCACCAGATTCGGCAACCGTTGTAACAGGATTAAATTGACTAAATTTTGTAGACATTTATTACTCCTGTATAGCGTAAAATGCAACAGTAATATTTGGTGTACCACTAGAATAGAAATGTATTACATCGGTTGATTTAACCATTTTAGCGTTTGGGTTAAGTTCTGATGTTGTTGCTGCAAAAGTATTACCGGCGGGTACGGCTGCCGCTGCGTTAAGCGCTACAAAAACATTAGCGCCACTTGAATAGGAAAATACCGCCATAAATTTATTAAAGGTTGTAGCGGTTGGCGCTCCTACAGCCGCTGTTAAAGGAACAGCAACTGCTGTATCAGTATTTGTGGTTAGCGTTGCGGAATAAATGGTGCTACAAAACGGCAAACCGAAACCATTTACACCGCTTTTAGTTTTATCAATGTTATAATTTGTTGCCATTATATATCCTTATATTTTTAAACCCCATCCTTGGGGCATTAATTAATTAAACTATTCCTAAACGAGCATCCGCGGTCCAGTTAACGGCTACTGCTTGCCACGGGTAAGCGCCTGCACCCCAAACAATACCAAATCCATTTTGTCCAGTAGCGTTTGTATAGGTGGTGGTACTGGCTACATCCATAGAAGTGTTTATATTATAGGCTTGATTGTTATTGTTAACTGGATTCAAAAAGGTAATCGTTGGATTGTTGCGTATAATATTTTTAAAATAAATATAGCCTTGAATGGTGGCGTTACCATCATAAAGATAATTTTCACCATTACCTAATCCTACAGCTGTTGCAGGAACGATCCCTTGATTAAACGATTTTTGATAATAATACTGGCAATCTGCTAAAACCTGTAAAGAAGATTGCGGAGCTGGCCTCGTTGGTATGTCACCAGGCACCGCGCTTACTGAGTTTATAGAAATTGTATCAGCAGCAGTAATAGCCCCGAATCCAACTACTATTGCAAAAAAATTAGCGGTTTGTGTGGCGCTAATTCCCTGCATATCCCAGCCATTAAAACCGTTAAAATTAAAATTAGTAGTAGCATTAGTATTGACTGTAAATTGCGCATTCCCTAAAGAACTTCTTGGTACTTCAATCCATGTTCCGTTTAGTGTAGATGGGTGTCCATTTGCATCTAATGTGGCTACAATAGAGTTATTTGTGCCAGTAGCAACGTTAGGTAAGGAAACATCAGTACAATACCACAAAGAAATAGTGGCATTAACTCCCAACGTTCTAGACGTTTTGCTTTCAATGGCGCAAGACATTCTGGAATTTAGCATTTCTTTAACTATAGGACCACTTAAATATTGAATAATAGCTGGCTGTACACCTGTAGTAGCAGCGGTTAATACAAATTCTCCATTGCCTCCACGACTAACACTTACACCACTGTTAACAGATTGAAATACAATTGTTTGATCCCAAGCATAAAAAGACTTATTAGCCCCTACTGCTTGAGCTGCAACACTCGATCCTAAAAATTGGGCAGGATTTAAGGGGAAATCCCACCCTGTCAGATAACTCGGTATAGGTTTATATTGTAATAATGGATTGTAGTAATGAAACATATAATCCATTTGACGATTAACCGGAGTTTGATCGTAAACAACATTAGGTTCATTAGTTTCTAGCCCTACAATTTGTACATTACTAAAAGTTGTAGTTGCCCCTATAGGTAAAGAAACAATAATATCAACGTAGCCAACATTAGAAGAATCGGTATTACTGGCTGTTGCTAATTGAATAGTGTTTGTAAACTCTTGATAAGTTCCTAATGTATTTGTAGAGTTAAGCAATTCTTGTACCGCACCTGTTGATGGTGCATATTGCATAATTGCTGAGCTTAAAGGGGCTAATAAAATAGATGATGCGATATATCCATTAGTCCCGCCTGGTTGAGGCGACCAAATGCTAGGGTTATGGTAAAGCCTTTGTGATAGAGTTAATGCAGTAATATTAGCGCCTGGCGCTACAGTTAATGTGTATGGCGGATTATAAGGATAAGCCGTTGAGCCTGCTATAGAATTTCTAGTAACAGTAACACTTCCAATTCCTAGAGTTGTTAAATTTAATGTCCATCCTGGAGCTATAGTTGTACTTAAGGTTCCAGATCCAGTAGTAGTAATAGTTAATGAATTAGAAGGATTAAATAAGACAGTTGCAAATTGAGGATTAGTTAGGGCATTACTAATATCGGCTTGTGTTAAAGTTTGGCTTTCGTTGGTTACAATGTTAGGCCAAGCTTCCCTAGTAAACTGCTCTGTTCCCATTGAATTAGTAACAGTAATATAATAAAGCTGTACGTTTGCATCAACAGCCGTAGAATCATACGGAAAATAGTAAACAGCAATATTATTGCCTGATGAATCCTGAAATGTTCCAGTGTTACTTAAAATAATAGGGTTCGGCAATGCCGTGTAAGTGTAATTAGGCGGTGCGCCAGATAGTTCATATACAAGCTTTGGTACAGTTCTTGCGGCATCTTGCCAGAAAGAAACAACCCCATTAGCTAAGGGTGCGCCCGAATCTTTGTCTACTAAATATGGGGACAAATCAATAGCGGTTATATATCTAGGGTCAAGAGCCATATTTAGAATCCTTTCTTTGCTGTGGCATCCATTGCGTTGCTGTTTTTAGTATAGTAAAATTTAAGAATATAACTACTATAAATTGCATGGGGATATACAACAATGGAACATAACAGAGCTGTAAAGTATTACGAGGATCTTACTTCTTCCGGAATGTCAGAGCAGCAAGCCAAGGTTCAAATAAATATGTTAGATTCGGTTATTGAAAATTTGGCTACTAAAGATAATTTAAAAACAGAAATAAATAATTTAGAGGTACGATTAGATTCCAAATTAGATTCTAAACTTAGTGTTTTGGAGTCAAAATTAGAAACTAAAATAAATGAATTGAAATTCCAATTTAGTGCTGAACTTAGAACTTTATATAAATTAGGTATAGCTAGCGTTGTTGGGATCACTACATTGCTTTTAAATTCTAAATTCCATTGGCTAAGTTAAACAATCCTTGACCTACCTTCTGGTTTGTTGTATAGTTAGTCTCAAAAATAATAATAAATGGTGATGAAAAAATGATTATGGGTGTAATAGGTTTCTTAGCAATAGCGTGGATTTTAGGGGTGCTTTGCTATTAAAATTTAGTTTGCTATTTTTTCTCTATTCCAATTTTTTTAAATAAATTAGGTATGGCTCGTATATATTTTTGATTAAGTCGAGGAGTGTTATATTTTTTTCCATAGCTACTTTGAAAATCTTGACTATTTGCTAATCCTTCTACTAATTTTCGTTTAGCTAGAGATAAGTCCCCTTGCCCAGTTTTTTTAGCTTTAGCTACCATTTGTTGATATTTAACTATATGTGGATCATAAATTAATTGAGCAGCCTTACTGTAGTCTGCGCCAATTTTTCTATATTTTTCAACCA
>Ga0208192_1002295_pt1 | contig 9464 bp, 10 predicted proteins | sample June2015DPH_13_1_2_FD_184711 | JGI IMG/M metagenome (GOLD analysis project Ga0208192, IMG submission 184711) | Peatland microbial communities from SPRUCE experiment site at the Marcell Experimental Forest, Minnesota, USA - June2015DPH_13_150... | ecosystem: Environmental > Terrestrial > Soil >... | reverse complement strand
AAACAAGCCGAAAACGTAGCGTTCGCAGGAAGAAAAGCCCTAGAAAATTATGACCTTAAAAAAGTCGGCGAACTCATGAACGAAAACCACCGCCTGCTCCAAGAAATCGGCGTATCCAGCAAAGAACTCGACATGCTAGTTGATTTAGCCCGAAAGCAAGGAGCTTTTGGTGCAAAACTCACGGGTGGAGGCGGCGGCGGATGCATGGTAGCGTTGACACCTGGGAAGGATTTGCAGGGCAAAGTTCTAAGCGCTATTAAATACTTAGGCTTTGAAGTGTTGAGTACAAAGATAGGCGTTGAAAAATACTAAGGTTGGAGCAAAATGGGGTTTAGAAATTTCATTGGAACACTTGATAAAAACGGTGAATTAACAAAAATAGCAAAGCCAGTTTCAACTGAGTATGAGATGGCGGGCATAATAAGCGCTCTCGGCGAGAAACCTGTTTATTTTGAGAAAGTAAAAGAGTCAAGTTATCCTGTTGTGGCAGGACTTGTGTCTTCAAAAGAATTGATTGCCCAGTCATTAGGCATAAGCAAAGACCAGCTGTTGCCAAAGTTGTCTGCTGCTATTGAGCATCCTGTGCCGTCGCAAGTCATAAAAAAAGGTGAGTGCCAAGAAGTAGTGGAAGGCAAGGTTGATTTAACTAAGCTTCCTATAATGCGGTACACGGAAAAGGATGGCGGGAAATACATTGCATCAGCCGTTTCCATTATAAAAGACCCTGAATTCGGCACTCAAAACATGTGCTTCCACAGACTAATGCTGGTGGACAAGAACAGGTTTGTAGCCAGAATCGTTGAGAACAGGGGAACAGACACAGCCCTCAAGAAGGCTGGCGGAGAACTAGACATTGCCATTTGCATAGGTAACTCAACCGCTGTTCTTCTATCCGCAGCCACAACTATGCCTTTGGGTGTTGACGAGTTGGGAATGGCTAACGCACTTGAGGAAACAGCATTAGTGAAGTGTAAGACCGTTGACCTTGAAGTGCCCAAAGACTGCGAAATAGTGTTAGAAGGAAGAATAACAAAGGAAAAAACCACTGAAGGACCATTTCTGGACACAACAGGAACCATCGACCGGATAAGACAGCAACCAATAATTGAAATTAAATGCGTCACTCACCGAGAAAAGCCAATTTATCAAACATTACTTCCAGGAAGAAGGGAACATCAATTCTTAATGGGGATGCCTAAAGAACCTACAATCTTCAACGAAGTGAACAAAGTCTGCGAATGCAAAGACGTTTACATAACACCAGGCGGATGCAGTTGGCTCCATGCGGTTGTGCAAATAAAGAAGAAAAACCAAGATGACGGAAAAAAAGCCATCAGCGCCGCGTTTGAAGGGCACAAGTCGCTGAAGCACTGTGTCATAGTAGACGACGACATAGACATCTATAATCCTCATGATGTCGAATGGGCTATCGCTACCAGATTCCAAGCAGACAAAAATGTCGTAATCTTGCCAAACCAGCCTGGGTCGTCTTTGGATCCATCGGGAGATTTGACTGAAGGCAAAAAGGCAACCACTTGCAAGATGGGGTTAGACGCTACAATCCCCTTTGGAAAAACAGATAAAAGCTTCACGAAAGAACAATATCGAAAAGTTGAGCTGACCAAGTTCTTGTGATTAGCATGTTTCTGACAGAGAAAGAGCAACGAATGCTTGATGGGGCTGAAGGCTATGCTGTACGCAAAAGCATGGAAATTCTCGTCGCCCTCGGCGATATTTACGACGCAAAAAGCCTAATCAAAGTGGGCAGCGTCCAAGTGGCAGGCGTATCCTACCACAACCTAGGCGACGCAGGCTTAGAATTCCTAAACGAGTTGGCAAAAGACGGCAAAGTCAAAGTACTCACCACCCTGAACCCTGCAGGAATGGACTTGGAAAACTGGCAGCAACTAGGCATCAGCCCAGAATTCGCTGAAAAACAAAACCTCGTAATAGACGCTTTCAAACGAATGGGCATACTCATCAGCTGCACATGCACACCCTACTTGATAGGTAATTTGCCGCTTTACGGCGAACACATCGCATGGTCCGAAAGCTCAGCGGTCACTTTCGCAAACTCAGTGCTTGGCGCAAAAACAAACCGTGAAGGCGGACCATCTGCACTGGCAGCAGCATTCGTGGGCAAAACACCATGTTACGGATTGCATTTGGATGAGAACAGAGTGCCCGAGGTTCACGTGCAGGTGAACGCTGAATTAACTAAGCTCTCGGATTGGGGCGCACTGGGCTACGCGATTGGCAAGAAGGCTGAAAACAAAATCTCCTACATAACAGGCATAAAAACGGCTGACTTAGATGAGCTCAAATCGTTCTGCGCTTCCGTTGTGACTTATGGCGCGAAACCGCTTTTCTACATTAAAGGCATAACGCCCGCGGCAGAGCAGCAGCCTCAACCAAAAGAAACTGTTACAATCGAACAAGGCGACATCAAAAACGCTTACGACAACATCAACGATGAAGTAACAGACATTGAACTGGTGTGCGTTGGTTGTCCGCATTGTTCAATTAAGGAAATCGCCAAAGTAGCCGAGTTACTTGAAGGCAAGAAGGTGGCTGAGGGCACGGAGTTTTGGGTTGCCACTTCAAGAACAGCCAAACAACTAGCCGACAAACGCGGCTACACCGAAATCATCGAAGCGGCTGGCGCCAAGTTTGCCTGCGACACATGCATGGCAGTTGCGCCGTTGAAGGGCAGGTTTAAGTCGTTGGCAACAACCTCGGCGAAAGGCTGCTTCTATTCAAGGCAGAACAACATGAAAACCAAAATGGGCAGCATGGAAGAATGTGTTGAGGCAGCGGTGACTGGAAAATGGAGCAGTTAAAGGGCAGATTAATCTCTAAAGGGAAAGGCGAAGGCGAAGCACTCGTCACAACTCAGCCCATATCATTTTACGGCGGCGTAGACCCGAACACGGGCGATGTAATCGAAAAAGGTCATGAGTTACAAGGGCAAAGCGTCAAAGGCAAAATTCTTGTGTTCCCAACTGGCAAAGGCTCAACCGTAGGCTCCTATACCCTTTATAGAATGAAGAAGAGCGGCACTGCTCCAGCAGGCATGATTAACAAGGAATGTGAAACTGTTGTTGCTGTCGGTGCCATAATAAGCGAAATCCCCTGCGTTGACAAAGTTGACATCTCAAAGATCAAAACAGGCGACAAAGTTTACATTGAAAACGATACCATCAGCATATTATAGAATTAGCATTTTCCGAAAGGTTTTTGGCGGCGTTAGCACGTCAAATCCTTTTAAATAACATCAAACATATTTGAAATCCAAATGAAAACGCTTGAAGAAATAAAAGCAGAGCTGGAAACGCTCAAGCCGACGCTCAAGAAACGCTTCAAAGTAGAAACCCTAGATATATTCGGCTCTTATGTAAGAAAGCAAGCAACTGAAAAAAGCGACATAGACCTGTTGGTAACTTACTCAACCACAGATTATGATTACTTTACAATTCTAGGCTTGAGGAACTACCTCAGAAGAAAACTGCATATGAAGGTGGATATTGTTTCAAAGGAGTTCCTTAACAAGCACATAAAGGACGAGGTGCTGAAGGAAGCTATATCTGTATGAAAAGAGACCATGTCGAAAGAAGCCCTCGTCTTTATCTAACTGAAATTATTGAAAGCATCGAAAAAATAGAAACATACACTAAAGGGCTGACTCGCGAAACATTTCTCAAAGACCGACTAAGAATAGACGGAGTGGATGCCAACCTCCGAAACATCGGCGAAGCTACAAGGGTTTTGGCGAAACACTCAAGCATCAAATCAAAATTCTATTATTACCATATACCATACAAAATGTTAAGTGACCTGAGAACAGAGCTAACACACGAATACTTCAGTTCAGACCCTAATGCCATGTGGAATATGGCTGTGAATATTTTGCCCAACCTGAAAACACAGTTCACAAAAATCTTGGAAGAAGTATAATTTCAGTTACCACGTAAATATCTGAAACAAGCAAAAATTACTGTTTTTTTAAGTCTAATGCAACAAATCAGAAATCAACTTTAATCGGGTTAGCCAATTTTTATCTACCTCAAGAGAGGGCTTTTGTGTTGTTCTCGGTAATGCTTTTCAATAAGCGCCATAATATCAAAGGTGAAGGTGCAAGGAAGTTGAACGAGGCGAAACCAGTAATCTTGAAAATCGGCGGCTCAGCCATCACCGACAAAACAGGAGAATTGGCCGCGAAAACAGAAGTGATAAACCGCTTAGCGGAGGAAATCAAGCGGGCGGATCTTGATAACTTGATAATTGTGCATGGTGGCGGCAGCTTTGGTCACCCGACCGCGCTTAAGTACGGTATAAAAGGCGGCTACAAAGAAGATCCAACACAAAAACTTGGATTCGCCGAAACCCATCACGTCATGACTGTGCTGAATGGTTTAGTTATGGATGCGCTTATTTGGCATGAAGTTCCAGCCGTAAGCATCGCGCCATCTTCCTGCTTCATAACTGAGAATGGCAAGGTTAAATTTTTTGACGAAACCGTCCTCAAAGCAATGGCGAAAATGGTGTTTACGCCTGTTCTTTATGGAGATGCGGTTTTAGATGACAAATTAGGCTTCACAATCCTTTCAGGCGACCAGTTGGTTGCTTACTTAGCAATCAAGTACAAGGCTTCAAAAATCGTGTTAGGCGTTGATACGGACGGCTTGTTTGATGCTGACCCGAAAACTAACCCGAACGCTAAGCAATACAAGCACTTAACGCTGGCAGAGTTAAAGCAGATTCAGCCTAAACTCGGCAAGGCAGCAGGCGCAGATGTTACAGGCGGCATGGCGGGCAAAATCGCCGAGCTTATCCCCGCTATAGAGCAGGGAATCCCCGTTACAGTTACAGGTGCCACGAAAGCGTTATCTATTTACAGAGCACTAACAGACCAAAGTGTATTAGGCACTGAAATCGAGAAGGCGTAAGATGGCTGAAAAAACCGAAAAACGCAAAGCAGAACACATAAGAATTTGCTTAGAACAAAAAGCCCAAGCTAGAAAAGCCACTGCAGGCTTCGAAGACATCCAACTGATTCACAGAGCCCTGCCAGAAGTTGACAGGCAAAAAATAAGTTTATCCACATTTTTCTTGGGTAAAAAATTCTCTGCGCCATTAATTGTTGGTGCCATGACAGGCGGAACAGAAGAAGCAACCCAAATTAACGCTTCAATTGCAGAAGCTGTAGAAAAATTGCATTTGGGCATGGGTGTAGGAAGCCAAAGAGCAGCCATCGAAGACCAAAAACTCGAAAAAACCTATGCGGTAGCACGCAAAAAAGCGCCAACTGCCTTCTTAATCGCCAACATCGGCGGAGTACAACTTGTTCACGGATACGGCTTAAAAGAAGTCAAAAAAGTCGTTGAAATGATAGATGCCGATGCTGTGGCGGTGCACTTGAATGCGTTGCAGGAAGCGGTTCAGCCTGAAGGGCAAACCAACTTCAAAGGCGTATTAGCTAAAATCGGTGAAATTGCAGGTGAACTTGACAAGCCTGTGATTGTTAAGGAGACAGGTTGCGGCATTTCAGCGGAAGATGCGAAGGCGCTTGAGGCTGCAGGCGTAAAAGCCATAGATGTCGGCGGTGTAGGCGGAACAAGTTTTGCAGCGGTTGAATATTACCGTTCAATAAACCAAAATAATATGGGTGAAATTTTTTGGGATTGGGGTATCCCTACAGCCATAAGCCTGATTGAAACGACGCAGAGCGTGAAGATTCCAGTGATTGCTTCTGGCGGAGTACGAAGCGGCTTAGATATAGCTAAGTCTTCAGCGTTAAACGCAAGCTTAGCCAGCATCTCTCAGCCTATGCTTGAAACTGCAGTTAAAGGGACAAAGGAAACTGAGGAATTGCTTTCTTGTTTAATCGACGAATTACGTAATGCCATGTTTCTTGTGGGCGCCAAAAACCTAGAATCCTTAGCTAAAGTGCCCGTAGTCATAAGTGGAAAAACTGCAGAGTGGCTAAACATGAGAGGCTTCAACATAAAGAAGTATGCGCAGAGAGGAGCACGCTAACGTGGATATTGAAAAGTTTCTGGAAGAAAAAGCACCCTTAATCGACAAGGCTATTGAAAAGTACATTCCAAGGAAATTTAGCAAAGACTCTGTTCTTTTCAAGGTTAATCCGCCAATGTACAGTTACAACTTGGAACCCCTAAACAAAGCCATTGCAGAGCCCATCTGGGACATGCTGGATAGGGGCGGAAAAAGGTGGCGTCCAGCCCTCTTTTTGCTGATCTGCGAAGCATTAGGTAAAGAATCGGATTACTGTTTAGATTTCTCCATTATCCCCGAAGTCATCCATAACGGCACGCTTGTTATTGACGATATTGAAGATTCCTCGGAATTGCGGCGAGGCAAACCTTGCACATACAAAATTTTCAAAACGGACATCGCTGTTAACGCTGGAAACGCCATGTATTACCTGCCGCTTCTGCCGTTGATGGCGCAAAAATCAAAACTTACCCCTGAAATGCAACGGGACGTTTACGAGGTTTACGTGCAAGAAATGATTAACCTTAGCATGGGGCAAGCCATGGACATTGCATGGCACAGGGGCATAGCTAACGCGGACGCATTAGACGAGGAGGATTACTTGCAGATGTGTGCTTACAAAACAGGCACTCTGGCACGCATGGCGGCAAAAATGGCGGCGGTGCTAGCAGGCGCCAACAAGCCACTGGTTGAAAAGCTGGGGCGTTTCGCCGAAAGCATAGGCGTCGCGTTCCAAATGCAGGACGACGTTTTAGATTTAACTGGTTTAGAGTTTGCCAAAAAGAAAGGCGGCGTTGGACAGGATATTACTGAGGGCAAAAGAACCTTAATGGTTATTTACACGCTGAAAAAGGCGAATAGCGCTGATAGGAAGCGGCTTATTGAAATTCTCAACATGCACACTTCCGACCAAGCCTTACGGGACGAAGCAATATCCTTAATGCAGAAATACAATGCCATAGAACATGTTAAGCGTACAGCAGCGCGGATTGTTGAGGAAAGCTGGAGTGAAGCTGAAAAGCTTTTGCCGACGCCTGAGGCTAAGGAAAAATTAAAAGCGTTCGCCGAATTCTTGATAAAACGAAACAAGTAACATTTCAGTGAGCGTAAAAATATTGGCACTTGAAAATGACACTGAACTTAGAGAGCTTATTCGAAAAGCCGTCTTGTTAAACGCGGTTTCGCATGATGGCAAGGCTCAAGCAGGCGCGATTGTAGGCAAAATTCTTGGTGAAAGACAGGACCTGCGAACAAAAGTAAAAGAGCTCTCAAGCCTAATCAACCAAGTCGTAAATGAAGTTAACACTCTTTCCATTGCAGAGCAGAAAGCAATTGTCGAAAAAAATTGGCCTGAAACCCAGAAAAAAGAGAAAGCAGAAGAAAAACGGCTCCCACCCTTGCCAAACGCGGATAAATATCCTCAGATAGTGACGCGTTTTTCTCCGAACCCTGACTGCGTTCTGCATTTGGGTTCAGCAAGAGCCATCATACTAAGCCACGAGTACGCACGCATGTACAACGGCAAATTCATTCTCCGCTTTGAAGACACAGACCCTAAATTGAAAAGGCCGTCCCTAATATTTTATGATAGTATCAGGCAGGATTTGAAGTGGCTCGGCTGCAAAGTTGACGAGGAATATATCCAAAGCGACAGGTTGCCCATTTACTATGAGTACACGGAGCGGCTGATACGGGATGGCAACGCGTATATTTGCGAGTGCCCGCCTGAAGAGTTTAGAAAAAAAACCTTAGCCAAAGAGCCCTGCCCTTGCCGAATCTTGTCAGCAGCCGAGAACTTGGAACGCTGGAAACGCATGCTCAGCGGCGGTTACTCTGAAGGTCAAGCTGTGGTTCGTGTGAAAACTGATTTGGAGCATCCGAACCCAGCGGTCAGAGACTGGCCAGCCTTGCGCGTGATTGATACTAAGAAGTATCCGCATCCGCGGGTTGGAAGCAAATACATCGTTTGGCCCCTCTACAATTTAGCCGCTGGCTTGGACGACCATTTGATGGGCATGACACACATCATCCGAGGGAAAGAGCACTACACGAACATGGTTCGCCAGAAGTACATGTATGAGCATTTAGGCTGGAAATACCCCGAAGCCATACACTACGGCAGACTAAAAATTACAGGCGCTTTCCTAAGCAAATCAAAGATTGTTCAGGGCATAAAAGAAGGCGCATACACAGGCTTTGACGACCCACGCTTAGGCACTTTTGCCGCACTTAGAAAACGGGGAATCACCCCTGAAGCCATCAAGAAAATGATAATCGATGTGGGAACAAAATCAAATGATGTTACCTTAAGCTGGGAAAACCTGTTTTCGTACAACCGCAAAATCCTCGACGCCACAAGCAACAGGTACTTCTTCGTACCAGACTCTGTTGCGCTTAAAGTTAAGGGTGTCCCAAAAATTTTCCAAGCTAAGTTGCCATTACACCCCGATAAGCCTGAAAGAGGATTTAGAGAATATACAGTGTCACCTATGGGGGAAGAAAAAAGCGTCGATTTCTGGATTGCAAGAAGCGACGCTGTAAAATCAGTCCCTGAAGCGACAGTTAGACTTATGGAGCTTTTCAATGTTAGAATTGATGATATACATCGTATACTACTTGTAACGGATACCACAACTATTACTTCAATAGAAGCAACGTTTGTCAGTGAGTCATATGAAGATGTCAGAAAAATTAAAGCCCAGCTTATCCAGTGGATACCGAAAGGCTCAGAGTTTCCATGCCAAGTTGTTATGCCTGATGCATCAGTGACTGAAGGGTTTGCTGAGAGTGCCTGCAAAAAGTTAAAGCCAGACGCCGTAATACAGTTTGAACGCTTCGGCTTCGTCCGCATAAACGAAGCTGACGAGAAATTAGTCGCTTATTACGCTCACAAATAAGCAATAAATGGTGAATCAACATGAGAAAACTCGATAAAGCAATAATTTGGCCAATCTACTTCGACTTCTATAAAACCAGAAAAGAAGGACGCCGAGTCCCAAAAAATTTGGCGGTGCAATCCCCAAAAATCCTAGAAGTCAAAGAAGCAGTTGACCGATTGGGCTTAAAGAACGAAGTTAACCTTGAAGCTCATTTTCCCAAAATGCCTTGGGCTAAGACTGGAATGTTGCTTGTTGAAAAGAAAGAAGCAAAAGAAAAGCTAATACAAAAGATAGCAAAACAGTTAGTGAAGATTAAAAGTATGCCTGCAAAAACGCAGTAAGTTTAACTTTTTTCTTTGCCCGTGATTAAGACACCGTTGATTATGCCGTCGTTGCCTGGTCGACTAGTAACTTTTGCAAGTCCCAGTGCGGTTTCTATTTCGGCGCCTTTAGTTATTACGCCTCTTCGGTTGTAGTCAACGTTAGCAGCGTTTCTGACCACGCGGGTGATTTCGGTTTTTTGTGTTTTGCCTGTTTTAGGGTCGGTTACTGAAGCGTACTTGTCGCTTA
>Ga0208192_1002291_pt1 | contig 9482 bp, 9 predicted proteins | sample June2015DPH_13_1_2_FD_184711 | JGI IMG/M metagenome (GOLD analysis project Ga0208192, IMG submission 184711) | Peatland microbial communities from SPRUCE experiment site at the Marcell Experimental Forest, Minnesota, USA - June2015DPH_13_150... | ecosystem: Environmental > Terrestrial > Soil >... | reverse complement strand
CGAAGGACACTATCATGTCCAAAGCGAGTTTTATTCTTTCTCTTCGATCCTTCGGCATATTCCATCTCTTTTAAGGGTTTCTCCTATAAACCTCAGGCGGAGCCTACTTTTCCTGTTACTTAATATTGCTGGTAAAAGCGTTGCGAAATACATCGATACATCCCTTGATTGGGTTGATAACAACGAAAAGTGGGATTCACAGAAGATTCGGCCCGATGATAAAGTCTTAAAAGGGAACAATGTCTTCTCTTCAGATTAAGCCTATCTTCCGTTTCATGCTTTAAAAGATGGTAGCTTTTATAAAAACTATGAATCGTATCTAATGAGTAAAACAAACTACCATTGTAGGGAAATCACAAAGGAGGAGTTTTTGGAGATGGTGAAGGTGGTAGACCAAGATATAAAGAGAGAGAGAAGGTAAGGATGATGAAAATAATTATGTTAATTGTATTAGCGGTTCTAAATAATTCTGCCTTTTCTATGCATATTCCTACCAGTAATTGTTACTTTATAGAACTTATTTCGAGTGAGCATTAGTAGTGTACTCCTTAACCAAGAGCTTATTTGACAGCATCTATCAGATTAAGTATCGTTCAGGACAATTTATTAATATAAAAAAGCTCTCCCACTTCTTAAAAGTTATAGATGACAGGAGCATTCAGCGTTACGTGGTGGATATTGCAATAGGGATAACATTTCGCCAGGAATAAAAAGGAAACTTTTCCTTTAAGTCCTTTTTCTTCAGTCAGCGAATCGTAGTTGCCCCCTCCTTTGGATATCACCAGATCTGATCTTTCTATTAATGTTTTTGATTCCGGATTGATTCTTTTCAGATAAGTGCCAGGGAGCGGCTCAGGAAGTCCATTCTCCATAACTTGAGTAACTTCCCCTATGCCCATGGAGAGGGCATCCTGTAGGGTAGCATCATTGAGTATTGGAAGGGTTCGGGTTATGAAAGTTATTTCTAAACTGTACATTTCAAGAAGGACTTCTATCAAAAGCCTATCGAATATAATCTCACCACAATTGTCTCCGAGGTATACAAGCCTTCGGGTTTTTTTTAACCTTTCCTTTAAACAATTTAAATTTTCAATATCGATCTCCAATCTCTCCCACTTTTTGACGATCTCCTCGGGTGCCTCTCCTTTAACATCTGTCATGGCGTCAATCGAATTTCCTGCTATGGCCAACTTAATGGCCCCAAGGAAGGGATCCTTACTTTTCAAGACTAACTCTTTCGCTATGGGGTAGATCGCTAGAGCTTTGCTATTTTGCTCATTCTTTATTTCTTCCAAGGGATCGGATTTTCCAGACACCTCAATGACCTTTAACCAGACATCCTTGATCACCTCTGGAGAGGTCACTTTCCTTTCTTTTCCGCTAAAATACTTTAATCTTAAAACTTCCTCCATAAATCTTCTGACCTGGTCTTCATCTTTCATTACCACGCGGGCGATTCCCAACGACATCTTTAAGATGCAGGGAATGCAATCAGGCCATATCTGCATGGGAACCCCTTTCCTTTTTAATAATAGGTTTATCCATTAAAAAGTTGGTGATGTCAAGTAAGGGCAGAGATCATGAGGCATATAAATACCGAGGATGGAAAGATTAGAAAGCTATTTTTTAAAATTTTGGAACCTTTTCCCTCCTCCATTGTCTATCCATGTAAACCGAAAAACAATCGAAAGGAGGACACCGAAATGCACTCAATCAGCAAAGTATTTTTATCGTTTATCTCCGCAATGTTGATGCTCATTGCCTCTGGGGCCAATGGACAACTTATGGAGGAAGCCAACAAAACACTCTCTCCATACTTTTTTGTTAAGAGCGATGATCACAGTGTGGACCAACTTCCCCTCAGATCAACATCCGCGGAGGTGAAGGTGGTCGGTGTGATCGCAGATGTCATCGTGACGCAAGTCTATAAGAATGAAGGTAAAACACCACTGGAGACAATCTACATTTTCCCTGCATCGACCCGGGCTGCTGTTTATGGAATGAAAATGACTATTGGAAAACGAACCATCATTGCCAAGATTCAAGAACGTAAAGAAGCACGGCGTCAATATGAGGAAGCAAAACAACAAGGGAAGAGCGCCTCCCTATTAGAACAACAAAGACCCAATGTGTTCCAGATGAATGTTGCCAATATCTTACCGGGAGATGTGATCCAGGTGGAGCTGAAATATACAGAGCTACTGGTTCCAACCGATGGGATTTATGAATTCGTCTATCCAACCGTTGTGGGACCTCGCTATTCCAACCAGCCTGCAGAAACAACCCTCCCCTCACAGAAGTGGGTTGAGAATCCATACCTCCATCAGGGCGAATCTCCAACCTATACTTTTGACATCACGACTAATCTTTCAGCTGGCCTCCCGATTCAAAATATCGCCTGCACTTCCCATAAGGTGAACATCCAATATGATGGACCTTCCCGTGCCTCCATCAAACTCGATGCCTCAGAAAAGAACGGTGGTAACCGTGATTTTATTCTCAAATACCAACTCGCTGGCGGCAAGGTCCAATCCGGCCTTCTTCTGTTCGAAGGGGAGAAGGAAAACTTTTTCTTACTTATGCTCCAACCTCCAAAACGAGTGAATGTCAGCCAGATTCCTCCCCGTGAGTATATCTTCATCGTCGACGTCTCGGGTTCCATGTATGGTTTTCCGTTGGACATATCCAAAAAGCTTCTTAAAGATCTGATTGGAAAACTCCGCCCCACGGATAAGTTCAATGTGCTCCTGTTCTCTGGTGGCTCCTCTTTGATGTCAGAACAATCCCTCCCAGCCACTTCTGAAAACATTCGTGAGGCCATAAACCTCATTGAAAAGCAGCTTGGAGGAGGAGGGACAGAGCTTCTGCCTGCTCTGAAACGAGCCCTCTCCTTGACAAGATCTGAGGGATACTCACGCTCCGTGGTCATCGCAACAGACGGCTATGTCATGGTTGAAGAGGAAGTATTTGATCTGATCCGTAAAAACCTTGGTGATGCGAATATGTTCACCTTCGGAATCGGGTCAAGCGTTAATCGCCATCTCTTGGAAGGGATGGCCAGAGTCGGCATGGGCGAACCATTTGTCATTAGCAAGCCCAAAGAAACTCGAGAAAAGGCGGAGAAATTTAGGAAAATGATTGAGTCACCGGTCTTGACAAAAGTCAAAGTGGACTTTGGAAAGTTCGATGTCTATGATGTGGAACCACTTAGCACTCCTGATGTATTTGCTGAGAGACCTGTTATTGTCTTTGGAAAATGGCGTGGCCGACTCACAGGTGAGATTACTTTAAATGGAATGACAAGCAGCGGTCCCTATGTGAATAAAATTGATATACGAAAAGAAAAACCGCTCAAGTCCAATTCTGCACTCCAATACCTCTGGGCCCGACATCGAATAACTCTTTTATCTGATTACAACTCCCTTCACCAGGATACCGAGCGGATTAAAGAAGTGACTCAACTGGGTCTAACTTATAACTTGCTGACCGCTTATACATCATTCGTGGCCATTGACACCGAGGTCCGACTCGTCAACGGCCAGGCCATAACGGTCAAACAACCACTCCCATTACCTGAAGGGGTTTCTAATTATGCAGTGGGAAGTGGAATGGTGGCCCAAAAATCTATGGCTCCCCTTGCCGCTTTCAGATCCACGGAGGTCGGCAAGAGCCAAGTTAAAGAAGAGGAATTCAAATCAGGGAAAGATCTTAAATCGAGACTCGTCCGATTCTCTGTTGAATTGGGGGAAATCTCCACCACTGATGGATTTTCAAAAGAAGTCCTTGAGAAGGTCCTCAAGCAGCAGATTCCTTCAATCGAACTCTGTTATCAAAAAGCTTTAGAGAAGAGACCGAATATCCAGGGCGAAGCTAACTTTCAACTGATCATCGATTCGAAAGGGCGGGTCACAAAGGTGAGTTTGGTTTCAAGCAAACTCAATGATAAGAATCTGGAACAATGCATCATCCAAAAGATCAAGGAATTAACTTTCCCAGCACCAGAAGGTTCTGACAAAGTAACTGCCACTGTTTCGTTCAACTTAAAATGGTCATAAATTTGAAAATCTGCCAGTAAAAAGAAGCCATCCCCTCTCTGCCTTCCTCAGACAGGGAGGGGATCAAAAGAAACCGAGAAGAGTTGTTTCTTCATTGACTTTTTATTTTTTAGCCCATAGAATCACCCTTAGTTTACATATAGTTGAGATCGGGTGCAATGAGCAAAGTTAGTACTGCTAAATATTTTTATCCTTATCTTCTCGTTCTATCTATCACTATGGGTGCTGAATATAGTCACGCTCAAGGACGTCTGAATGAACTGGCAACAGAAACATGGACCCAACCAGTTAATGGGGTTCGAATCAGCGTCTACACTCCCACCCAATATTACAAAGACCCAAATGCGTTTCAACTCTCTGTTCTTTTCGAGAACCTGGGTAAGGAGAAGTTAATCATCCTCCCTGAATCCATTCATTGGAACTACCAATCCAGAGATCAGGGAACCGCAAAATATCTTCCATTTCCCGGTCCTCGTATCTCGCCCTGGAAGGATGCATTTACGTTATTGCCTGACCGAAGAAATGAGATAAAATTTGTTGGAATGCGGGATGGCGATGGGTTATGGTTTTTAGAACCTGGAACTTACGATCTCTCTATACGTTATATCATTCCTCAAGATTGGGCTGCGGCTTATGCTCGCGACTTCCCAAATTCAAAAGTTCAGCTATGGACAGGAAGTATTGAAGGTGGAAAATTAATCATAAAATTCCCGCCTTGATTCGGGCAATGATTTGTCTCATTTTATAAAATATTTAAATTCACCGGCATTGCTACCAATATTTGTTTTTTTGAGGTTTAATGATATGTGAGGAGGCAATTCACTCATGCTGAGATCGATGGGGAGGGAAACTCTGATTGACAAACGCAATGTTTTTGATATGGTAATTAAACCTTCAGGAGGATTTTTATGGGAGGATATAAGAACAAAATTTTGCAAGTGGATCTGTCCACTTGCAAAATGGACATTACCGATGTACCCGGTGACGACAAAAAGCGATTCATTGGAGGAAGCGGGGTTGCAGCGAAGCTCTTCCTCGATAGGTTTAATATCAAGGTAGATCCTCTTTCACCGGACAACCCGTTAATAGTGATGAATGGACCTATAACCGGCACGACCTTGCCTGGCACATCCAGATTTGCAGTCTGTGGAAAGTCGCCGTTGACAGGGATCTGGGGAGAAGGAACCTGTGGCGGGAATTTCGGACCGGAGCTGAAATTCGCCGGAATGGATGGGATCATCTTCAAAGGTGCATCGCCCACCCCGGTCTATCTCTCTATTGAGGATGACGAGATTGAGCTCAGGGATGCTAGTGAGCTCTGGGGTATGGATAACTATACACTTACCGATTTTCTAAAGCAGCGGCATGGAAAAGATAAAAGTCCAAAGATCCTATCAATTGGACAGGCTGGAGAAAATCTGGTCAAATTCGCAGCGATCTGTAATGACAAGGGAGATTTCATTGGCAGGACAGGGATGGGGGCCGTGATGGGCTCGAAGAGATTAAAGGCCGTAGTTGTGAAAGGAACAAAAAAAGTAGAGGTTTCTCATCCAGAGGAATATGCCGCTCTACGAAAGCTTTTAATCACCAAATCCCGTGACGCAATGGTTGCCCAGTCTCTTCGATCTATGGGAACAGATGCCATAATGGATCTTGGCATGATGACAGGCGACGTTCCAATAAAAAACTGGATGATCGGGGAAGATCTTGAACTGTCTGCAAATCTTGGTGGCCCCGCATTGACCGAAAAATACCTCACAAAAAATCACACTTGCTCTTATTGCCCGATCGCTTGCAAAAGGGTAGTCAAGGTTGATGATGGACCTTTTAAGACGGAAGAGGGGCCAGGTCCTGAATACCAGACTTGTTGTACCTTTGGGACCCTGATCATGAACTATGATCTCGCCGGTGTGATCAAGGCCAATGAGTGGTGCAATCGATACGGCATGGACACCATCAGCTGTGGTGCCACGATCGCCTTTGCCATGGAAGCTTTTGAGAAAGGGCTGATCACCAGAAAAGATACCGATGGAATTGATCTAACATGGGGGAATATATCAGGAGTCATTGAGTTGCTCCACAAGATCGTTAAGAAAGAAGGGATCGGAGCAGTTCTATCAGAGGGAACCAGGGAAGCAGCAAAGAGGTTAGGTAAAAGTGCCGAGGAATTTTGCGTTGAGGTGAAAGGATTAGAGGTTCCGATGCACGATCCACGAGGTTTCCATGGGGCAGGGCTTGCTTATATGACGTCCATCAGGGGTGCCTGCCATCTCATGCACCTTGCCTTCCCCGTAGAACAGGGAATTACTACTTATGCAGAAGCTGGTTCCCAGGAAAATTATATAGGTCAAACGAGCGAAAAGAAAGCCGAGATGGTAAAGCTTTGTGAAGACCTTGGTCTTCCATTTAACTCCCTCGCGATCTGTGAATTCGTGGCATGGACCCTTTCGGCAAACGAATTGGCAGAAATGGTAAGGGTCACAACGGGTTTTGATTTTACATTGAAAGATCTCCTCGCTTGCGGAGAGAGGACATGGCTCTTAAAGAGAGGGCTTGGAAATATGATGGGAATAAGTGCAAAGGATGATAGATTGCCAAAAAGAATCCTTACTCCATTGAAAGAAGGTGCTGCGGCTGGTTCTATTCCAGATGTTGGAAGATTACTTAGGGAGTATTATGAAATCAGGGGATTGGACGAAGAGGGTAAGCCCAAGAGAGAGGTGTTAATCAAGGCAGGACTTGAGAATCTGACAGAAAAGTTACATGGGTAAAAGATAAATAATAGAAAAGGAGGTATGTCATGGCCTTATCATTTCCGAGCATAGAGTGGGTTGAGGAGTTTAAGAAACAGATTAACTCCAGTGAGGGATACAAGAAAGCAGGTGCAACCTGGACCGCCGGAGCTGTGGCCCTGGTCACCTCAGCGAAACCGGAGATTGGCATTAAGGAAGATGTCGGTATATGGCTCGATCTTCATCAGGGGGTTTGCAGGGATGCGAAGATAGTTACCGCTGAAGAATCCCAAAAAGCCCCTTTCTGTATCACCGGTGATTATGCTCGATGGAAACAGGTCATCAAGAAAGAATTGGAACCGGTGAAAGGGATGATGCAGGGAAAACTCAAATTGAAAGGGGACCTCCCAACCATCGTTCGTTATGTCAAGGCCTCCCAGGAACTCGTTGAATGTACAACCAGAATTGAGACGAAATTCCTGGATGAGTAAACCCCGTTAGAAATTCCAGCGGGGCATTAAACCCCGCCGGAATTATTCTAAAATCTAACCCCGCTGCAGAGCAGTGGGGCATTATTTCTAACGGGGTAAATAAACACTGAACAAAGTTTCTTCTTGTTGGAGGAGAGGAGGATGGAGTAATGCCCTATGATGTCAATCTCAATTTTGTTTTCTGGAGCCCTACCAAGATAGTCTTTGGTGAAAATACTGCTCTCGATGTGGCTATTGAAGTGGAGAACCTCAAATGCAAGAAGGCCCTTATCGTTACCGATAGAGAGCTTGCCAAAAATACAGATATCCCAGAAAGGATAAAAAAGGTTCTTGGCAATTTGTGCGTAGGAATTTTCACAGATGTAGAACCTGACTCTGGCATCCACATTGTCAATCAGGGGGGGAAGCTCGGCAAAGAACTGGGAGCCGATTGCATTGTTAGCGTAGGGGGTGGAAGTGCTATCGATACAGCAAAGGGGATGGCAATTCTTTTGAAAGAAGGGGGAAAACTTCAAGATTATGTGGGATTTCAGATCCTCACAAGACCGCAGACACCGCATATCGTCATTCCGACGACCGCCGGGACAGGAAGCGAGGTAACTTATGTAGCGGTGATCAAGGATCATGAGGAAGGAAGGAAGTTGCTCTTCGGGGATTACAATATCCTCCCCAATGTGGCTATCCTCGATCCTAAAATGACAGAAGGGTTGCCTCCCAGGCTGACAGCAGCTACAGGAATGGATGCCATGTCTCATGCCATCGAAGCATTACATTCCTTGCAGAGGGAACCTATCGCCGATGGTCTAGCCCTCCATGCCATAAGGCTTATCAAGGAGTTTCTTCCCAAGGCTGTTGAAAATGGGAAGGATATGATGGCAAGGGGAGAAATGCTCATCGCAGCCAACATAGCAGGGATCGCATTCTCTAATGCTCAGGTGGGGATGGTCCATGCCCTCGCCCACTCTGTAGGGGCAAGATTCAAAGTGCACCATGGGCTGGCGAATAGCATCCTCCTACCTGCCTGCCTCAGGTATAATGCCGATGCGTGCGGTGAGATCTATCTGGACGTCCTATCAGCCTTGGGAGTGAATATTGGAGGGGTTCAGCCTGATAAAGCAGGAGATGTGGTTGCGGATAAGATCATCGAATTTACTAAGAAGTTAGGTCTTCCTCAGAGGCTAAGGGACGTTGGAGTTCCTGAGGAAGGTCTTAAGGAATGTTCCGAACTCGCCCTCTCCGATGGGGCGATCGTTTACAACCCAAAGTTTATCTCCGAATCGACGGAGGTTCTCAAGATATATCAGCAGGCCTGGTGAGAGGTAAGAATGGAAAAACCTGTGATTGTCCTTGATGAAGGGGCGAGGGATGTGGGTCTTGCGGAAATGATGTTTAACCTCATCCGTCAAAACCTGGAACAGAATCCAGGGAAAAAAAGAGACTTCAATTCCTTAGATGCAAACATAGTTATCGAAGCCCGAGACATTCAGATCCTCATCGGACTGGAGTTCAAGCAAGGAAGGCTCGCTGTCTCGAAAGGTTTCTCTCCTAAACCCGATTTACATATCATCACCGATTCGACAACAATACTCGACCTATGCCTTATAAAGATCAAATTTGGCCTGCCCTACTTTTTTGACGCAAATGGTTTTAAGGTTCTCAAAAAACTCTTAGCCAGGCAACTCATCATCAGGGGACTCCTGAATCACTTTTTTGTCCTTGTAAAACTGACTAAAGTTTTTTCCGTCATTAGAAACTGAGAAAATAGACGTACTCTACTGAAAAAAATGCCTTCCTCTCTTTAACTCTTTCTTCCTTTAATCGTCGGCTGACAGACTTCGACCATCATGCAAGATTTCATTTGGTAATACTTATCTGGGATACTGGCTTAAGACCTTCCTCCATATTTCCTGGTCTTCTACGATTAACATACTACTCCGTTTTTCGTACATTTGACTCATCGCGGCATTCTTCTCTCGAAGGGGCCAGATAATGCCTTGACAGAAGAAAGGGGTAGTGGTAAATCATTCTTTATCCGATCATTTTGAATCCCTGTCACCAATCTTCGGATTTGCTTCCTTGGGCATAACCGAAAATCGGAAAAGATCTTTCATTTTACGAGGGAAAGGGGTTTTCTTTTTTATAAGTGGAAGTCCAGCCGGCCTCAGGGCCGGGTAATCGCTTGGAAAGGAGGGTTCAGGGATGAG
>Ga0208192_1002256_pt1 | contig 9582 bp, 9 predicted proteins | sample June2015DPH_13_1_2_FD_184711 | JGI IMG/M metagenome (GOLD analysis project Ga0208192, IMG submission 184711) | Peatland microbial communities from SPRUCE experiment site at the Marcell Experimental Forest, Minnesota, USA - June2015DPH_13_150... | ecosystem: Environmental > Terrestrial > Soil >... | reverse complement strand
TACAGCACCACGCGATCGAACTCGCAGCGGGCGCCCAAATCGACGTAAACCCACTCTTCCCCCAGACCGGCGCTCATCCACGCGCTGGTGAAATTGTATGGCCCGCCAACCTCCACTCTTTGATTCTGGTGGAAGAAAGCCACCTCACAGATTTGCCACTGCATGGAGAATGAAAAGGGCGGGGCGTTGGCCGATTCAAGTTCGACTCGATAGAAGCGGCTGCGAGAGGCCGAACGGAGCGGAATGGAAGGTTCGAACAGTTGCCCCGATTGCCCAAAACCAATCGGGAAGGCGGTAAGCGGCGCCGGCTTGGGATTAGTTACCTTGCCCAATTCCTTCCACTCCCGTCCATCTTCGGAGACAGACACGGCAACGGTCAGATCCTGTGGTTTCAAGTTGCGCGGCGCGACGAGGAGCACATCAACACGATCGATCTCCGGAAGGCTCTCTCCGCCTCCTAATTGCACCTGCACCCACGGGCTCGGACCGCGCAAATCGACAGTGGTGACGGGGTTGTGGTCCAGGAAGGACTCGCGCTCGGTCTTGGTGAGCAAGCCACGAAAGCTCACCGAAGTCGCAACCCAATCGGGGAGGCGTGTGTCCTTGATTCCGTCCGTGACAAGCTGCGCGGTCAGGTTGTAATCGTACGCGCTGGAGTGATACGCGGGCCGATGCAGGGCCAGATTGCGATAGGTCACAGTATCCTCAACCAAGGTCGGCCCGAAGTATTCCCGCAGATCGCCCGGATAGACGCCGAGACCACGCGTAAATACCTGCGCCTCGGGCGACGAAGCCGGTTCCGCCTCGCGGCTGATGCTCGCGGAAGGGCCTGACACTGGCTGATCGGTGGCTCGCTTCACGTTGGGGTGCAGCGCCTGCCACCCCACACCCGTGCTGCCAATTGCTTGCTTGATAAAACTTCGCCTTGATGTGGACATAGGTCTTCCTTTCGCCAAACCTCACGCTTCACGGTTCCCGGGCCGAAACTCGCGTCTCGCGACACGAGGTGCCATTCATCTATCGCGGCGCGGAGGAAGTGTCAAGGGAGAAAATGACAACGGAGGCGAGGGGCAAGAAGGCTGGCAAAATGCAAAAGGCAGAAAGCAGAAAGCAGAAAGCAGACAGGATTTCAAGGACTGCGGTCAGAGAGACCCGCTACAACTTCGTCGACGATTTCTTCACCAAGGACTGGTAGTCGGTCTTGTTCGTGGAGGTTTTCGGGAGATTGTCCTGAAAGATGAAAGCGTCGGGACTCATATAAGCCGGCAGGGCCTGGCCGCAATAGATCTTCAACTCGACAATGGAAGGCCGCGCATCTTCGGGCGCGGTGACGTAGGCCAGGATTTTGACGCCGGCATCCGCGTCGGGTATCGCAACCACCGCCGCTTCGCGAATTTGTTGGTGGCGATACAGAGCGCTCTCGATGTCGCCCAGCTCGATCCGGTAGCCGCGGCGTTTCACCATGCGGTCGCGCCGGCCCACGTAGATGAAGCCGTCAGAGGGATCCTGTCTCACCACGTCGCCGGTGTTATACCAGCGGCGGCCATCGCGCTCCAGGAAGGCTGCGGCGGTTTCCTCCGGCCTAGCCCAATAACCCATGAACACCGAAGGTCCGGCGATATACAACAGCCCTTCGTCACCGGCGGCGACCGACTTTTGGTCCTCATCGAGAACGAGCGGGGTGCAATGCGAGCACGCCCAGCCGATGGGATACGGCTTGGTGCGGTCGTCCGGGACAGGCAGCGGAATGCGGGCAAAAGTGCAGACGTTGGTTTCCGTGGGTCCGTAAAGGTTGAAGTACTCCGGCCGCGGCCACTGGCGGGTGATGCTTCTCAAATGCTTGACGGGGAATACTTCGCCCGCAAACAGGACGAGGCGCAGGGAACTGAAATCGAATCGCTCCAGGTCACCGAATTCGGCCAACAGGCTCAGAATGGAGGGCGTGGAATACCACACCGTCAGCCGGTTGGCAGCGATGAAGGCTGCCATGCCGGCCGGATTCTTCCCCAGTTCCTCTGAGATCAAATACAGCGTGCTTCCGTGCTTAATAGAAAGGTATATATCCAGAATCGAAAGATCAAAATGAAAGGGCGCGTGGCTGCTGAAACGGTCGTGCTGATTGGGGTGGAAAACGGACGAGCACCACTCCACGAAGCTGAGGGCATTAGTATGGCTCAGCGTCACGCCCTTGGGCACGCCGGTCGAGCCGGAAGTATAGAGGATGTAGGCAAGGTCGCCGGCGCGGCGGGAGGCCGGATCGGCCGCGAGCGGCGAGTGCTCGAGCACTTTCGGCCAGGCGACGGCGCCCTGGGGCAAGTTCTCGGACGCCGGTCCGGCGGGCGCCCCGGTTACGACCACTGTTTCGATACGGGCCGCAATCTCTGCGCAACGTGCGCTCGCGAACACAGCGCGCACTTGACAATTTTCCAGAATGGAGCGAATGCGAGCCGCTGGGGCCGTACTATCAACCGGGACATAAGCCGCTCGCGCCTTCAAAATGCCAAAAATGGCGCAGACGCCGGAGACACTCTTCGGTTGCACCAATCCGACGCGATCGCCCGGCTGTACGCCCCGCGCCGCCAGGAAGCCCGCGATGCGGTCGGCGCCGTCATTGAGTTCGCGATAGGTCACGCTGCTGCCGTCGGGATCGACCACGGCCACGCGGTCGGGAAAGCGCTCGGCGCTCGCTTCCAGGTACCCACACAGGTTGGCAACAGGGAATAGAGGTTCAGGCATCACGCACCCGTCGCACTTTTGCGCTGGATGAAAGCTGCGATATCTTCAATGCGATCGAAATTCTCGACTCCCGCTTCGTGCGCTTCCACTTGGATTTTGTACCTTTCCTCGATGTAATCGATCATGCGCAGCAAGCCCACCGAGTCGATGATTCCGCTGGTGCGTAGCGCCGTGTCATCGCGCAGGTTCGATGGCTTTTCTCCCGGGAGAAACTCGGTCAAGATATATTGGCGGATCTCTTCTTTGATTTGGTCGTTCATTGTTTGCTCCTTTAGCTCGCTTCACTCTTTCGTGGGGCCGGCAGGGGCCGCAGTCTTCAGATGCAGCCCGGGAACGAGACGATTTCCGAGTTTGGCCCAGTCGATCTCCCGAGAGTAGCGCAGAGAGGCGACAAAAACAAAAACGGCCGCGATCTGCGCGACTTTTCGAATGCGGGAGGCCCAATCCGTCTCGGGGCGGTGCTTCTTGTGCTGGTACTCGATCCAAACGTTCACCATGGCGAAAGCTCCGAATACACCCCAGAAAAAGGCTTCGCCAAACGAGAACAAGGGGGTGCCGTTCCAAAAATACTGGGCAACGTGAGTGGCCCAGGTGGCGACAAAAACGACGGCAGTCGAGATCAGTTGGGCGCGGAGCTCGCCCCCCCGCCGAATCTTGAAGTAGAGCGGGAGATAGAAAATCTTAATGTAGAATTCCCGCCGATAGACATTAATCCTTCGCCAAAAATCGAGAACGCTATGCGCCAGAAGATAGCGGCGATGGGCCTCGGGCAGGTCGTACCCGAAGAGTCGCAGCATCCCGACGATCAGGTGGTGCGAGCCGGACACGGGCCAATAGGCGAAGTATGCGAGCACGATTCTCGACGCCAGAAGGCCCTTTCCCGGTCCAACGGTGTGCAACAGGCCGTACCTCACCAGGTATTGAAAAGCCAGAAGGTGAGTTGTGCCCCGGAACATCCACCAGATGCCGGTCTGAGCGACCGTGTGAATGTCGCGCTTGAAATAGCTTTTCCGGAACGTATGAAAATCAACGATGGGAAACAGCACGAAGATGTAACCGGGAAGCAGAAAGAAATAGCTCAGGTACTCATTGAGTTGTGCCGGCTGGGATGAGTGTTTGAGGTCATAAATATAGATGATCATCCGAAACATGAAAACGGTGCCGAAGGCCGGCCAGAATGCCTTGGGTATTTGGAGCCCGTGGGTCGCGCGGACGTAGACGAAGATGGCCGCAAGCCCAATCATGGCCGCGACGCGCCAGCGATAGGCGAGCGCGCTGCGAAGGATTCCGAACATGACGAGGCCGGCGGCAATCAACAGGGTGGCCGAAACAGGATCGAGCAGGACGTACGCCCCGGCGAGCGAGTACAGAATAAAGAAGGGCTCTTTCAGGCGGAACGGCAACCAGTAAGAAATACAAAAACCAATGACGATGAGACAAGTCAGCTTGAAGATGGCCGAATTGCCCAGGTCGACGAACCGGAACGCAATCACAAAAAATCCCAGTTGAACGGCGAGCAGGGCAAAACGGCGGAACTCCGGCTTCGAGTGCTCCGCCTGCGTCTCAGGCGCCGGCAGCCCGCCTGGGCGGGGGGCGGCGCTTACAGTCCCAGACATTTGGAAATCAGGTTCCTTTGAATTTCGGAAGTCCCGGAATAAAGAGTACTGCCGATGGCATCCCGGAGTTCCCGTTCGATTTGCTGCTCCACCATGTAGCCGTATCCGCCGAAAATCTGGATCGCATCCTGACAGTTAGCGATCAGGGACTCAGACACGTACAGCTTTGCCACCGCCGCTTCCAGCATGGCGGGCTGGCCGCGCTCCTTGAGCCAGCCGATCCGGTAAACGAGCGGGCGGCAGGTGTCCAGTCGCACCTTCATGTTGACGATGCGGTTGGCGACCGATTGGAATTTCCCGATGGGCTTGCCAAATTGCTTGCGGGTCTGCGCGTATTGAATGGACCGCTCGAGCTGCCGCCGCATGAGCCCGAGATAGTTTGCCAGAATGCAGCCGCGCTCCCATTCCATGGAAGACTCAAACACGGCAACTCCCCGCCCCTCGCGTCCGAGGCGGTTTGCGGCCGGCACGGCGCAATTTTCAAAAATCACTTCGCCCATGGGCGAGGTGCGCAGGCCCATCTTTTCCAACTTCTTGCTCACCTGAATGCCCGGCGTGCCTCGTTCGATGATAAAAGCGGTGATGCCCATCGAGCCGAGGCGCGGATCGAGCGTGGCGTAGGCGACAAAAACATCAGCCACCTGCGCGTTGGTGACAAAAGTCTTGGCGCCGTTCAGGAGGTAAAAGTCCCCTCGGCGCTCGGCACGCGTGCGCATGGAGAAAATGTCGGAGCCCGCTTCCGGCTCCGAGGCCGCATTCGCCGCGATCCACTCGCCATTCGACAAGCGGGGAAGGCAACGTTGCCGCTGCTCCTCCGTGCCATACACCGAGATGGGCAAGGTGCTCGTCCAGAGATGAGCGTTGAGGGAAAAAAGGAGCCCTTGGTCGCTTGTTCCGTAGCCCAAGCCTTCCATGACGGCGATCACGTCGCTAATTCCCAGTCCCATGCCGCCGTACTCTTGAGCGACGGGCATCCAGAGCAGACCAAAGTCAGCGCACTTCTTCCAGTCCTCACGACTGAACTCTTCTTCGCGGTCACGGCGAACCATGTCCTCGCCTAGCGCGGCTCGGGCGAATTCGATGGCGCCCTCTTGGAGTTTCTGGCGATCTTCGGAAAGTTCTAGTGAAATGGACACAACGCCTCTCGCCTCCCTCCCGTCGGCCACCCAGGAACAGCCAGCGTTGCCTGCCGATGGCCCCAAAAACATCAGCTCGCAGAATGCTGGCCGCGACCTGGCCAAAGGCCGCCAATCGAAGCCCGCGGTGACCTCTGGACAACTTTTGCTCTGCTAAAGGAGGGAGAACAGTTTCAACTGAGCCGCCAATGATTGTCAAGTTTTTCGGCGCGATCGCGTAGAAGAGACAGACGGCGGGTCTCATGGTCAGTCGTGGCCGGTAGCTGCCGTGGATGAAGCCCCGTTCGACGAAGAGGTGTGATGGAAATCACTGACAGTCTCGACGACTTCTTGGCACCATGCGGGGCAAGACGGGGTAGCACTACGTCAAGGCTGCCAAATGGCAGCGCGGGCCGAGCTTCGGGCCACGGCGCAATTGAAGGCCTGAGAAGCATCGGTCGAGTCCCTGAGCGCCGCCAGATGTTGACGGATTTGACAGACCGATGAAAGTACATTAACGTGCTACCCCGAAAGCCTTCACCTTGTTCCCGTTGGACCACCGCATGCGGCACACACGCCTGGCTGTGAGTGGAACCGTGGTTCTACTGCTATGCTGTGTTCGTCCCCTTTCGGCAAAAGAGAAATCCCACTATTGGACCGGCGCCTTCGCGAAGTACACGGAAATCGCGGGTGCCGAGCGGGCGGGGTCCGAGACCTGCACGTCGTGTAACAATGAACTGGCCGGTAATTTCAGGCACGCCTTTCACGCCCAGCAAGGCGTCGGGTGCGAAGACTGCCACGGCCCGGGCAGCCTGCACGTCAATATTGGGGATGAGCATGAGCTTGCGAGACTGGGTGCGAAACGGCTGGGCAAGCGAGCATCAGAGCATGTCGGCTCGTGCGGCTAGTGGTACACCAGCAACTCAATGTTGACACTCGCGTCGGGAGCTTGGCCGTTGCCGCTCACCGTGTAGGCATTCAGCGTTACCGAATACGGCGTCGGAGGATTGTTAACGGGAGGTGGAGACGAACCAACTCCGCCGCAACTGACAATCAGGACGCCAGCGAGCAGCAGTCCTGCTAGGGCCATTCCATTCGCCCATCGCGGGCGGCCGCGCGCACGCGCCGCTCGGAGCAGCAGAACGCCCATCAGCAATGTCAGAAAAACCCTGAACCTCCAGAAGCGCGATTGGGGGCTGAACCTTAATGTTGGCAGCATGGAGCTGGAACTGGCCGACACGGTGACAGTCGCTGTCGCGCTGTTGGTTGAGGTGAAGTCCGCCACACTCGAGTTGAGGGTGTAACCGGTATTGACCGAACACTTCATCTTCGGAGCCGTAGTCGAGCAATTGAGATACATGCGGCCGGAGCCGCTGACGGCCGTCAGGTTAGCGGTGGTGCTGGCGGTGCTGGCGCCTGAAGGGATCGAGATTATCCCGGGATTCCCCAAGTTGGGCGCAGCGACAGCGGCGGCCTGATAGTAGCGAACATAGTCCACCAGCATGATTGCCGGATTCGGCGTGTTATTGTCGGGCGGGCCGGGCCAGCTTCCAGTTCCACCTACCGCGAGGTTGGTGATGAGAATGAACGGATGGTTGAAAACCCACTGGGCTCCGCTGGGAATGTCGCTCGCCGTGCGGATGAAGAAGACGTTCGAGGGATCATCCACATAGAACTGCACCATGAAAGGCGACCAGATGGCGCCGTAGGTGTGGAATGAAGTCACGTCGCCGGTCGGAAAGGTATATTTCTGGCTGAGCCCATTCCCGCCAGAATAGCCCGGGCCATGCATCGTTGCGCTGAATATCGTTGGACCTTGGCCAGCCGAGGCGGGAACGTTCTCCATGAAGTCCATTTCACCGCAGCTCGGCCACCCGGCGGTCTGAATATTGCTGCCCAACGCCCAGAAAGCGGGCCAGAGTCCCGCGCCAATCGGCAGCTTCTCACTGGCTTCGATCCGCCCGTAGGGACCAAAGGTCGTCGGCGGATTGGTGAGAGTGTTCATTCGGGCGGAAGTCCAGGTGCCTCCGTTGTTGATGGCTTGAATCACCAGGTGGCCAATGCCGTCGATGTAGGCGTTGGAAGTAGTCGTGGAGAATTGCGTCGGGCATTGCGGCGGGTTACCTGTGTAATTGGGAGGGCCGCAGTAGATTTCTATCTCGTGGTTTCCCCAACCGTTGTTGTTGCCAAGGTCGAAGTTCCAGACGGTAGTGTCGGGCAGGCCCTGGGGACCGTTGAACTCTTGCGACCAAACCGGAGCGCCCCAATTCTGTGCGATCACGCTGGCGGGAAACAGCATGGAGGCCCCGCTGATGATGAGCGCCCAGCAAACGATCGCGGAATGGCCCGGCGCCAGCCACTTTCCAATTTGTACTTTTGCCATAACGGCATTTGGCCCCCTCTCCGATTCTCGGGCCGGCAGCATCGAATCGGGACATGAACGCGAGGCGGTCTCAGAAATCGAACCGGTATCCCAGTATCATTTTCACAATCCGATGGTCTATGCTGCGCTTCGCTTCGGCTCGGAGGCCGAGACTACACTGACCCGAGCCACTTCACTGGCAGGTGGGCAGCGAGAGCGTTGGCCAACTTTTCGTCGGCAGTGATCAGTTGCGCTTTAACGCGCAGAGCGAGAGCGACATAGAAGCAATCGTAAGCCGAGCAGTCAAATGTGACCGCGAGGCGAAGTGCTTCGTCCAGCAGCTCGCGGGAAGAGGCGGTGGAGAAATCGTAACTCTGGAGGATCTCTGCTCCAAGGTCCGCCGTGCTTCTGCTCGCGCGGCCCTGCCGCACGGCTTTCCACAGAACATTCGCACACTCCGCCCAAAAGATGTCGGGGACGACAAAACCGAGCTCGCCGCCCACGTAACGTCGCAACAATTCCTTGGCCTCTTGAGCCAGAGGTTCGCCTGCCGCAGGAAGAACCCACTTTGCGGCGACACTGGCATCGAGCACGAATTGGATCACCGTGACCGGTCCTCTCGCAGCATCTCTTCAGTCGAAGGCCATGGGCCGGCCCGAAGCGCCCGCCGCGACTGGAGGCGCTCCACGCGCCGAAGGAGTGCTCGGCGAGAGCGCAGCTCCTGCGCGGTAGGGACGGTTTCTTTGAGAATCGCTACAACCTCTGCCGCGATGGAACTGCCACGCTGCCGGGCCTGGTTGCGGAGCGCGTCGTAAAGGTCGTCGGGAACATTTTGGACGTAGAGTGTTGCCATTGTGAACTCCAAGCGCAGCACTATCGAACCGCTAGCAGAATGATAGCCCTGTGCTATCACCTTGTCAATGAGGCAAGGAGGAGACAGGGCAGGGATCAAAAATCGAATCTGTAGCCCAGAATCATTTTGGCAATCAGGTGGTCTGTGCTACGCGTCACACCGACGCCGAGGCCGAGGTTGAACTCCCAACGCGGGGAAAGGTTCAGGTCGAGGGTGGGGAAGATCTGGTGTTGCTGGTCTTGGAGGGGATCGAAGCCGGTGACGGGGCCCATGGCACCGTAGTATTCGAGGCCGCCCGCGATTTTAGGAGTGAAATCGTAACTGAACTTGAAGTTGGGCGAAAACTCCAGGCCTTTGTTCACGCTCGGCCCGTGGAACGAGCGGTCGAAGGTCGGGTTCAGCGACCAATACCAGCGCCCCATTTTCTTGTCGACGATGGGCCGAATCTCCCACGTCCAAGTATCCGCAGAGAAGGCGTGTCGCTGATAGCCAAACTCCTGCGAGAGGCTGACGCCCACCGGCCAGTGCCAGCTCTCAGGGACGCGGAAGCGCGGCCGGATGTGATCGCCGACCCAATCCCAGCCGTCGCCGTTGCGAAGGCTGGTGAAGACGTAGAAACCGGTTTCAAACCAGGGCGTAAAGCCGTGGGTGATCTCGAGAGTCTCGTGCCAAGCGTGTTCCGTGGGCCGCACACCGTCTTGGACGTCCTTGCTGCCCTCGAAGGTGAAATTGCTGTGAAGCTCGAACATGGTGTGGTGCGGCTCGACGGTATCGTAGCTGTAGACCTGGATCTCGTAGTTGTCTTGCGCGCCGGCGCTCGCCGCGAAGAGATAGCTCACGATCGCAAGCGACGCCAGGAGTGCGCGCGCCGGCCATCTGGGTCTCGTGAGTAGGGTATTC
>Ga0208192_1002251_pt1 | contig 9592 bp, 9 predicted proteins | sample June2015DPH_13_1_2_FD_184711 | JGI IMG/M metagenome (GOLD analysis project Ga0208192, IMG submission 184711) | Peatland microbial communities from SPRUCE experiment site at the Marcell Experimental Forest, Minnesota, USA - June2015DPH_13_150... | ecosystem: Environmental > Terrestrial > Soil >... | reverse complement strand
TTGAGACGTTTCTCCTTCACCGCTGGGTATCGTTTTGCCGATCCACATTCCAGACACGTCACGACCACATGAGTCCCGTGCTCTGCACGTACCCGCACTCTGCAGTTGATGCCTGGAACAAGGAGGCTCTTGCAGTTCTTGCATATGAACTGCTTCCGTTGAGGGCCGAGCCTAACGCCCGAACGCATGGCTATTCGTTGTGCTAGCTCAACGTATCTCTTAGAGAGAGACGGATCGGATCTCACCGCGTCCTTGGCGAGACTCAGGAGTATATCGACGCGCTCCTCTGCGATTTGACGTAAGTTACCGTTGTTCCTCTGACGAGGCAAAGTCCTTCCAGTGCTCACTCGCCCAATTCGGGCATAGAGAAATACCCTTCGAACGCATCTATGGCTTGCGTATGTCTCGACACGCCAATCCTCCGTCTTGAGGACAACAATACTCATCTCTCCGCTGAGCCTGACACTCAGTCCAGTAAATGCATGGTGCATTCGAGGGAAGTCACGTGTTGACGTTGATCCTTGCGGAATCGTCGATTGAGAGAGTCCCCCCGCAGCTAGCTAAGCATCGATCAGTGGCTGCACATGCTCGGAGGAAGAACAGAGAGCCCAGTTCTCTGATCCTCGATAGAAGCTATCATCATTCAGCGATTAGGGCAGCTGAAGGCGGGGATTCCTCCGGAGACTTCCTAAAGCGAGGAAGGCCGGACATCGCTTTCCATGTTCTTCTGCAGGCCTTGGGATCCCCATTGAACCGAGAGGGGCTAATGAGAACGTACGTTCACACCATCTACGACAACGTGATCGATATGGACCCCGGCGTCAAGCTTCCACGAAACTATGAGAGGTTCATCGGGCTGCTGGAGCAGCTCTACGAAGAGAGAAGCGTACCGCCGGGCGAAAAACCGCTCCTGAGTTTGCGGAAGTGCACCCTCCCGGAGCTCGTCAGAGAGTTAGGAGTCACGAGGGTTGTCGCATTCAGCACACTCGGGAAACCTGTAAGCCTGAAGGAAGCGTGCTTGCCTATTGTCGAGGCTCACGCGCCGGCGGTGCTCATTGGAGGTTTCCCCCACTCACATTTCAATCAAACAACAACACAGCTTGCGAACTATGTCTTCTCTATCGACAAGGAGCCTCTTGACGCGTGGGTTGTTGCCGCGAGAGTCATCTATGAGTACGAGTGCGGGATCCAACTACCCCAAAAGAGACTTCGCGCTTGATGAATTCGCGCACTTAATAATAGGACGCGTACTACTCGCGTTGCCGTGGGGAGCTAGCTATGTCCGAGGACTCTGAGCTGGAGCGTCTCAAGCTCAGAAGGATGCAGGATATGCAGCGACATCTACGCGAGCAAGAAAAGGCAAAGACGACAGATGAGAAGCAGCCGAGCCCTCGGGATGTTCTGAAGACGATTCTTGTTGGAAGGGCATGGGAAGTACTAGATGCCGCAGCAGCTCAGTTCCCTGAACCGACGCGAGCACTTGAGGCAGAGCTGGCGAGATTGGTGCGTGAAGGTAGGTTGAAGGACCCTGTAACGGCAGAGCAACTGCTGTACCTTTTCCGGAGCCTTGGCTTGGACGTGAGACTTGAGACGACGATTCAGGTCCTTGAGAGCGGCGAAATGAAATCACTCGCTGACAAGTTCCGAGGCGGCTAACTCAATAATCGGAGCCGCCCAGCGACACCTTGAGCGGTTGTATTCACTGAACTACTTGCTGATGACATCGCGGATCTTCTGCTGAACCGTCTTCACATCAGAAGCAGTGTTTACTAAATAGCACGGCGCGAGCTTGAAGAGCCTCCTGAAGAACCGTTTTCTGACCTCCACTTTCTCGTCGGTCTTGACGATTAGGTATGGATTCAGGAATTGTTCTGGCTGAGCGACGAGGTACTGAACCGCCTCCTCAATCTCAAGCCTTCGAGCTATCTCGGGATCGTTCTTGTCGCGTTTCAGAAGGATGACCTTCATCGCTCGGGTTGTGTCAACAAACTTCTCTGGACCCGCTATCCACAAAGGATCCAGCATCGCACGCGAGTATTCATGCGCAATGTAGTGATCCGAAGCGAGGATGCGTATCTCATCCCCGCTCATTCCCTGTGATCGTAGTTTCTCAGCCTCTTCTGAAGAGAGGGGAATCACGTTCTCCAGCTTGCAGCGATCGAGTAGTGGTCTTATCTCTGGGAAGACTCGCGCGATATTCGTTCGTATGTAGAATTTTCGCTCGCTGATATCTGCACTCGCCCTGCCCTTCTCGCCACCGATGAATCGAACGTACACCCAATCGTCACTATGAAGTCTCGCACCTTCCATATTCAACAGAGCGTATGAGTGAGTGCTCTTCCCAGTTCCCGTAGGCGCGATCAGAACTACTCCTTTGCCGTCCACCTCGACGCAGCTTCCGTGGATGCTGTGGATGTCGTGTTGGTCTTCCGCGATGTCGCATGCGACGCCTAGGGCCCAGCTTTTCACTTGACCGTAGTATTCCGTGTTGAAGATCACCGCGGTTTTAGTATCTGGGTTGTAGAACGCCTGGGGCTTGCCCTCCTCGAAGGTCGGATCAAGCACGGCATAGAGCCTGCCGTGAGATTTCACTTCGCGAGGCATCGAGAACCAGTTCTCACGCCAAAACTCGTCAAGGTGGTTGCTGTTAGTGAACAGTTGCATGCAGAATCCGTCGATACTGGCTTTCCAGCCTAGGCCTTCGTTACCGAGAACCCGTTCCGCACGTGCGACGAGTTTGTCTCTCTCGTCCTTTCCGACGATACTGCTCTCGACACGCCGCCTAGTGGCTGTTATGTAGTTGTACCTGTTGCTCGCCTGCATCGCTGACAGCTCGCCTGATGCATGGAAGCTGATGCCTAATATCAGCATCTCCAGACTTAATAGCCGCGTAGAATCGGTGACATCCGCGGTCGCTTCATTGGATACATCGCAGATCGAGCGGGACTACGAGGAATTCTCCAAGGAAGTCCTCAACGAGTACTATCAGAACTGGGCTGGACTCAAAGAGGAACTGAACATCTCGCAGATCTTCCTGAAGTACCGCGAGCTGTTCACTCCCGACAATATCGCGACGATCAAGAGAACCCGCGAAGCCTCGTCCGGTGACGAGCATCGACGGTTTAGCCGTCTGTTTGGAAGCCTCGTCGACATGTACTTGGGGCAACAAGTTTCAGAGTTAACCGACAAAGCGACCACTCTCGAAACCCAAACCACAATCACGGTGTATGGGAAGCCTGTCCCATACCGATCGACTCTGCCAATGGTGATGAACGAAGATGAAAGAGCACGGCGAGGAAAGATCCAAGCACTTGCCGAGGAGGCCGTTAAGACCTTCAATCCTGTCCTTGAGGAAAGGCTAGCTAAGCTTCACGAAGCTGCGAAGGCACAGGGCTACCCGAACTATGCTGGTTTGTATTCGGAGGTCAGGAGCATCGATTACGAGAAGCTGTTGAATGATCTGAAAGCACGCCTCAAGGCAACAGATTCGCTCTACACTGAACAGCTCAAACTCGCGCTCAGATCAATCGGCGTTGAGCTGAAGGATGCGAGCAGACATGACATCCTTTACCTCTACCGAGGCAAGAGATTTGACACGTATTTTCCGAAAGGCAAAGTTGTCACAGCACTCCGCAAGACACTCGACGGGATGAATCTGCAGCTTGAGAAGTACCCAAACATCACACTGGACCTTGAAGAACGCCCGAAGAAGGATCCGCGAGCTGCATGTTTCCCTCTCGAAGTTCCACAGAAGATCATTCTAGGCGCCATGCCCATAGGAGGACGATACGACTACGAAACAGTCCTACACGAGGCAGGGCACGCGCTCCACCATGCCAACACACCCGCCGACATGCCTTTCGTGTTCCGATTATCAGACGAGAAGTCCCTCACCGAGACCTACTCATCCCTATTCGAGAACCTCACATTAAATGAGAAATGGCTCCAAAGGGTCGTTGGCATAGGCGACACGAAGGAACTGCTCGATTTTGCGTATTTCTCCAAGCTCTACATAACGAGACTCTACGTGGCGAAGTTGGAGTACGAACTCCAGCTGCATAAGGAAGGCATCCAAGGGAAGCAGCAACTCTACCAGGACCTGCACGAGCAAGCTGTGAAAGTGCGCTTCAATCCAGTCAACTTTCTGATCAACGTGGACGACGGATTCTACTGTGCGGAATACCTGCGATCATGGATCGCTGAAGCCCAACTTCGAAAGTATCTTGTCGACGAATTCGGAGACGAGTGGTTCGCCAATCCAAGTTCTGGTTCTCTCTTGATGGAGTTGTGGAAAGAGGGAAGCCGAATCACAGTCGAGGAGATGGCAGAGACGCTCGGCCAAACGTTCGATCCGAAATTCCTTTACGATGAGATCCGCCAACATTTCGAGTGAACAGGCGCACAGATCGACATGATCTACTGGTGGAAAATGCGAAATACCAGCCTGCGATTCCTTGCATTGCTAAGGCCCGTGGGAGATTGAGCCTCTCAAAACGAGTTCGGTCGATTGAGCCCTCGCCGATACGGAAGATAATCGACCTTGCCGAGACACGGCCTGACATAATCGGACTTCACGCTGGAGAGCCTGACTTCCCGACGCCAAAGCATATAGTCGAGGCTGGAAGCCGAGCCTTGGATGATGGTTACACGCATTACACCCACACCGCTGGTTTGCTTCAACTGCGCGAGGCGATCTCCCGCAAACTCCTCGAAGAGAACGGGATAGACGCGAACCCGAAGACCGAGATCTCCGTCACCACAGGAGGATTTGCCGCGATATTCGCGACAATCCAAGCAACAATCAATCCTGGCGACGAGGTACTGATCCCTCAACCTTCTTGGCCGTCATACGCGGGTTTCGTTCACCTCGCCGACGGAGCGCCCGTACCTATCCCCCTTCATGGTCCCGATTTCGAACCAACCCGGGAGCAAGTGAATCAACGCATTACCGAAAGAACGAAAATGATCTTCCTCAACTCGCCAAACAACCCCACTGGCGCGGTTTACTCAGAAAGCTGCCTCTTAGAACTGGCCAAGCTAGCAAGAGAACATGGCCTACTCATTCTTACGGACGAAGTATACGAGAAGATAGTCTACGACGGAAACAAGCATTTCAGCATCGCCTCACGACCCGAATTCAAGAACTCTACGATAACCGTGAACTCATTCTCCAAGACGTACGCGATGACGGGCTGGCGTCTCGGCTATGTCGTTGCCAACGAAGCCATCACCAACGGAATTAGGAAAATGCATAGTTACATGGCATCCTGCGCTGCTGCACCCGCACAGAAAGCCGCACTCAGCGCCCTTTCAGGACCACAAGACTGCATCAGCGAAATGATCGAGGAATACCATCGCCGGCGAGACCTCATCGTAAGCGGGCTGAACAAAATCGATGGCTTCCAGTGCGAGCCGCCGAAGGGAACCTTCTACGCCTTCCCCAACATTAGCAAGCTCAAACTTCCTTCAGCAAAGATCGCCGAACAACTTCTGGAACAAGCAAAGCTAGCAGCCATCCCAGGCAGCGCGTTCGGAGAAGCTGGAGAAGGTTACCTCAGATTATCATTCGCGACCTCTCAACGCAATATCCTAGAAGCGCTTGCCAGGATCAAGAAATGGCGTGCTCATAGTGGATGAGAGATGCGAGGTTACGTATGGCGGCGGTCGCGTTAAGTTGAGTAGTTTGCCCACTTGTTGAGATAGTCATACCAGTCGTCTTCGCTGACTTTCTCTTCGACGGCAATCGTCTTCAACAAAGTCATGAGTGTCTTGTGATGTCTCCTCTCATCCGCCAAGATCACTTTCAATAGCGGTTTCATCCGAGGGTCCGTCAGATTCCTAGCGATCTTCTCTGCTTGAAGAAGCATGATCTTCTCGTTCTCGACATGCCTTTCGAGCTCCTTTCTCATCTCGTAGTGTTCAACTTTGGAGATTGTTGCTCCAGACGCCATATCGATCAAAGTTGCATACATGTGGGCATGCTTTGTTGTGTCAAGCTCGATCCCCTTGAAGAGAAGCTTTGGAACAGAGTTCTTCGTCTTAGCGCCCATCGCCCGAAGCGTCTTTGCGGTAAGCTTCTCAAATGCCATTTGTTTCTCGAACAAGTCAATTTCTCTTATCGCTGTCAATCACTGCCACCCTGCCTTGCTCACAGAGCAATGGCCCCAATAATCCTACCTGAGGATGCTTTCGAACTGCTGATGTGACTGAGAGTTGTTGCGGGACGACTTGGATGGCTTAGCGTTCTCTGTTATCGTCCCTGCTCGGCTCGCGTGATGCAAATATCGATTGCCGCCCTCAAGATATCTGGGAGGCCCGCTATCACCCTGAAATGGCGAAAACCTGACTCATGCAAACGAGTTACCCGCCAGCGAGTTCTCAGGCATCGACTCGCCGGCCTCAACGTAACCACAAGAGCGGCATTGCAAAAGACCTGGAGAGTCTTCTTCCAAGTCCACTAAGCCGCAGGCGGGACAAATCATCCCTTTTCACTAGTTGCTAACTGCCAATTGACAGTAGAGCCGTTATATCTCAAAAGGGTAGTTGATGAACAGGATGCTAATCCGCCCTATCCTTTTTTGATGAATTGTCATACTTCGCATGAATACACATTCGAATCAACTCCTAGTTGCAGACCGCCGGAGAAGGGAACCGCCCGTCGCCTTCACATTGATTTCGTGGCATGGTTCCGCCGATCCTGACCGTGAAAATGCCCAAGTTCTCCCCAGTTTTCTTGACGGACCAGCCCGGATCGGCGCCGGTAACCTGCATGGGGATCAAAACGGACTGTTTCAGACAATCATCTTCTCGTCTTCCACGCACGTCCATCCGTCATCATTGAGACGCATACTCGTCCCGGGGGAACTGGAGGCTGGTGCGGCCGGTATTCGCACCCTACTAGTCTAGGCACTGGAAGTTCGAGCTGGAGCTCGCGCTCGAGTTCCCAGCGTAACACGTAAACTCAAGAAGAGCTCCTTCCTGCAAAGGTACTCAAAGTCGAGCGACTGAAGCAGGCGGTTCCTCAAGGCGCTGGCCGGGCTCGGGAGCAACCTAACGATGAACTAGGCGGTCACGGATCGCCGCGAAGTGCGTACATCGGGTGTATGAATATGATTCCTCATCTACTCGGAATTGAGGTTCGCGAGTATCAACATGCAATAGCCAAGTCCGCGTTGGAGTCGAACACGCTGGTTGTGCTTCCGACTGGTTTGGGGAAGACGATTATTGCGTTGATGGTTGCGGTTGAGCGGCTCAGCATGTTTGCTGATGGCAAGGTGGTCGTTCTGGCTCCGACGAGACCACTTGTGCTGCAGCATGCCCGCTTCTTCAAGGAGCATCTTGCAGGCGATGAAGTTACTTCTGCAACATTGACTGGGGAAAGTTCACCCGAGCTAAGGGGAGCGCTATTTCAGGAATCGAGGCTGGTCTTTGCTACGCCTGAGGTGATACGGAACGACGTTCTCGAACACCGCTACACGCTCACGGCAGTCTGCCTAGTCGTCTTCGATGAGGCTCACCGCTGCGTGAAAGAATATGCCTACTCTGAGGTCGCGGAGGCGTACAAGCGTGAGGCATTGAATCCGCTGATTCTGGGCTTGACGGCGTCTCCGAGCGCCCGCAAGGACAGGGTCCTAGAGATCTGCGGGAAGCTTGCGATCGAGAATATTGAAGCACGCAATGAGGTTGATGAGGATGTGGCGGGATACGTCAAGCCGGTCTTCCTCAGCTGGGAACGAATCCCGTTGCCCGAAGGCTACAGGAACGTTAGCGGGATCCTCCATGGCGTCCTGGGTGAGAAGGTCGAGAAACTACGTGCCATGCACCTACTACCACGCAATGTGACCGTCACGAAACGAATGCTGCTCGACCTAGGCGAAACATTGCATCGAAGACTCGCAAGCCGTCGGGCAGGTTACCTCTTCGGAGCGATGCTCCTCCAATCACAGGCGATCTCTCTCCAACACGCGATCGAGCTCGTTGAAACGCAGGGAATCTCCAGCCTGACGAAGTATCTTTCACGGCTGCCTGAGAGCAAGAACAGGTCCTCTCGCGCCCTCGCGAACGATCCGCGAATTATCGACGCGCTGGAGCGGTCTGAGTCTCTTGTTGGGGTGGAGCATCCGAAGCAGGCGCGACTGCGAGAACTAGTCACCGAGCAGCTGGACGCCAATCCTGCCGCGAAGTTGATCGTCTTCACACAGTTCAGGGACACAGTCGAAAGAATCGTTGAGAACCTCAACCGGGCTAGCCGGGTCTCGGCTGTCCGCTTCGTCGGTCAGGCCACACGCGACCCCGAGGATGCGGGATTGAAACAGAGCGAGCAGGTAACGATACTGGAGGAGTTCCGCTCGGGACGCTACAACATCCTCGTGACCACTAGCATCGGAGAGGAAGGCCTACACGTGCCCGACGTGGACCACGTTATCTTCTACGAGGCAGTCCCATCCGAGATACGCTCTATACAACGTCGAGGCAGGACCGGCAGGACAAGCGTAGGGAAGGTGACGGTGCTGATGGCTGAAGGCACAGTCGACGAGGCCTACTACTACAGCAGCAGACGAAAAGAGCAACAGATGCGTCACCTCCTCGAGACCGTGAAGCGGAGAGGCCTAAAAAGCCCCAGAGAACGAAAAACTACGCTGCTCGACTACATCGAACCGTAGAGTCACTCTGGCAACGGAGTGATGCGAAGCGGTCAGGGGAAAATGTTGCCTTCATCTGGCATATTGCCGGTCGCTTTCTGTTCCTGAACCTCTCTCGCAGGCTGACGTTCCGGGAGCTGAGAATAGTTGCCATCGCCCGTTCTATACAAGGCCAGTCTGCCGATGGTTTCCCAGCTGTTGCCTGCAGAATGTCGAATCTGAATCGTCAACACTTCAGCTGTTGGATCTTTCTTTCCCGCCCAAACAGCGAGAGTCAGGTAATCTCCGCTTGGAAGACGGCTGGAGAACCGAGCTTTTGGTTGTGACCCGCTCATTTGTCCTCAGTCACGCTAGTCACGAACTACCTTATGACTTTGCAATAGTAAGGTGGTGCGGCCGCCGGGATTTGAACCCGGGTTTCTCCCCTACTGCTGTAGGTCAGAAGCGGTCCGCCCGGTGTTGGCAGGCTTGCGGCGCGCAGACGCGTGCGTTCCCGTCCTAGACCAGGTTATCCGCACCTTTTCGTCGTTCTTAGACGCTTTGGTGCTCTAGACTACGGCCGCACCGATTGAGAAAACTGTGTAGAAGTAATTATGCATTAGCTTTTTCCGATGTTACTTCGTCTTCCGGTGCCCACGTCCTTGGCGGTGTGGTCCATGTATTGGGCCATGTGGTCGGCTGCGGCCTCTTGCCGGTCTCTTCTTTGACAATATGCATCGAAACAGTGCTGCGACTCTGCTCGCATTTTAAACTTGCTAAGTGCTCGTAGGTTGCGTGTCTTAATCGTCCACCCGGATTCTAACCTCCGGTTCGAGTTTGCTTCTGATCGATTCCATCATCCAGTCCGGGCACGAATGCTTGTAGGTCTGCTCACTTTGTGTCGCCTCTAACCGTCTAACACCCCAGCTTTTCCAGTGACCCCCCGCAGAAGAACAGAATGATCGTTCAGT
>Ga0208192_1002240_pt1 | contig 9629 bp, 5 predicted proteins | sample June2015DPH_13_1_2_FD_184711 | JGI IMG/M metagenome (GOLD analysis project Ga0208192, IMG submission 184711) | Peatland microbial communities from SPRUCE experiment site at the Marcell Experimental Forest, Minnesota, USA - June2015DPH_13_150... | ecosystem: Environmental > Terrestrial > Soil >... | reverse complement strand
TGGTAATTCGGCGTAATGACCGAGAAACCGGCAATGTCGGGCTGGAAATCGGCGACCAGTTGCGACAGTCCCTCATCCCCCGCGCCCTCGACATTTTGGTCGAACAGACGCACTTCATGCCCGTGCTGCTTGAGGAGCGTACCGAGGAACCCGACCCCCAACGGGTATTCGCGGTACATCTGCTTGGGATTGTACGATCGTGGAACGACGAACAAGACTCGCATCAGCGGCCTCCTTGCGGTTTGCAGTTCAGCAGGAAACGCTTCCCTTGCGCAAGGAAATCGGCGATGGCCGGCTGGTCCTCGTGATAGACGTGGCTCGAGCTGATGAATCCCACTACGATGCCGGCCGGCCGACCCAACCCCTCCGCTACGCGCCGAGCCATTTTCGCCAGGCAAAGCCCATCGGCATAGAATTTCTTGAAGGCGTCCTGGCCGCGAGCGAAGTAAATGGTCCGCAGGGCGCCGGCGCGAACCAGGAATTGAATGACGTTGACACACGGCACCTTTCCGCCGCCGGGCCCGCACAGTGTTACCACCGCCCGTTTGCTGGCCGGTTCGGCGCGCAGGAGCGAAATGACGTCCTCAAAATCGTGCCGGCCGCTTGGGCCCCGCATCAGGTTCGCGTAACGGTGCTCCAGCGCCCCGGCCCCGTGCTCGAAAAACACTCTCTCCATCTCCGCAATCATCCGGCTGTCTCCCAACTGCCGGATCAACTCATCGTCCTCAGCCCCGGCGGGAAAAGCGACCTGCACCCCGAGCAACTCGAGGCTCTCTTGGTCCACGGAAACCCCGTTCTGGACCGTGATCTGGACCAGATTAATCCAGGCTTCCCCCAGGCTCCCGAATCTCAGGTCATTCATGCCGGCCGGCGTTCCTGTGAGCGAGCGATCAAGCACTCACGAAGCACGATGTTGCGTGAGCCGGCGGAAAAGTCAAGCGGAGGGTAACCACCCTGAACGGCCGGCATATCGTCTTCCGGTGGTTTGCTCCGGCTGTTACTCCCGGCCGTTGTCGGCCGAGTGGCCACCGCCGGCAGAACCCGATCACGACCTGGTCTGCCACCGGCCCAGCCTGACGGCACGCCGAAAGCGCCGGGTGGACCAGGGGCGCGCTGTGCCGCGAGACGCGCACCTGCCAGGCAACGATACGTGCACTAAGTAATCGTCACAGGAAGAGGGACACCAACGAACTCTGGTGTGACCCGGGCGACCCCAAAGCCGGCGGGTGGAACTGAACCCTCGCCTGGTCTGATTCCAACCTTCAGCCCGGCGCGCGCCGGGCTTTTGTTTCTGATCGGGCAGTTGACGTCCGTGGGCGCCGCGCGGACGGTTTCCAGTGGAGAACCGGCCACCTGCCCATGCTGACCAACCGGCTGAAACCGGTATGAAGTACCCGGCTTGCCATGAACCGAAGGACCAACCCATCATCGCCAGTTGGCGCTCAATTCCCGGTCAACGGAGGCATCACCGCCTGTCTTGCCGGGGCGTCGGACGGATCGGTCCAGTGAGGTTGACCCGGACGCGGCGGCGCACCTCCGTGGACACGCCGCAGTGCTCCAGGAATGCGGCAATGCCGCCGGCGGCGTCCACCTCCTGATAGAACGCTTCAATCCACGCCTGTTTCACTTCGCCGGTGCCGTGGCTCTGGAGATAATCCGCGGTGATGACGTCGCGGGGCGTACCCAGTGACATCAGGAGCAACGCCGTCATGATGCCGGTGCGGTCCTTGCCGTGCGCGCAATGGAACAAGAGCGGCAGGTTGTTGGTTTCCGCCAGGAGGCCGAAGAAGGAACGAATTTCCTCCGGATGCTGTCGGAGGACAAATTTGTAGTATTGGCTGCCCGTAGTCGCCCCTTTGGCATCGAGCGAAAGCAGAATGCGGGTCCGGAGGGTTTGCAGCCAGGCTGGAGGATCAGCCCGCTTGGGGGTGATCTCGGCGGCTCTGCGCAAGTCAACGAGCGTCCGAATCCGCAGTTTCTCCAACGTGGCGACATCCCCGGGCGACAGTCCCCACAGCGCCGCCGACCGATAGATCAGGTTGGTGCGGATCGGGCCATGCTCGGTGGGCAATCCCCCCAGTTCGCGCAAGTTGGCCTGGGCATCCTGAAGGACGACCGTCCGCCCTTCCGCGGCAAGTCTCAAAGGCGCAAGGGTTAGGATCGCGGCCGCCAACAGCGTTAGCCAGAGCAGACGGCGCGGCGCTTGAGCAGGGCGACGGGGCCAGGCGCGCTCCCGACAAAAAGGGAACCAGGCCAGCAGGTTCTGTGGATTCACCGTGACCTCCTTGGCTTCAATAATCCCAAGGAAGACGCCGTGGACAAAAGAGGCATAGTCGGCGGGGCCGTTGGCGGCGGGGAACTGCTCGACGGCGACGCATGGTGAAGACGACACATCGAAACCGCCGCGGTAGCGGACGATTGGCCAAGGGACGGAAGGAAACGCAATCGTGAGTTGATGCGATCTTTCCGCGTCTTCCATTCGGATTTGCACATGCTGAACTTGGACAGATAAACTACCCGCCCGGTTGTCGTTGGGAAGTCCCAAATGCGCCCGGAGCCTCTGCGATGCAGAGCGTCTTGGGATGGGACATCCGCGGGGCAGGATCAAAGTCAGCATTGGCCTCTAAATAAGCCTTGCCTTCCCGCGGCGAAATGGCTTATGCTGCGGCAACATGAACTTGACTCAAATCGCCTCTGCGGACCTCAAACGGGTCGTCACGCTGGTTGAACAAAAAGAAACGCTGCTGGCCCAGGTCGCCCAACTCAACGCTGAACTGGCCAGTTTCCAAGCGGGTGAATCGGCCGCTCCGGCCGCTCCGGCCGCCCCGGCCAGGGGCAAGCCGGGGCGCAAACCCGGGCGGCCGGCGAAGGCCAAGGCCGGGGCCCGGGGTGCCCTGAAGGCCGCGATCAGCGCCTTGCTCCAGGGCGCCGGCGCCTCCGGCCTCACCGTCAAGGAGATTGCCGCCACGCTCAAGGCAAAGCCCGGCAACGTTCATGTGTGGTTTTCGTCCACCGGCAAGACGATCAAGGAGATCAAGAAGCTCGCGCCGGGGACCTACGGGTGGGCGGGCACCGCGGCGAAAGCGCCAGCGACCAAGGCGCCGAAGGCTCGGAAGCCCCGCGCCATAAAAGCGGTGGCAATGAAAGCGGAAAAACCCAAGGCCAGGAAATATGGTGCGGCGAAGGAAGCGATCATTGCCTTGCTCAAGGCCAGCGGCAAGGCGGGGATCACAGTGAAGGAGGTGGCCGGCAAACTGGGCGTCAAACCCCAAGGCGTGTACGTCTGGTTCGGCAACACCGGCAAGAAGGTGAAGGAGATCAAGAAGGTCGCCCCGGCCACCTACGCGTGGGTCGGTTGACCGGATCAACCGCCACCAGGAAACTCAACGCCGTCGTTGGTTTGGGAATTTCCCTGATCGTCCGTTGGTTTTCAGTGGCGGTCAGGGTTTCTTCGGTAGCACCGTTCCCGAAAACTCGGCGGTGGTGATTACCTCGTCCGACGAGCCGTTGCCGTCGTAGTGGCTTGTGGCGGTTCTTCGTGCTGACTCGGAACCATGCCGAACCGAGCCGCCGCTTCCTCCCCGGCGACCAATTCACGATAGCGGCAGAAGATCATCACCGGGCTGGTGCCGGCCTCCCGAGCTGTCCTGGCGGCGTCGTGCGATTGTGCAAGCGGGGGGGGAGGACCAGAACGAGTGGCGCAGGCCGTTCCGCTTCCAGCGAAAGGGTTCATTCATGGCGGACGCTTTCGGTGCCGCATTCACACGGGCGAAGATTATGGCGCAGAGTAGATTCCAACCCGGACGCCACCTGGCTTGATCACGATGACCCGTGTTGGCGAAGCTGCCGTCCGACGGCTTTCAGGCGCCGGTTGGCGCCAAATAGCCGCCAAAGGTCAATCATCCAGTCAAAACCTCAATAAAAAGTGGTGGAGGCGGCGGGAGTTGAACCCGCGTCCCTGACAAAGCAACCAGCCGCGACTACATGCTTAGTCGGATGAGAGTTTCTGCCCGACGGTAGCGATCCGACCCGATCCGCCCGGCCTAGTCCGCTGTGAATGGTTTCAGCCGTCGTCGCGCAGGCACCGCCGCCGGCCTAACCTGCTGTGGCGTTCGTCCGGCGTAGCAGGTGTCCGCCGGCGAACGTCGCGGCGCATTATGCCGCGAGAGCTAATTCTTCGTTAGCAGTTATGTTTTGGTTCGATTTTTAACGAGGCCCACGAACCATCCTCGGCATGCCGCCTCTGGCGTCTCCCTCAGGTCGAAACCAGTACGCCCCCAAAACGACGGCCTGAGTGTCCTCCGCTTCCGCGAACGGGTCAAGCGCCCAGATTCGTCTTTCCCGTGCGTCGTTATCCGCCGGCCGCGACGGCCATGCGCAGTTTTCGCTTTGCAGCCCGTCCTTTTCCACGTTTGATCAGGCCGCAAAACAATTTTGCCCATGAAAATCGAAACACTGCACATTGGTCAGCGGGTCCGTCACCCGCAACACGGGACCGGGGTCGTAAAGGCCCTGAACGCGAGCGCCGCCGAAATCGCCTTTGACGACGGGGTGCAGCGGTCGGTTGCCCCCGAGCTGGCTGGTTTGCAGCCCGCCGAGGCGCTGGCGGAGGTGACGGGACTGGCGGTTCCGCTGGGGCAACTGGTCCGGGAGGCCGCCGAGGCCACGGTGAGCGCGCTCGGATTGGAATCGCCCAAGGCGGTGATCACCGAACTGGGCTTGCGCTGGCGCGGAGGTCGGTTGGTGCTGCATTCCGCCGACCCGGCGCTGCAAACCAAGGAAGTGGACCTCGAGGTGTTTTTCCACAAGATTGTGATGGTGCGCAATAATCTGCGGGTGTTGGAGCAGAAGATCAACGCCCACGAAGGCCTGACCTCCGCGGAGAAATTCGACTGGCAGCAATACCTCACCCGCTGCTACGGGTCATTGACCACGTTCAACGTCCTGTTCAAGGAGAAAGAAAGCCAGTTCTAGCGGAGGCCTTCGGGGTCGGATGATGGCCGTGTCCCTCTTTTATTGCCTGGCTGGCTTGTTTTCTGCTAACGGATTCACACACGCGTAACATAATGAGCGATCAAATCGCACCGCCGCATCATCAAGCTGGACTATTCCGGTGCCGGCGGCTTCGCCCGTGGGTCCGAACTGCCGGCGGCAGTGAAGTTTTCCAACTCCAGTGGCGCGAAGACAACGGCAGGGCGGGTTCGGCGCGCGGACATCGGCGGGCCTGGGCGCTGGGGTTGTTTCTGGCCGCGGGTCTGCTGGGGGCATCTTCCGCCTCCGCGCAGACTTACGGGGTTTACCGCGAGTTGTGGGACAACCTGGACAGCTCTCAGGCCAACACCATCGCGATGTTGACCAACAGCGCCGTGAACCCGAACTGGCCGGACAAACCCAACCCGGCCTACACCCAGACGTTGGGCACCTTCGAAACCGGGGTGAACACGGGCATGGACTACTATGGCCAGCAGTTGCGCGCCTTCATCCTGCCCCCGACGACCGGCGCCTATGTCTTTTGGATCTCGAGCGATGACAGTTCGAATCTTTTTTTGAGCACGGATGAGAACCCGGCCAACAAGGTCCTGATCGCCCGTGTGGACAGTTGGACCAACTCGCGCGAGTGGACCAAGGAGGCGAATCAACAGTCGTCGCCGATCAATCTGGTGGCGGGCAAGCGCTACTACATCGAAGCGCTCATGCAGCAGGGTGGTGGTGGGGACAACCTGGCGGTGCAGTGGCAGCTTCCCAACGGCACCCTGGAAACCCCGATTCCGGGGACACGGATGCAACTCGACGCGGTTCCCGCCCTGGTTTCGCAGCCCACCAACACCACGGCAGTGGAATCGGGAACCGCCACGTTCACCGTCAGCGTCAGCAATTTTGTCACACCGGGTTTTCAGTGGCAGCGGGGGACCACAAACATTCCCAACGCCACCAATGCCACGTTGACGCTTTACCCGGTGTCGCTGGCGGACGACGGCGCGCAATTCCGCTGCGTCATTTTCAACCAGCTCGGGACGACGAACAGTGCCTATGCCACGTTGAGTGTGGCCCGGGACACCACGCCCCCGACCCTGACGTCGGTTTACAACTCGGGTCTCAGCACCCTGGTGGTCACGTTCAGCGAACCGTTGTCGCCGGCCTCCGCCACCCAGGCCACAAACTACGTAATCACGCCGGGCGTTTCGGTGAGCCTGGCGGTTTTCGGCAGCAACCCGAACACGATCCTGTTAACCACCACGCCGCTGACGTTTGGGCAGATTTACACGCTGACAGTGAACAATCTCCAGGACCGCGCCGCCACGCCGAACACGATTGCCACAAACACCCAGGTGGCGTTCTCAGCCCTGGACTATGCGCCGGCGGATGTGGGGAATCCCGCGCTGGCCGGTTCCACCGTGGCGGTCGGGAGCGGCTACAACGTCTCCGGTGCGGGGCGCGACATCGGGGGGACGGCGGATCAGTTCCAGTTTGCCTGGCAGCAGAAGAGCGGTGATTTCGACATGCAAAGCCGGGTTGCCGCGCTGACCGCCACCGATCCCTATGTTCAAGCGGGCTTGATGGTCCGCGAGACGCAGAGCACGAACGCCCGTTTCGCGGGGGCGTTCGCCTCCTCGGTGCAACTGGGGTGCCTGTTCAAGGTGCGCCCGACGACCGGCAGCGCGGCGCAGACGATCGTGCCGAGCGGGGGCGTGCCGGTGAATTACCCGTACACCTGGCTGCGGCTGCGCCGCGCGGGCAGTGTGCTGGCCGGCTACGCCAGTCTGGACGCGCAGACCTGGGTTGCGTTGGGCAGCTACGACTTCGGCACGCTGCCCAACCAGCTCTACTTCGGCTACGCCGTGACCAGTGACAACACCAACCTGGTCGCCACCGCGCAGTTCCGCGACACGGGCCCGACCACGAGCACCGCGGTTGGCTCCGTCGCAAAAGAACCGTACGACCCGCTCACACCGGCAGACCGTTCAACCGGCATGGTCATCAGCGAAATCATGTATCATCCGCCGGCACGGACCGACGGCCGCAACCTCGAGTTTGTCGAACTCTACAACGCCGGAACGGTGTTCGAGGATCTCACCGGGTGGCAGATTAACGGCGACATCAGCTATCCGTTCCCGAACGGCTACACCCTGGCGGCCGGTGATTTCGTCGTTCTCGCGGCCGCGCCCGATGACATCAAGGCGGTCTATGGCATCACCAACGTGCTTGGCCCCTACAGCGGAAACCTGCCGGGTGGCGGCGGCACGGTGCAACTTTTCAACAACGCGGGTGCGCTCCGACTGGAGGTGGACTACGACGATTCGCCACCCTGGCCGGTGGCGGCCGATGGCGCCGGGCATTCGCTGGTGCTGGCGCGCCCGAGTCTCGGCCAGAACGACCCCAACGCGTGGGTGGCGAGTGAGTTGGCGGGCGGTTCGCCCGGCCGGATGGAAGCGGTGGTGCCGACGCCGCTCCGCAATGTTGTCATCAACGAATTCCTGGCGCATACCGATCCGCCGGAGATTGACTACATCGAGCTGTACAACCACAGCAATGGGGCGGTGAATCTTTCCGGGTGCTGGCTGAGCGACGATCCCGCCACGAACAAATTCCCGACGGAACCACCATCGCCGCGCGTGGCTTCGTGTATTTCGACGCCAACCAGCTCGGCTTTCGCCTCAACGCGGCCGGCGAGGACATCTACTTCCGCGATCCCCAACTTACCCGCGTTCTCGATGCCATCCGTTTTGGCGCGCAGGAAAACGGCGTTGCGTTCGGCCGCTCACCGGACGGCGCGCCCACTTTCCGCCGCCTGGGCACCCCGACGCCGGGCGCTGCCAACGCCCCATGGCGGCAGGAAAGCGTGGTCATCAACGAGATCATGTACAACCCGCTCTCGGGAAATGACGACGATCAGTACGTCGAGCTTTACAACAGCGGGACGACCAACGTGGACCTCGGCGGCTGGCAGTTGGCGAACGCCGTCACGTTCACGTTCCCCACGAACACGATTCTGCGGCCCGACGGCTATGTCGTGGTGGTGCGCAACGCGGCGCGGTTGATGACGAATTATCCGCAGTTGAATGCGGCCAACACGTTCGGCGATTTCAAAGGCAAGCTCAGCGCCAACGGCGAGGAAATCGTTCTTACCATGCCGCACGATTTGGTGGGCACCAACTCGCAAGGCGGCCTGACCACCAACCTGATTGACATCGCCGTCGCTGACTTTCGCTATGGGGTGGGCGGGCGGTGGGGGCAGTGGGCCAACGGCGGCGGCAGCAGCCTCGAACTGATTGATCCGCACGCGGACCCGCTCCGTGCCGCCAGTTGGGCCGACAGCGACGAAACCGCGAAAGCGTCATGGACCACCGTGAGCGTCACCAACACGCTCGACAATGGAAACACCAGTTTCAGCCCGAACCGGCTCCGGATCATCATGCTGGGCACGGGCGAATGTCTGGTGGACGACATCGAAGTCTTCCGCGACGGCACCGTCACCAATCTTCTCACCAACCCCGGGTTCGAGTCGGGCACGACCGGCTGGAGTTTCTTTGGCAATCACAGCACCTCCGGGGTGGACACGACCGGGGCGGCGAGCGGGGTGGGTTGCCTGCATGTCCGGGGCCAGGAAAACGGCGACACCGGCATCAACGGCATCCGCACGCCGCTGAAGAGCGGTTTGAGCAACGGCAGCAAGGGCGTGATCCGCGCCAAGGTGCGCTGGCTGGCGGGCTGGCCCGAAGTGTTGTTCCGCCTGCAGGGAAACTACCTTGAATTGTCGGCGCGCATGACGGTCCCGCCCAACCTGGGAACGCCCGGATTGCCCAACAGCCGTCGCGTAGCCAACGCCGGTCCCGCCATCTTCGACGTGGCCCATGACCCGCCGCTGCCGGCGGTGAACCAGGCGGTGGTGGTGACCTGCCGCGTTTCCGATCCCGATGGCATCAGCGCGGTGCGGCTGCAGTACCGGGTTGATCCCGCCACCAATCTGCAGACCGTGACGATGCGGGATGACGGTACCGGCGGCGACGCCATTGCTGGTGACGGCGTTTACACGGCCACGATCCCAGGCCAGGGGAGCGGCATCCGCGTTGCCTTTCGCATCACCGCCACCGACGCGGCGGCGGCGGCGGGCAACGCCATGTTCCCGGCGAACGCGCCGGCGCAGGAATGTCTGATCCGCTGGGGCGATCCCATTCCTTTCGGTTCGTTCCTGCACTACCACCTCTGGAACACCGCGGCCACCGAGTCGGCCTTCAACACGCCGCCGGGACTGAACAACACGTGGCGCGACGGCACGCTGGTTTGCGGCAATTTCCGCGTGATCTACAACGCCTCCTTCCGCAACAAGGGCAGCCCGTTCCACCAGGGCTACGGTGATTTCGCCGTGCTGGTGCCGGAGGACGACCTGTTGCTGGGGGAGACGGAGCGCGATTTTGGCTGCACGGGCAACGACGATGAGGAATCCACGGGCGTGCGCAGCCAGTTGAGCGCCTACCTGGGCGAGAAACTGGGCATCCCCTATTTGCATGCGCACTACCTGCGGCTCTATCGCAACGGCAATCAGCCCTGGCGGGTGTTCGAGGATCTGCAGGTGCCGGATCGCGCCTACGCCAAACGGTGGTTCCCGGCGGGCGGCAGCGGCGATCTCT
>Ga0208192_1002222_pt1 | contig 9684 bp, 10 predicted proteins | sample June2015DPH_13_1_2_FD_184711 | JGI IMG/M metagenome (GOLD analysis project Ga0208192, IMG submission 184711) | Peatland microbial communities from SPRUCE experiment site at the Marcell Experimental Forest, Minnesota, USA - June2015DPH_13_150... | ecosystem: Environmental > Terrestrial > Soil >... | reverse complement strand
GCTTACATTCGCGTCCCCACATTCAGCAAAGGCAAAGCAGCGGAAATCTCCAAGAAGCTCAAGGAACTGATCGCCACTAACCATGCCGACAAGCTGGTGCTTGACCTCAGAAACTGCGCCGGCGGCAAGGTGGAAGAAGCCGTCGAGACGGCCAGCCTGTTTCTCGATAAAGGCCTGGTCACCTACGCGGTGGGGCAGCGCTATCCGCGACAGGATTTCCCGGTGAAGCCCGAGGGAACGGTCATCAAATTTCCGCTGGTCGTCCTCATTAACCAGTCGACTGCGGGTCCGTCCGAACTGGTCGCGTCGGCGATGCTGGGCAATCATCGCGGTGACGTGGTCGGCGTCCAGAGCTTCGGCGAGGGCGTGGTGCAGAAGATGATTCCGGTCGGCGATGGCTCCGGCCTGCTGCTCTCAGTGGCCAAGTACTACGGACTGGACGGGAAGGCGATCAACGGCAACGGCGTCACGCCCAACGTCATCGAGCAGGGCGGCACCGAGACGGCGAGCTTGGACGAAGAGAATAACCCGGAAGAGCCCGAGCACTTCGGCGATAAGGACGATTTGCAACTTCGTAAAGCACTCGACCTCTTGAAACAACAAAATGCGCCGGCCAAGGCCGCCTGAGCGGCGATGCGATCGCTCGGCACGCCGGGCCATCGCTCAACTCAGGCCTCTTGATCTGATTCGAGTCCAACACATTCTCCGCTCTGACACCTTTCCCAGGCCCGCGGCCCGGCGCGCCCCGCTCCCGTTTTTCTCCTGGAGACTGCTTCTTCTGGTGATTGTTTGCGGCACATTCACCAGCGCTTGCTCGTGGTTTGGCCGCAAGCACGTCACGGAGAGCCTGCGGCGCGAGACTGCTCTTCGCGTCCAAAATGCCATCGAGAGCGCGGCCGGCTCTCGAGTCTGGGTAAAGGGCGCGCCGACTACCGTGGCGCACTCTGCACCTGCGCCCGGCAGCGAGATCAGCTCTCAGGTGCTCGTGCTCCCGGATAGCTATGACCAAGTGCTCGGCGCGATCGAACGCTATGCCGAGACAGCTCACCTCGAAGCGCAAGTCTCGCGACGGGATTTCAAGCAAGGTTTGCGATCGAGCGAGATCGTTTTGAGGCAGCGGAACGAGCTTGTCTGCCGGTGGCGCGTCCGGGAAGTGCCGCAACTGCGGCGCGCGGCGATCGTCATTGACGACCTGGGCCAGGACCTCGAGGCCGCCCGAGCGCTGCTCCGCCAGCCTTATCCTCTGACCTTTTCCGTTCTGCCCGCTCTCCGATACTCCACTGAGACCGCGCGCGAAGCACACAGCGCCGGGCGCGATGTGATGCTCCATCTGCCCATGGAGCCCGAGGCAGGTTCCGGCGCAAGCCCCGGACCTGGAGAAATCAGAATGGGCATGAGCGGCGACACAGTGGCCGAGACCATCCGCCAGGACTTGAGCTCTGTTCCTTTCGCCGCGGGCGCGAACAATCACATGGGCTCGCGCGCCACGTCTGACGCGGCGCTGATGGGCGAAGTGATGAAGGTCTTGGCGGTCCAAGGCCTCTTCTTCGTGGATAGCCGCACCACAGCGGAGACCGAGGCACTCGACCAAGCGCGCAGGATCGGGATTCCCGCATTCTATCGCTCAGTATTCTTGGACGACACGGAGACCGTTCCCTACACGCTTCAGCAACTCCGCCTGTTTCGTCGCACGGTCGAAGAACAAGGCACAGCGCTGGCCATCGGCCACCCGCACGCCACCACGATCGAAGCGCTGGCGCAGTTTCTCCCTGAATTCGAGCGGGCGGATATCCAATTGGTCCCCGCGTCTCAGCTCGTTCGCTTGCCGGAGGCGGCGCGGCTTGAGCCTCCAGGCCGACAGAAACTGGAGGGCCAGTAATTGCCGATCTTCGATTGAGGATTGCCGATTGCCAAGACGGACTCGCCCCAGCGCGGCAATCGACAATCGGCAATCTAAAATGAGAGCTACTTTTCAGCGGTGGGTGGGGCGGCGGTGAGGGTGACGTCCTGATCGAGGCGCATGCCGATTAAAGAGCCGGCGGGCAACGCAGCCTGCTGGCCGTGAAATAGAATGAGGGCTGCTGCCACGCCGACGCCCGCCGCGGCAATGCCCGGGCCAACGCCCGCGGCGGCGCCGGCTGCGGAAGGAGCAAGGATCATGGCAGCCTGTTTCTTCTTCGAGGCTCCACGGCCTTTGAGGTCGCCTTCCGGTCCGACGTTGGGATCGCCGCTGCCCTCGCTCGAAAACACTTCGGTCAGCGACCCAAGGATAGCCACCTTTTCGCCGTTCGGCATTTCGAGGGTATCGAAAACAATGGTCAAATATCCGCCTTTGCCGCGCCGGCCAGCGGCCTTGACTTCGCCGATATGCCCATCAATGCGGATGCCCTTGGGCAGCACATCGCGGTCTTCCACGGCGACCGGGTCGATGAGCGTCGTCATCACGCGGTCGCCCGCCTTGGAGGTCTTGGAACTGAGAGCGGTGTGTAGTTGGAGCTTGAACTCTGTGCCCTCGGGGACGACGTACTCGTTGGCAGCGTTGGCTTCCTCTTGAGCTGGCGCGTCTTGTGCGCGCAGCAATCGCGCGTTGCCCATGGAAAGCAGGCCGAGCGCCACGACGAATACAAACTTTCGCTTCATTAACTTTACTCTCCCAGCTTGAAACCCCAATGCCGGTCCCGCACCGCGAGACCCGCAACCAATTATTTCACCACCAAACGTCCAAGGCAGTCAAAGAGAAAATTCCGCGTTGTGGCACGGGACGGGGACCCGTCTGGGGCTCGCCCGTGGCCATCCCACTCTCCGGGACAGGATGGCCGTGCCACGGCGCGGCTGTACGATTGGATGCATTCAGGCGCACGAGGTTGGACGAGTCGATTGAGTGATTGAGTGATTGGGAAAAGCGGAAACTGGAAATTCGAAACTTGAAAGTGGACGGGAATAGCCACGGCACAGTTTCCATTTTCCAGTTTCCAATTTCTATTTGCTGGCAAACACAGAATCACCAAATCACTCCATCACCCAATTCGCCGCTCCCGCCGTTACGGCGCGAAGACGAGGAGAGTGAACGTCCCCGGCAACATCGTCGGCCTGGGGCGAGGATGCTCGGGCGTTGGAGCAGGAGGAGGCCCGAACTCTGCCGTCACCAGGAAGACGTTCCGCGTTTGGGGATCGAAAGCCATGGTGCGCGCCCCGCGCTGGGTTGGAACATTTTCGACGACGGTGAACTTGTCCGGCGAATCCTCATGCACGACAGTCAACGTGCCATCACCATTCGAACTGAAGGCGGTGCCGGTTGCCGCGTCAAAGCCATTCGCATCCACGCCCTCGCCGATCGGTGGGGTGGCAATAATTTTCCCGCTGTCGACGTCCATGACCGCCATCATCTTGTTGTGGCACCCGCTGAAGGTTCGCCGGTGCTCCGTATCCATCGCAATGCCGGAGGGCTCTTCGCAAGGCGCGAGGGGCCAGCGATGGGTGACGGTGAGCGCCTGGGTGTCTATTTCCACCAGCGTGCTCTTGTCCTCAAGATTGTTGTAGATGTGACCCTTGCCGTCCGCCACGGCAAACTCGGGGCGTCCGTCGAGCTTCACCGTGCCCGCCACGTTGCCGGTGGCCGCGTCGATGGCGGTCGCGCTCTGTCCCCGGCCGTTGAAAGTGAAGACACGCTTGGAAGCCGGATCGTAAATGATCGCATCCGGCCCCTGGTCAGTGGGGGCGGAGCCGGTAACCTTGAGAGTTTTGAGATCGAAAATGGTCACAGTATTGGTGCGGCCGTTGCTCGTGAATCCCTTGCCCACGTCTGACGCGATGGCGATGCCGTGAACGCCTTGAGTATCGGGAATATCGCCCACTACCGTGTAGTTGTCCGCGTCGACCACCATCACGTGCGTACCCCGAGAGATAAACAGATGGCGGTTGGCGCCATCGACAGACAGGTAGTCCCAGAATCCTTCTCCGCCCAGCGTCACTTTCTTGACCTGATGGTAGCCGCTCCACGCCGGAACGGCGCTGGCGCAAACCCAGAGCAATGCCACCATGCACAATCCAACTCGTGGATATCTATTTCCCTTTATTTTCATTTGAAGGTTCTCCTAGTGGAAATTCGAGAATCGAAATTCGACAATCGGAGTGGAACTGAGCTTCGAATTTCGAGTTTCGAGCATTCTTCGATTCGCTCCTTCGGCGGAGCGCACTTTAGCACGAATGACGCCGGTTACAAGACATTATTGACCGGCTGACTCAATGCAGCCGCAGGCAAAGTTCGCCCAGTGCTGCACCCTTTGAAATGGACGAAAGACGTCGAACGAAAGTTACGTGATTTTCATTTGGGGAATCGGGCGAGGCGCCAGCCGAGATCGCGCGCTATTTGCGCGCCTCGGCGTGGTGGCGAACGTCTACGCCCTCCACGAGAAAGACGACGTCCTCGGCGATATTCGTGGAATGGTCGGCGATGCGCTCCAGGTTTCGCGCCACAAAAATCAGGTCAACGCATTGCCGAATGGCAGTCGGATCTTGCTCCATGTGGGCGACGAGCTCGTTGTAAATCGAATCGCGCAGCTCATCCACTCCGTCATCCATCAGCAGAACGCTTCGGGCCAGGCCGGAATCTTTCTTGACAAACGAATCCAGGCTTTTTCGCACCATGGATTCCACCATGCTGGCCAGCAGCGGGACGTCCACCAAGGGTTTCACCACGGGCTCGTGCATCAGGGAAAGGGCGCGCTCCGCGATGTTAACGGCGTGATCTCCCATGCGCTCCAGGTCGTTATTGATCTTGATGGCGGCAGTGATAAATCGCAAATCAGTGGCAACGGGCTGCTCGAGGGCAAGGAGACCGGTGGCGATGTCATCGATCTCGATTTCCATCTGGTTAATTCGCGACTCATTCTGAAAGGCCTGCATCGCTTGTTGTTCGTCTTTCTCAGTCAGGGCCACCACGCTGCGGTAAATGGCCGACTCGACCAAGCCGCTCATTTCCAGGAGCCGCGTTCGGAGATCATCAAGTTGTTGTTCAAAATGGCGCATGGATTTTGAAATGGGAAGCTAGAAGCTAGGATTTAGAAGCTAGAATGCGGGATCGATTCTGGTTTCTGCCTTCTAGCTCCCAGCTTCTTCCCCAAAATACTCCTCGCTTCTGTCGTTCCTACCCAAAGCGTCCCGTAATATAGTCTTCCGTCTCCTTCTTCGCCGGCCGTTTGAAAATAATTGGGGTCTCATTGAACTCGATGAGCTTGCCCAACAAGAAGAATCCCGTATAGTCTGCGACTCTCGCGGCCTGCTGCATATTATGCGTGACAATCACAATCGTGCACAGCTCCTTGAGAGCGAAGAGGAGCTCCTCGATTTTCGCTGTGGCGATGGGATCCAGCGCCGAGCACGGCTCATCCAGCAGGAGGACTTCAGGCTCCACTGCCAAAGCCCGCGCGATGCAGAGCCGCTGCTGCTGGCCGCCGGATAGTCCGTAAGCCGATTTGTGCAGACGGTCCTTGACCTCATCCCAAATCGCAGCCCGCTTGAGGCTCCGCTCGACCACGTCGGCCAAGGCGCCTTTCCAGCCATTCACTCTCAGTCCGTATGCCACATTGTCAAAAATCGACTTGGGAAAAGGATTGGATTTTTGGAAGACCATACCCACGCGGCGCCGAAGTTTGGCCACATCCATCTCCAGGATATTATCCCCGTCCAGCCGGACGTCTCCCTCGGCGCGCGCAAAGCGCACCATTTCGTACATTCGGTTCAGCGTGCGCAGGAACGTCGACTTTCCACAACCGGATGGCCCAATCAGCGCCGTGATCTTCTTCTCCGCCACACTCAGGCTGATGTCGTGCAACGTCTTTCGGGACCCGTAATAGAAATCGAGGCCTGACGAAGTGATTTTGGGCGTGGCAACCACCGCCGGCTTGTCGCCGGGCTCGGCGGGCTGATTTCCACTGGATAGCTTCGCCATAACCGCGTCGTTTGTTACGCTACTCATAAATTTCAGCGCGTCGCGGACCGAGACAGTATCAGCTTCGCTCCGATATTAGCGAAGAGGACTAAGGTAAGCAAGACTAGCCCGGCCGCCCAGGCCTGTCGGTGCCAATCGTCATATGCCGAGAGCGCGTAATAGAAAATCATGACGGGCAGCGAAGCCGTCTCTCCATGAAGCCATCCATGGCTCCAAAAGCGATTGCTGGCGCTGGTGAAGAGAAGCGGAGCGGTCTCTCCTGCCACGCGCGCCAAGCTCAATAGAATTCCCGTTGCAATGCCTTTGTACCCCGCCGGAATCACTACGGTCAAGATCGCTTTCCATTTTCGCGCGCCCAGGGCCATTGCCCCTTCTCGCAACGAAACGGGCACAGCGCGCAAAAACTGTTCCGTGCTTCGAAGGACGATGGGCATCAGCATCACGCCCAGGGCCAGCCCTCCGGCCAAAGCCGAGTACCCGCGCATGGGAATGACCACTGCCGTGTAAATGAAGATTCCCATCACCACGGAAGGGACGCCATTGAGTAGGTCCGCGGTATACCGCACCAAGAACGAAAAAGTCTTTCCCCCGTACTCGGCCAGGTAGACGCCGCCCATGAAGCCCACGGGCACCCCAATCATCGCCGCCAGGAGCAGTAGCTTCCCACTCCCGACAATTGCATTCGCCATGCCGCCGCCGGTCTCTCCGACGGGCTTGGGCAGCTTGGTGAAAAAGTCCCAACTCAGGTCCCGTCCGCCGTTATAGACCAGGTAGCCCAGGATCAAGAACAGGGCTGAAACTGTGACCAGGGCGCAGAGGCCCGTCAGGGTCAGCATCACGGCATTCACGACTCTTCGCCAGGCGTAACGGTAATTCATTCCTGTGACGTCCCCCGCTTGGCCGTGGCCACAATCATCAATCGCGCCAGCCCATTGAGGAGAATGGTCAGCAGGAACAGGACCAATCCCAACTCGACGAGAGACTGAACGTACAAGTCGCCGGTTGCCTCGGAGAACTCATTGGCAATAATCGCGGCAATAGAATACCCGGGGGCGAAGAGTGAAGTGGCGATTTTGGGAACGTTTCCGATCACCATGGTGACGGCCATTGTTTCCCCCAGGGCCCTGGCCATGGAGAGAAAGATGGAGCCGAAGATTCCGGTTCGCGCAAAAGGCACCACGACTTTCCAGGTCGCCTCCCATTTGGTGGCGCCCAGAGCGAGTGCAGCTTCGCGCTGGTCAACGGGAACCGCCAGCAGCACTTCGCGGGATACGGAAACGATGAACGGAATAACAATGATCCCGAGAAGGACGCCCGCCGTCAGAAAACCGATCCCATAGAGCGGTCCCTTGAAGAGGGGGAGAAAACCCAAGGTCGCTTTGAGAAACGGCTCCACGTAAACTCGCATGAAAGGGACAAGCACAAACATTCCGATCAGCCCGAAGATGACCGTGGGGACCGCAGCCAGAAGTTCAATGATAAACGTCAGTGCATCCGAAATGGGCCGCGGTGCGAGCTCGGCAAGAAAAATCGCCGCGCCCACGCCCAACGGAACCGCAATCAGCAAAGCCAGCGCCGACGTGACCACCGTCCCGTAGATGAAGGGCAAGGCGCCAAAATTCTCGAACACCGGATCCCACGTCTGCGTGACGAAAAAAGCCCATCCGAACTTGTGGCGGGGAAGCGCAGAATTATCATAAAGCTCAAACACCAGCAGCGCCGTCACCAGAAAAATACTCGTGGCGAAGAGCAGGGTGATGAGGTGCGCGACCTCGTCCCCTGTGCGGAGCCGGTTGATAAACGAGCGCACCCGCCCGGCAGGCGCCGGACGCGTGGGCAAGCTCATTGCGCTGGCGGAACTCGACATGCTATTGGATCTGGGAAATGGCCTTCAATTCTTTGGTCACGACGGGCTTTGGAAGTTGAGCGTAGGACAAGTCATTGCAGTATGCCTGTCCCTTCGTCATCATCCACTGAAGAAAATCCGTGATCACTTTTCTCTTCGCCGCATCGTCAATTTTGGCCGGAATCAAAAGCCATGTGAAACTGGAAATCGGGTAAGCTGTTCTGCCCGGAGCGTTGGTGATGGAAACGCGAAAGTCGTCAGGCATATTCTTGGCAGCGCCGGCCGCTGCTGCGGTCACGGCATCCAAGTCCGCTTTGACGAAGGCGCCGGAGGAGTTTTTGACCCGGCCGTAGGGCAATTTGTTTTGCACAGCGTAGATCAGCTCCACATAGCCTATGGAGTTGGGTGTCTCTTTCACCTGGCCGGTTACTCCCTCATTGCCTTTGCTGCCCAGGCCGACTGGCCAGTTCACAGACGTATTCTTACCCACTTTGGTTTTCCACTCGTCGCTGACCTTCGACAAATAATCGGTCCAGATGTACGTGGTGCCGCTGCCGTCGGAGCGATGGACAACCACGATGTCCTCGGCGGGCAATTTCACCTTGGGATTGGGGCCCGTCAATGCGGGGTCGTTCCATTTCGTGATTTTACCCAGGAAAATTCCCGCCAGCGCCTCCGGGGTAAAATTCAATTCGGCCGTCACGCCGGGAATGTTGACCGTCGGGACGACCGCTCCGAGGACGGTGGGGAAGTGCAGAACTTTTGTCTTTGCCTGGCCCAATTGCTCGTCCGTCATCGGGCCGTCCGACGCGCCAAAATCAACCGTGCCTGACAACAGTTGCCGGATGCCGCCACCCGAACCGATGGACTGGTAGTTGATTTCGATGTCCGAATGCAACTTGTGGTACTCGTCAAACCACTTGGAATAGATCGGATAGGGGAAGGTGGCGCCGGCGCCACTGATTTGAAGCCTGTCGGGGGAAGGCGCCGGCGCCGTCAGGGAGGGCTTAGGCCGTAATGTCAGGCCGACCACCAACGCCGCTAAAGTGACGCCGAGAAACAGTCGCAAACTCAGGGTATTTCTCTTCATGATCGATCTCCTTGTTGAACTAGTTTCTCGCTAGCGTGTGGCCGGATTGTTACAGAAACGTTAAAATAGCGTTAAATCTCCTTGAAGATGACCATGCCAAGTTCAATCGCTCTCCTTGTGCTTTCGCCGCGCAAGTGCACTGGCTTCTTCCGGCGGCTGGAGACGTCTTCGACGGCGCAGCGAAGGATGTGGTTCAGCTCCGGAACGGTAAAGGAGTGAGTGATGAAGTCAAACGCCCTTCGTTCCATGACGGCCATGTAAAGCGGGATATCCGCAAATGGCGAAACCACGATGACATTGACCGGCTCCCGCGCCCCTGCGGCCAGATCCACCACATCGGTCCAACTGCCGTCAAGCAGGTCGGTATCGGTAAACACCAAGTGAGGAGGGTTAGAGCTGGCGAGTCTCCACCCAGCTTCCTTGCAAGTTCGCGCTCGATCGGTCCGGATGAGCTGATTTTCCAGGGCTTTTTTCAGCCCGGCCATCGGAAAATCAGAAGAATGCACCAACAGCGCTTCAATCTCTTCCTTCATACGGTTTCCCCCACGAATCCGGGCATCGATTTCACGATGGAACGCAAAGGGTGCGTTCGGATTCTCAACTGGTTCACGTCCTTCGAGTGGCTATTTCAGCCGGAGACGGAGAGATTTCTTCTCCTGGTCGATATCGATCTTCTCCTCCCGCACCAGCCAGCCGACGGCAAAATCGACGAATGGACCGGTTCCGTCCAGCTTTCTCCTTAACTGGGGCAAGGTCTGCGGGCCATCGCTGTTGAGCACCTGCCAAACCTGCCCGGCC
>Ga0208192_1002205_pt1 | contig 9738 bp, 10 predicted proteins | sample June2015DPH_13_1_2_FD_184711 | JGI IMG/M metagenome (GOLD analysis project Ga0208192, IMG submission 184711) | Peatland microbial communities from SPRUCE experiment site at the Marcell Experimental Forest, Minnesota, USA - June2015DPH_13_150... | ecosystem: Environmental > Terrestrial > Soil >... | reverse complement strand
GTCAACACAGTAGTTGCGCCTAAAAAAATCAGCGAATACAATTTGGGCATCCAATCTTTCCTTCGCTTGTATGTTTACCAAACTCGCGTTGCCAAGAAGTGGGCTAAAATTAACCTTCAAGAAGCGGAGCACATCGCCGGCTTGGGCAGGGCTATTTTAGGCTGGCAAACACTGCTAGAAGTTGAGCCGTTTTTGGGCTTTTTGCTGACGCATCAGCTGGAGCCAATTTTGAAAGCGGCAAGCGATGTGGAAAAGGTCAGCTTGGAAACGTTTCATCCTTCATGGTTCGTCCGGTACTGTTACAGGCTTTTTGGGCGTAATGAAGCTGTTGCCTTTTTGGAGGGAAGTGTAAACCCGCCGCCCACGTACATCCGAGTGAATAATTTGGCGGCAACAGAAGAGGCAATTGTGCAAAAACTTGAAGCAGAAGGTGCTAAACTCCAAAAAACTGAATCGCTAAAATATACTTATAGAATTGTTGAGTTGAAGCAGCCGTTAAACACTTTGCCCAGCTACAAGGAAGGCTTATTCTACATCCAAGATAAAGCAAGCTGCTTCGCCGCAGAAGCCGCAGACCCCAAGCCGGGCAACACGGTTTTTGATGTTTGCGCTGCACCAGGCGCTAAAACGACGTATTTGGCTCAGCTTATGCAGAATAATGGCGCTATTTACTCGGTTGATTTCTCAAATAGAAGAATGAAAGTGTGGAAAAAAGAAACCGCCCGCATGGGAGCCAAAATTGCTGAGCCAATAATTGCCGATGTCTGCGCCCCTTTGCCCTTCAACACGCAAGCGGACTTGGTGATTTTGGACCCGCCATGCACAAGCACAGGCGTCTTCGCCAAGCAACCCTCAGCCAAATGGCGCCTCAGACCAAAGTCGATTGAGAAAATGGCGGCTATCCAGTGGAAAATGATAAACAGTTGCGCCGAAAAAGTCGCTGCAGGTGGAGCATTAACTTATTCTACATGTAGCATAACCGTGGAAGAAAACGAAATGATAATTGAGCGGTTTTTGAAGTGGCATCCAGAATTCTCTTTAACAGAAATTACGCCGAAAATGGGCTTGCCCGGAATGCGAGGATTAACAAAATGCCAACGGCTTTATCCGCATATTCACCAGTGCAACGGCTTCTTCATAGCTAAATTACAAAAGGAATAGCCTGAGAAATTAGAGCAATATTCTTAATATTTAGATTTCTTCGCCAAATCCCGTTGCTATCTTGTCTATAATTGTCGGTTGAATATGTCCCCCAAAACCTTCTACCTTGGATAACAAATCATTTAGTTCTTCAATTGGGATAAATTTACAGAAATCATTTAGCCCAATTTTACGAAAAGTTGGACGTGTTAACTCATTCCCTACTTTGTCTTGTCGCTCCCTCGGCGCCACAATATACAATTTAACGTTAAGAGCGGGCACTACTGATAGAAGATCAGACATCCTAAGGATACCAGAATAAATTGATGTAGTGGTTTCAACCTCAAAAGCGCAGACTGGAGAGTTCTGTTTAATCCATATTATATCTATGAGTGAAATCTTACGTGTTGCTTCATCGTTCAATCCTAGATTCGGTAGTTGCTTTAGGCACTCATCCCCTAAAGTCTTACCATGGAACGAGCGGTTTCTATCATTTGATGCGACCCATACTGAGCAACCGGTTATCCTTCCAAGTTTAATTAAGGCATTCTGTGCCTTAGAATGAGCAGAATCTTCCTCTGCTGTAAATCTCTCTAAAGTAGGTTCAGTTTCTACTTTAAAGCGCACCTTTTTTGCTCTTTTTACTACCGAGTTATTTTTCCTTTCTTGTTCTGCTTCTTGGAGTAACTGTTCAAGGTTTAATTCAGTTTGAACAATATTATTAGGGCGAGAGGTAAACATACTGATTATTTTCTCGGCTTCTGAATTGGTAATAATTTGTTGGTTAAGTATTCCCCACCCATAACTATTTCCCCACTTAGAAACCAAGATGTCACGTATATCACCAAGAATTGGAATTCTTTCACCCTTTGCTAAAATTTGCCGAAATTTGATTGGAATACGGTAGGGAAAAACATCATTGTCCCATACTCTTTCGTTGGATTGAAAGGGTGCTCCAGATACTTCCGCATATCCAGATAGAGCCTTGTCAACAGTAAAAACAAGATAATCGCCTTTTTGCCAGTCTTTGAAACGAGCAGAGCGGCTACCCCACAAGGAATGCTTCAAACAACTCAGGAACTGACATTCATCAACTTTAGTGATTCGTAAACGCAATGTTTACCACTATAGTCCATTCACATCGTTTTATGTAAAAGCCTTGTGGTCTCTTACTTGGCCTAAGTTGTACCAAAATCGCCAAGCGTTCTCTGCGGCGTTTCTTTGGTGAACAGTGGGTAGGTTATTTTTGTTCCATCCACATGCGCCATCTCGTTAAGCTGATGGTTGATAAGGCTAGTTGCACTTATGATATGCTCCACTTTAACATGCCTAACCACGAGCGCGTCAGAGATGAGGCTTCGGTGGCACCGCCAGGGCAAAGCTTCAGCACACATCAACACCAAACAGTTCTCCCGTGCGAGCGCGATGATTTTTAGCAAGTTATCTGTGAACTCTTTGGTTTGCATGTAATCAGCGTAGCCCCTGAAGCTGCTGTTTCGCCATGCCAAGTTTACGGAGTCATGTTTTGGTCGGCGTAAGCCGCCGATGTCGGGCATGTGAATGTACTTTATTCCATATTTTTTGAGGCTACTTGGCAGGGGTTCCTTGTTAAACTGCGGATTATGCCTGCTACGAGGAACGGAACGCACATCCAACACCAAAGTCACATCGTAAGCTTCGAGCAACTCAACGAACTCGTCGAGCGTTCTTGTGGAGTGCCCGATTGTGAGAATAGTTAGTTTTGGTTCTTTAGCCAAAACACCAGCCTTCAGCATCACCAACTATGCTGTGATATAATATATGAATCCAACACATCCTCATAGCCCGATAATGCTCTCTATTGGAGCAGGAATTCCACTATTGTTAGCCTTTTTGCCCTATGCTGAGGCTACTTGACGCACTTGCTTGATTTCCTGCTGCTGTTTTGGTTGCTTATCTTTTGCGTAGCCTTGGCGTTTCAATTCTTGATTTACATCTATGTCTGCAATTGCCATAGCAGCTTTGCTTAGATATTGTACTATGGGGCTTTCTTTGTTGGTTTGGTACATTTCTGCGTTGCCTACCGTCCGAGTGCGCTTTATCATACCATGCCCCTCTAGGTAGGGAATTGCACGTGCTACTGTTCGTATGCTTACTTGTGCATTTTCGGCTATATCGGTTTTTGAGTAGTCCCACTGGTCGTATAGAATGAAGAAATCTATTAATCGTGCCATTGATGAACCGAATAAGCGTTCGAGAGGTCCTGAGTCTTCTTGTGCAAGCTTCTTTGGCAAGTTAATTTCTCCAAGTTAATATACAGTTGGTTTTATTTTAAGAATTATCTTTGTCCAACTTAATGGACTTCTTTGTCGAAGAGTTTTGACAAAACCAAAAAGCTGGGGATGGAATTAAACCATGCTTTAAATGGGGCATAAACTGTCTCGATTGTTAGAACCTAAACTATTTTTTTCTTGATTTTTCCAGTTGGCAAAGCATTTCAAACATTACTTTTGCTGCCACTGCTGCTGATACTCCTTGGTCGTAAATTGGCGCAATCTCCAGCACGTCAAAGCCTATCACGCGTTTATCGCATAATGCGCAAACAAGGTCCAAAAGCGCGGTTGTGCTGATTCCTTCAGGCTCAGGGTTCTGCACTGCAGGAGCAAACGCTGGATCAAGCACGTCCATGTCCACCGTCAAATACAGGTTCTCGTAAGGCAAAAGCTTCTCTCTCAACTGTTCAGCAATCAATAGTGAACCTTGTTTGATGATTTGCTGAGAAGTGAAAAATTCCACTCCAGCCTTCTTTGCATAAGCCAGTTCTTCCTTGCATGCTGAGCGTGTGCCAACCTCAACGATTTTCGCCGGCTTAACTTCCTCGCTAATTAGCTGCATAAACGTTGTATGAGACAGAGTTGAACCCAAAAATTCGCAACGTAAATCCAAATGTGCATCAAAGCTTACAATCGCTGTTTTCGCTGCCCTATCGCCTAAACCCTTCACAATCCCGAGCGTAATCGTGTGCTCTCCACCCAAAGCCACAGGCATCTTGCCAGCCGCAAGAATATCCTCAACCACAAGCCTGGTCATATCAACCGTTTTCTGCGCGTCCGTAGACACATGCAAGTCACCAGCATCATACAACGCTAAATCCTCAACATCCAACCCGCTGCGGAAACTGTACGTTTCAATATTCAAAGATGCTTGCCTAATCGCGTTTGGCCCAAACCTTGCACCCGTCCGATACGTGCTTGTTGCATCAAACGGCACACCAAAAATAACGTACTTTGCTTTCTCAAACGGCTTTTGTAATCCGCTGAAAACGTTCGTTTGCGAAGTGAACAGTTCAAGATAACTCATACTGTAATTTCAAGCCTCTTCTGTTCTGGTATTCCCTTAAGCTTGCTCTAAACTCTTTCGCCAACCCTGATGCATTAAATTTATTAATTCAACCCCTACTGCATAGGGTAAAGGCGAACACAAGTGTCCTTAGCAACCAAACTAAAAACAATCAACCGCACAGAATTGGCATCAATAGCTTTCTACGCCATCGCTGGAATAATCCTTTTGGCATTTCTGCCCCTAACTAGTTTTGCGCCGCAGCTCGGATTACTCGGAATCCTCAGTTTAATAACAGCCTATGGTCTTTTTACAAAAAGAGCTTGGGCACCATGGTTACTAGTCATCTTACTTGTTGGAGCATCAACCTTTTCCCTTTACACGTTATACTCAATAGGATTCAGCAATGCACTGATAGGCATAGGCATGATTGCTTATGCAGTGCTTACATGGGTGTTCGCACTGTACACCTTATTTAAGAGAAAACCCGCTTGAACCAACCCTAAACCTTACCGGAAACATTACGGAAAAGCACAACAGCAACCTCTTCATCCGCATCAACAAACTGCTCATTCTCAGGAATCTCAACAAACCCATCAGCCTTAGCCAAAGTAGTAATCGCCCCAGAAGCGCCAGTTTCCACAGGTTCAGCAATCAACCGGCAACTTTTATCAAACTCTAACTTAACCATAACAAACGTTCGCCTACCTTTAGCACTAAACATCCGCGAACCAGCAAAAGCCCTGACCACTGTCATTCCAGATACAGGTCTTCCAGCTAAACGCTGAATCAAAGGCCTAGCAAGCAAATAAAAAATCAACAAAGCAGACGTGGGATGACCAGGCAACGAAAAAACAGGCTTATCCCCAACAAACCCAACAGTCGTAGGTTTGCCAGGCTTCACTGCAATACCGTAAACAACTATTCCAGGCTTGCCCAGCGAATCCACAATTTGCGGAGTATAATCCCGTGGACCAACAGAGACACCGCCAGAAGTAATCACCATATCCGCTGAAGCCACAGCAGTCTGCAAAGCCTTTGACAAAGCTGCTTTATCGTCAGGAACAACGCCGAAGTAAACTGGTTTTGCACCACTTTCAATTACAGCTGTGCTTAGGCTGTAAGCGTTAATGTCATAGATTTTTCCCGCAGGCAAAGCCGGGCCAGGCTCAGTTACCTCTGCACCAGTGGACAAAACCGCAACTATGGGTATTTTTAAAACCTTAACTTTAGTCAAACCCAAAGCCGCTAAAACACCAATCTCCGAAGAACCCAAAACATGACCTTTTCTGAGCACTGCTTCGCCCTTTTTTATGTCTGAGCCCCTCTTCATAACATTCTCATTCACGGTAACAGCACCGAAAACACGCAACTCGCCATTTTCTCTTTCAGTGTCTTCAACCATCACAACTGCGTCTGCACCATCAGGAATCGGTGCACCAGTAACAATCTCAACTGCTTCACCCTTCGCCAAAACCACTTTCGGCTGCTCACCAACATTCACGACACCAGAAACTTTCAAAGTCACAGGCTGATTTTCATCTGCACCAAAAGTGTCCTCGGCTCTAACAGCGTACCCATCAACTGTCGAGCGGTTAAACGGTGGAATATCAAGCGTTGAAACTACGTCTTCGTTAAGAACACGATTGTAAGCTTCAAGCAGTACAGCTTCTTCTTCACCTAAAAATGCAGGTTTAAACTGGTCTTCAATCGCTTTTTGCGCCTCATCAAACGTCATAAGCTTCCTAAACACTTAATCCGCAACCTCCAAGCTGCCAAACATGTGAACTATGACAGTTTCGCCTTCGCTTATGCCCTCGCGATTTTCAGGAACCACCACGAAACCGTTGCTCTGCGTCATTGTGGATATTGCTCCTGAACCTTTCGCGCTAACTGGCTCAGCATAAAATTCACCGTTCTTCAAAGTCACGCGAACTCTGACGTAAGTTTTTCTTCCAAGCGCACTAGCAACCCTTCTTGCCAAAACAGCCTTCAACATCGGTCTTGGCTCTGTTTTGCTCATTCCAAGCAGCCTGCAAACCATTGGTCTACCGAACACTTCAAAACCAACGATTGCAGCCACAGGGTTACCTGACAAAATCAAAACGGGCTTGCCTTCCAACTTGGCAAGGGCTGTGGGCATTGCAGGTCTAAGTGCAACGCCATGAACAATTACGCCTGGTTTTCCAAGCTTGTTAACTGCATCTGGCACCAAGTCTAATCCTCCAACGCTTGTTCCGCCAGTAGTGATTACCGCATCATGGCTTTGCAGGGCTTTTTGGATTTTATCAGCAATTTCATCCACGTTATCTTTGGCTATGCCATAATCTGTTGTCTCTGCGCCAAGTTCTGTGCACATGGCTGAGATCATGATTTTATTCGAATCATAAATTAGATTTCCAGAAAGCTTTGTGCCTACTTCTGCAAGCTCATTTCCTGTAGCTAAAATGGCAATTTTCGGTTTCTCAGCGACTTTTAGTTGGCTGTAGCCTAACGCGGCGGCTAATCCTATGTGATAAGGGTTCAAGCGAGTGCCAGCTTTAGCGGCGACGTCGCCTTTTTTGGTGTCCTCCCCTTTTTTGGAAACGTTGTCGCCTGGCGCAAGTTGACTCCAAACTTCCAGTTTCCCATCATGTTTTTTGGTGTTTTCAAGCATGACTACTGCGTTTGCGCCTTTCGGGATGGGGTTTCCAGTCCAAACCTGCTTGGCTTGCTTATCGTTTACTTCTTGGTTTTCGGTTAATTGGAAAGTTGCTGGTTTAAACTGTGAAGCGCCAACGGAATCAGCGGATTTTATTGCGTGCCCATCAACGGCTGATTTGTCAAACCGTGGCAAATCTTCTTGGGCGATTACGTCTTCGGCTAAAACACGACCTGACGCATCCTGCAAAGACACCGCAACCACCTTGGGCTTTCCAATTTGCAGTGCATTAAGCCAACTTTGTAAGGCTTGGTCAGTTAACGTTAATTTTTGGAATCCCTTCAGCTTCACCAAAACGGTCCCACATAGAGCACTAGCGACTTATCGTAAAAAACATATCGAAACAAAAACAGTAAAAATAACTCACTAAACAAAAAATGCTATCATGATCTATTTTCATAGACTACTACTGAATCAGTCTTTATCTTCATCACTAAGTCGTGCCCCTCTACTATTTTCCTTAAACCACCCATGCTTTCCTTAGTAAAGTTTGCCTTAATATTAATGTGGTACCCCAGGAATAATGGATACATAGCTTTCTGCGGTATCAACGTGATGGTGCTTCCATCTAAAGTTGGGCACCTGTCGACAATTTCCCTTAGCAAAATGGCAATTTCAGCAAATTTCATAAATTCTCACTACTTATATGTAGTATAATTTTCATAAAAAACCTTTAGCTTTAATCTATTTTCTATATCATGGTTTTTAGGGTTTGGGTTTTATAGATATGGTCCAAATATGCTCGAAATAGGTTTCAGCCCATCTTGTGGACTGGTTTAGGGTTGATTGACATTTATTTTTTAATTGCTTCTGCAGCCATTCTTTTGAGGAATTCTTTGATGTCTTCTGGTTTGCCGTAGACTACTAGTCGTCCGTCCTTTTGCGGGTTGACTGTGAGGTTTAGTTCTTGAGCAAGCTGCTTGAGCCTTTCGGGTGGAAGACTTTGGATGGGTTCGACGCGAATCCATTTTTGGCCTCTAGGAACGCCTAAAATAAACTTGTCTTCTTGTTCTTTTACTTCACAGACTTCGCAAATAGCTGCTTCCAACCTTCTAAGCCATTCATCAACGCGTTCGGAGCCAAACGTTTTTTGTGCTTCAGTGATAAGGTATCCTTCAACGTTTGCAAGGTACTCTTCAACTTTCTGTGTTACTTCTCCCGTGCTGCCCTCTGCCTGCGAAATGTTAATCATTAGTTTGGCAGATTTCAAATCAGTCATAACATTGGGTGGTATAGTTACTCCTTTTTTTCTGAGCTCAATTATTATGTCCTCAAGGATTCTCCATGTAGCCGTGTAACCCATGACTTTTCCCTCACCGTCTAGTTAAGCCTGAGAACTATAAAATGTTAATCATAGCGATTTGGTTACCCAGCAACAAAAACACTATCAACTCAGGTTATCCAATAAGAGTAAACAGGCAATTTCTCACCAAACGCCCTCTTAAGAAAATCTCTTATGTCATCGTCTTCTATGCAGCGGGTTCCACTTGCATCCACATGAATGGGAATTCCTGTTTCCCTAAGCGCATTTCCTTTCGGAAAATCAACGTAAACATAATAGTTCTTCGAGGGAATGATTAGCCGCAAGCTTGTGAATTCTCGGCTTTTTGAAATGCCAGTTTGCTCAATGTTGTAGACTATTGAGTCTGGTTTTAACTCGTTAACTATACGTTTGAGTTCTTCCCACTTTTTTACGCGGACTAGTCTATCGCTCAAAACATAATCGCCAATTACTCTTCTTTTTCGAGTTCCCGCAGGGTTTTTGCCATTCGAGTATTCTTTGAACTATCCTTTGGCTCTAAGAGTTCCCTGACAAGGTTGAATTGTCGCTGATAAATGTGACAGTTTTTTGAGTGGAAAATCAGTTTGCCAGTTTTCAACGAAAGATTCCCACGCTCATTAATCTCAGAAACAAAAGCCTCGTTGAAAAGCTGCAAGCCTGCAATGTTGGCTGGTAAACCTGCATATGCATCCCATGAGCGGAAGTAACATGTTAAATGCATTTTGCCGTCAAGGATTTCCGTGTCAATCAGGCTTAGGCATGGTGGTTCATGGCGCTCAGTGGTGCCTGGACGGAACTTTTTGATGTCCTCGGGCAGCCTGATTACCATTGTGACCTGCCTGTCCCTCTGCTCCTCCACATACCTCTTTACGGCTTCCTCAATCTGGTTGACAGGATAGTTGAGCCTGCTGCCATACGTGTAGGTTTCATCCTGTTTCTCCCCACACCACAGATACTCCAACGCGTAACCTTGAACGTACTTGATGTCGCAAGGCGCCTTATCACTGACAAGCGGCCTGTTCTCTGGGTGAGCAATCTCAATGGAGAGATTTAGCTTCTTGGTTTCGGTTTCTTCTGAGCCAAACCCCACTCGGAAAATGTCCCCTGCACTCCATATCTGGCTTAACGTTTTGAACCAAGCGTCAGGGCAATCGAACGCTGTAATCTTAACATGCTTCATAGTAAAGTCTCCAAGACACTGAATAATGTCTAGTCATTTTGAATATAAGTTTACCACTTAAAAACTACCAAACAAAACTTGACCAAAAAGAGAACACAAGCTGCGTTTTTTAAAAAA
>Ga0208192_1002203_pt1 | contig 9749 bp, 8 predicted proteins | sample June2015DPH_13_1_2_FD_184711 | JGI IMG/M metagenome (GOLD analysis project Ga0208192, IMG submission 184711) | Peatland microbial communities from SPRUCE experiment site at the Marcell Experimental Forest, Minnesota, USA - June2015DPH_13_150... | ecosystem: Environmental > Terrestrial > Soil >... | reverse complement strand
CCAGTGAGTTCAGCCAGGTCGCCACTTCCTCGCCTTCCAGTTGCCAGTACAGGTTCCAGTAGCCGCCGCCGGGACAGATCAACACTGCGGTGCCGGTGTCCTCCGCCTTCGCCGGCCGGTAGATCGTGAGGGTTGGCTTGTTGACATCGGTAAGCATCCGGGTCGGCTCGGTGACCTCGACCTGCTTGCGATCCAGCTTCGGCGACATCACGGACCTCTCCGCGCCGATGTCGCGGTTCTCCTGCGGAGCCCGGCCTGGCCAAAGGTCAACGACCAGCGGATTGCCCTCCCCGACCGCCGGCCAAGCCACGCAGAGCCAGGCGATCATGGAAACCGCCGCCGCAAAGCGCCGGTTCGATGGGCACAAGCCTGTGGCGGGAGAAGGAGCGGGTGCGGCACAGAATTCAGTCATGCGGGCAGCGTATCCCCATGTGGACAGGCATCAAGGCTGGTGTTTGACCCGATCCGCCAGTTTTTCTGTTGGCACCGTGGGCTGAGTTGCTCGTGCCAGTGCGCTTCCGAGGGCGCGGCAGCTTGGGATGATCGGCCGGTTCGTCCACGTCGTTCAGGAGTGCGCGCTACCAGACGTAGGTTCCCACCGCGTTGCTGTCCAGCGCCGACGGCGCGAGCTTGCCTTGGTGCCGGAGGTTGAAGGTTTGCCGCCCCTGACTGTTGTTGAGCACGATCACGACGCGCCTCCCGTCCGGGGTTTTGAAGGCGACGTTGGGGAGCATCCGCAGCGGGTTTGACGCAATCCGCACCGAGCCCGGCCGGACAAACTTGGCGGCGTGCGCGATGATGTAATAGGCCGGATTGCGCATCACTTGATTCCCGTCAATCGTTACCGCGCCGAGGCAGCGGTCGCATCCGCCCCGGTCGGTGTGGGGTTCCCACCGGGGGTCCGAGGCGAGGTTCCACTCCAGCACAGTCCGGCTCCAGTTGCGGGTGGCGCCGATGATCAACTCGCGGACATGCCAGTTCAGATCGCCGCGCAAGTTGCCCGGCGCGCCGATCCATTGCTCGGTGAAATAGAGGCGCTTGTCCGGATGCGCGTCATGCACGGTCGTGAGGACCTCGATCCTGCCGGCGTACAGGTGAAACGCCGAGCCATCCACGAACTTCGCGGCCGCGGGATCGTTCAGGATGGAGAGCGGATAGTCCGGCCGGTCGCAGTTGTGGTCGTAGAGAAGGATCTTCGTGTCGAGCTTCGCCGCGGCGAAGGCCGGGCCGAGGCTGCGCTTGATGAAGGTGGCCTGTTGTTCGGCCGGCATGAACATGCTCGGGTTGTTGCCGGGGTGCAGCGGCTCGTTTTGGATCGTGATGGCGTCAATGCGGATGCCTTCCGCTTTCATGGCCTGGATGTACTTCACGAAGTACTGCGCGTAGGCGTCGTGGAATTCCGGCTTCAGACTTGCGCCACGGGTGTCGTTGGTGGTCTTCATCCAGGTCGGCGCCGACCAGGGCGATCCGAGGAGCTTGAGGTCAGGATTGATCGTCAGGATTTCCTTGAGTACGGGGATGACGTCGGCGCGGTCGGGTCCGAGGTCGAACTGCTTTAATTCCGGATCGGTTTGCCCGGCCGGCAGGTCATCGTAGGAAAAGACCTGCTCGTTCAGGTCGGATGCCCCGATGCTCAACCGCAAATAGCTCGTGCCGATGTTCGTGCCATCCGTGGCGAACAACTCGCGCAACAACGCCGCCCGTGGCGCCGGTGCCATGCGAACGATGTGCCGGGCGCTGCCGCCCGTGAGCGTGAAGCCGAAACCGTCAATCGTCTGGTAGGTTTTCGTTTCATCAACTTCGATCGTGGGGTTGGCGTTGGTGGCAACGCTGAAGACCAGGGGCGCACCTTGCTTCTGGAACAAAGCGGATTTGTCCGGATTGGTTAGCCACAGTTCCCCTTGCGCATAAGCGGCGGCGGAAAACGAGATGAGGAAGAAACCCGGGAGAATCCCGGCGAGAATTCGCGATGGGGCAATTTGCACCCGCCCAAGTTGGCGGGTCCGTGAGGTTCTTTCAATTCAGTTGTGCGAACGGAGGACCGAATTGCGGCGTTTGACCACCGCCCCAGCGGTTGACATCGGCCTCGGGAGGGTTTTCGCTACGGCCTATGGACCCGCCCGAGGAGAAAGGCGCGTACATCCTGATCGTCGCCCTCGCCCAGATGAAACGGATGGAGATCGGGCGGTTGGGCAAGTTCGATGTCATCCCTGGCTTCTACGCGTACGTCGGCAGTGCGTGGGGTCCGGGAGGCCTTCGCGCTCGGATCGCTCATCACCTGGAATCCTCGGCCGCTCCCCACTGGCATATTGATTATCTGTTGCGGTTCGCCACTCCGGTCGAGGCCTGGTTCGCGATCTCGGATCGGCGGCTGGAACAAGACTGGGCGGAACTGTTGGCGGCGGCCCCGTTTTTGCGCGCCCCGATCGCGCGGTTTGGCTCGTCCGATTACCGACGGAGCCGGACCAGTCACTTGTTCTACTCCAAGCGTCGGCCTTCGTTTCGTTGGTTCGAGCAGCAGATCGAGACTGGCTTCGGTGCGGCGGTGCGGCCGCAGCGACTGGTACTGGGTTGGGAGCACGCGTCCGGCCTCAGTGTCGTTGGGTGAACAGGCTTCCGCACGTTCAACCTGGCGGCTCAACGCGAAGATCAATGATGCGTGCGTTCGCGGCGTTTTGAGTGATCACCAGACGAGCGAGGTTGACCCACCGCTGGCACCGGTCGAGGACCGCACTGTCGGCGGTCGCGATGACCTCGCTCGACTCGGCGAGTAGCTTGTCGGGGTTGAACACCAGTTCCACCTGCCAGTCCCAGCCGTTCGCGGCGACCAGATCGAGAATCCTGCACTTGAGCCGCCCGCTGTTGGATACAGGACGGTCGAGCCACCATTGGCATCGCCGCACACCCCAGGCGGCCGTGGCCGCCCCCAGCAAGCGCAGGGCAGGCAGGGTTTCCTGGACCTCGTGGTGGCGGGCGTAAACGCTGGCCAAATCCCGCAGACATCCGTCGCACCCCAGCAGGATTACGCCGCCGCCCAGCGCCGCCTCAATCCCTGTGAGGACGTTGAAGCCGTCGATCCATAGCTCATGGTCCCGGAGTTGGGTCGGTGTCACTTCCCGTTGACCGCGGCGCTGTCGGGCTTCATCCGTGCAAGCGCACCGGCTGACGGCGATCCGCTGTCGCGCCGTGAGCGAGTGCCGGTTGCCGACCAACTCGGCGGCTGAGTGGAGGGCGTAGCCGCGATTCAGCAGCCAGCACAAGTCATGCGTCGCCAGGCGCAGGCTCGACAACATTCGATTACCGAACAGTCGTTCATCTTCGGGCGCTGGGCCGCGGTGAGTGCGTTTGTCGGGCATGGATCACCTGCTCAGAACTGCCTGTACGTTATGCCATCCGAGGCGGAAGTGCCAGGCGAGGAGGTTCCCCGCTGCAGGAGGATTGGAAACGGATCGTTGATGTCCTGCGTTCTGGTCCCTCCCGCCACACCCACGCGTAGAGAAGCGCCAAGCCCGGAACCGATTCCTCAATGAAACGCATCTAAAATACCATCCAACGCTTTCCGTAAATCGGCCGTCGCCTCCTTCTGGCTCGTCTTCGGTGGCTGCGGCGCGCCGTGCTCGCGGCGAAATTCCTGACCGCCGAGGGGGCCACGCCCCTCAACCTCGGCATCGGCCTGGGGGGGCACTGGCCTTTGGCTTGACCGTGCTCACCATGGCCTACGTCATCGGGCACGTTTCCGGCTGCCACCTCAAACCCGCCGTCTTCATCGGCCTTTGTGTGGGCGGGCGGTTCAGCGGCGCGGAACTGTTTCCTTACATCCTCGCCCACGTCGCGGGCGGCCAGGCGGGATTCACCACGGCCGCCGGTTTTGCCGCCCACGGTTACGGCGACCGCTCGCCGGGCAAATGCCCCATGCTGTCCGGCTTGGTCGCGGAGATGGTGCTGACCTTCTTCTTGCTGATCATCATTCTCGGTGCGACGGACAAGCGCGCGCCACAGGGCTTCGCGCCTATCGCCATCGGTTTGGGCCTGACGTTGATCCATCTGATCGGCGTTCCGGTGACCAATCTCTCCGTCAATCCCGCGCGCAGCACCGGACCGGCCGTGTTCGTCGTCGGCTGGTTCGGCTGTTCTGGGTGGCGCCCGTCGCGGGCGCCGTGCTGGCGGGTGCGGTTTATCCCCCAATGGCGGGCAGGGAAACGTCGTGACGCGACGGCGGGCCATTGGGAAGGTGGACATCCCGTTTCCAACTGCAACACCCGGCAGTCAATGAGTTACGCCCGAACCACACCCCCAGGAAAATTCGTCCCAAAATCAGGGAAGATGAGCCTGACGGGCAGGTGGCCGAAGCGCCGCACCTGTTCGCGAACAACGCCGGCGGCAGGGCCGCGAGCGCGCGGCCTGTTGGTGTTTCCAGTCTTGGGCAGAGGGCAAGGCCCGTCTGGATCTTCCGGCAACGGTCGTAATCCTGGCCGCCGCAGAATAACTTCCTGCGGATAGCATCAATGAGCGTAGCCGGACGTCCGTTGCCGTCGAGACTTACGGGTAACTGGAGTGGTCCGGAGCAGGTTGCAGACCGGCCGAGGGAGGCCGGGCGGGGCCTTGGGGGAGCAGGACTCTGCGGGGTTCGACAACCGTCCGGGCGAGGTCGCGCTGTTGTACGGTCACGGGTCCCCGCATGAATTCAGGCACATTGAACGTCTTGAGGCAGAAGCCATAGAACGCGGGATCTTCCTGTGGCAGCACGAAGGGTTTGTGAAACTCGCCGTGTTCGTCCACGTAACTGAAATGAGGCCGGGCAAAGAAACCATCGATGCGTTTGCTGCTGAAAACCACCCAGCGGCTGTTACTGGACCAGGAATGCCAGGTGTCGGCCTGGTCGCTATTGATCGCCAGCCGGCGGAGTGCGCGGGTGGCGAGGTCCATAACATAGAGATCGCTGTCAGACTTGAAGATGGGAAAGCTGCCGTTCTTGCAGAGGGTAACGAGCAGAAAACGGCCGTCGGGCGAAACCTTGGGCTGACAGACGCTTCGCCCGGTCTCCGCGGCGGAAATCATCAGTTCCGGCTGCCCCCATTGGCCCGTCGGGAGGTCGAAGCCCACCCGCATGAGGTCGTAGCGAAGCAGTCGGAGTTTTTGGAGTGGCTGGGGGACGGCGCTGCTGAAGTAGAGGTACTTTCCATCGGGCGACCAAGCGGGCCACGTCTCGTTCCGGTCGGGCGCGGCGATGACGGGCGGGAAGACAATGGTGTTGGAGGCGACGCGGTAAATGCCCAGATCCGAGTTGGCATCATGGACCTCGCGCGTTTCGCCCTGGGTGTGGAAGAGGAGGGACAACTTGTTAACCGAGAAAGCGAGCAACTGCCCGCTGGGGTGCCAGGCCAGGTAACCCATGGTCCGGTCCACGCGGGCGGGTTGGTTGGAGACCACCAAGATCATCGCGTTCTTGCCGGCGTCGGTGCGGGTGTTGAAGGCAAACGTACTTGGGCTTTGGTTCAACGGGATGTGGCAGTTGAGGCAACTATCATTATATTTGTCTTGTCCGATGATTAGCCGCTGGTCGAAAGACGCCAGGTTGCGTTGATAGATGCCGAGATGAGTGTAGTAATTGAAGGTTGGCTTGAGCAGACGATACGCCAGCCAGCCGTCAATTGGCTCCCGCGCAATCTGGTTGGTCACGGTGGCAAACCGGGTCCAGGCGGACGAGACCGCTCGCGCGGAGATATCCCAGTAGAACGGCTGGCCGGGATTGGCGCGCAAGAGGCTGGCCCAGGCCTTGGGCGGAATCCGAATCGCGGGATTCGCGCTGGCGATGCTAATGGGGGGACCTTGGGTGGAGCGTAACTCGACCCGGTAGGCGGCGGCGGGCTCTTGGATTCTGAAGTTTAACGGCGCAATGTTCGGCGGGAGAGTGACGCCAACATAGTCCGGGAACAGCCGCGGCGGTTCGGCTGCCCGCAGTTGGACGGGGCTGCCCGCCAGGCAAGAGGCGGCCAACAGCCAACCCACCCGCATGAACATCCAGATTCGAGTCATCATGGCGCCGCGGTTTGGGCTTCGACCGGTCGCTCCCGGCCCCGAAGAGTAAAATAATAATACCAATAGGTGTCACGGAAATTGGCGACCATGGCCGCCGGGTCATCGGCTCCTCCCTTATCCTGGCGGGCCGCTTCTCGGAACTGGCGGAAGCGCTCGATGGTTTCGGAGCGGATGGCGCGCCCTTTCAATTCGACCTGAACTTGGGCGAGTTGCTGATAGAGGAGCACGGCTTCTTCGTAGGGACGGGGGATGCGGGCATATTTGAAGTTGTCGAGGAACTCGAGGTGCGCGACCACTTTCTTCAAATCCAGGTTCAGCAAGTCGCTGGCCATGGCGTATTCGAAGGCCATTTGGTTGGTGGGATTGGAAGCCAACAGGACATCGAGTAAGCGCTCCAGTTGCAGACCCTCGTGCAGCACGTCATTGGTCAACACCGGGGTGTGCATTCGGGCCAGAAAGGCGCGGTCCGCCGCGGGCATCCCCGCGGCCATCGTTGGCCAGGCATCGTCCGCGCGCTCTCCCTGGAACGGTATGAGGCTGAGGACGTTCAGGAAGACCTGCGCCGCCTGGGGTTGGTGTTTCGCCAGGTGGACGCGCGCCAACAGGCGCAACAGATCCGGCCGGTCGCCCTCGATCACCAGGGCCTCGCACGCCATGTGCTCGGCGTCGTTGACCAGACCAAGTTCGAAGAGGGGTTGGCTTTGTGCCCGACAGCCTTCGCCGATTCCTCCCGCCGGGACTTCCTCAACCAGGCTGTGAAACGAAAACAGCTCCTCCGCCAGCCGCCCGGTGTGATAGAGGGCCAACTGCAGGCGGATCTTGGCGGGATCATTCAGCGCCTTGACCTGCCTGGCCGCGGCTAGAACCGCTTCGTATTGCCCGCAACCGGCATCGTAGTCCATTTCGGCCAGGGACCTTTGGCGCCGGTCAAACGTAAACCATACGACGGCCCACCCGAACAGAAACGCCAGGACAACCACGGCTGGCCCGAGCCTCGGCGGCTGGCGACAGCCAGCGGGCTTCGTGGCGGATGAATCCGCGGCTGGTTTCGGGAGCAAGACCAGAACCGCGCCCGCGAAGGGAACCGAGATGTAGAGAGCCGCGGTAAGGATCCAGTCAACGCGTTCGGGCCAGGGGTTGAGAAACTCCCCCAGCTCGCGGTTCACCACTCCCACCGCCACCAGAGGCGCCGCCAATGCCAGAACCAAGCAGCCTAACCCCGCCGGCCAGTGCCGCATTCGACTGAGGACGAAGACGCAACACAAGACCGCATACAGCAGGGCGGACCAGAGCCCGGCCAACCAGAAAAGGAGGCTGGAAATCAGTCCGCTGACCGCCGTCAAAAGGTAAGGGCGCCGCCAGGGCAACCAAACGCAGGTTGCGGCGGCAGCCAGCGCCAGGAGAAAGCTGACACTGATGGCGGGTGCCGGACAACCGTAGCGGTTGCGCAGGAGCAGGAGCGCAAACAGGGGAGCGAGGGCAACAAAGCCCGGCGCCCGGCCGTGGAGGCGAGCCAGGCAAAAGAGCGCCGTCAGGAAGACCACACACTCGGACAGGACGAAAATCAGGGCGCCTGACCAGTTCATGCAATTGAACTGCGCCAAGAACACCCCGGCATAACTGGCCAGACCCCCGGGGCGACCGAGAAAGGATTCCGCAAAAGCCCGTTGTCGGTAGAAGTACGGGCCGTAACTGTGATACTCCACCTGCGGCTCCACACGCAGCCACACATAAAGAAGCAAACCAACCAGAAGCACGATGACCCCGACGGGGAAAGCGGGCCAGGGTTGCAGGAATCTCTCCACCCAAACTCTTCGTTTGTGGCTTTGCTGCCCCATCGGTCGGCAGCATAAACAGACTGGACCGCCGCTCACAAGCCCGAATCTGGCCCGAATCTGGCGCGATGTTCTCAAGGCGCGCGAGGAGAGCGCAGCCATCAGGGCTTCCCGACTTCACGGCGTTCAAGGAACTGCGTGGCCGCCTGCGTCAGCCCGCCCAGATCGCGCAGACTGAAAATGCTCTTCTTGAGCGGTGCCAGCTCATCAGTGGCCGGACCGTCCCGATGTTCCACCTTGCGGTGGTGCGAAAAAAAGGTCACGCCATTCACCGTGCATTCCAGGCGCAACACCCGCCCGCGCTTGTCGTAAAGCTCGAGCGAGGCCGGTCCCGGAAAGTGTTTGACCCGCGTGCCTTCCCCCGGGTGTCGAAGTCGCTGCCCAGCGCCGTGTCCGTGTTCGCCGGCAACCGTTTGCCCAGGAACTTGGCCACCTCCGGCGCTTTCACCATCAGGATGGCCTGCCGGCTCAATTCCTCATACACCGGCGACAACGCGGTCGCATTGCGCCAGACCAAATCCAGGGAATACTCCACCTGCATCAGGCTCCAGTGGTAGCCGCCCTGGAGGCATTCCAACAAGGCCGGCACGCCCTGGCGGGCCAGCCCGGCCAAGTCGCCCTTGAGTTGATCGAGCGAAAAATCGTCGGCCAGCGCCTGGGCTTTGGTCCAGTCGGCACACTCCACCAGCGCGTTGTCTTCTATTTGAAACTTCACCCCCGCCCGCCGCAGCCGGCTGGCCAGCCAGTTGTGGCCGTTGAAATAGATTTGCAGCCGGAAGGGCAGCCAGGTCGGCACCCGCACATACACCAGCCCCAGCCGCGGATGCAGGAAATAAAAGTAGTAATGCAGGCATTTGCCGGCGGTGGGACGCAGGCCCGTCCGGCCCGTCGGCTTGTCGTCGTGCCAGGGCTTGAACGCCTGACAGGTTTCCACCGCTGAGAACACATGCACCAGCCCCGGCGCGTCGCCGCGTTGACGCAACACTTCCGCCACCCGATCCTCCTTGCGGAAGTTTTTGCGCTCCAGGTGCTCGATGGCCAGACCGGCCGCCCGTGCCGTGCGCAGGGCGTGATCCCGCACCTGATCGCGCAGCGGTTCGGCAAACACCTTCAGATCGAAGCAGCGGAGGTTATCTCGGCGCAGCCAGCCTTCCACCGCCGGGATGACACACCTCAGTCAGGCTGCCGGTGATGATGACCCGACCCCAACACCCCAGCGTGCCGGCGATTTGGTCGGCGTAGCGTTGCGTCAACAGTTCTTGCTCCGGCGCAGCCGCAGGCGGGGTCGTCCCAGACATGCTCAACGAATTACCAGAAACTCTTGGTTCCGGCTACGCCGGGTTAGGCGGTTGATGGTATGATCGCATGAGTCGGAACCGCGCGGCCGGCCGGTCGTGGCTGGTAGCCGGCGCTCACTCCGCTGAGGACCAGTACGCCGGTGGTCAGACACGGACGGGTTCAGCGATCAGCCATGCGACCCAGTGCGCGGCTCACCTTCGGCGAACGGCAGTGGGATTACCTTCTTCCGCAACCTCTCGCTCTCGTATTCCTCCAGTGCCGGAAGTTGCACTTGCGCATTCCTCGCGTACGTCCGGTGGACCGCGTTGCTCTTGTGGCCGAGCGCTTCCATGGCATAGCGCTCCGGGTAACCAGCGGTCTTGGCCCGTTCCGCCCAGGCGTACCGGTTGGAATGCAGCGTGATCCCTTCGATTCCAAGACCGCGACACCGCTCCTTGAACTCGGTCGCCCGGTCGGAGGCGCGAATTGACCGCAGATACGGAAACAAAGGGCCGGTCTTGGGCAGGCCCTCCAGGGTTTTCGCGAGCGCGTCGCCGAAGTGGATCTGGGCCGTCTGCTTCGTCTTCTGGCGGCGGT
>Ga0208192_1002187_pt1 | contig 9805 bp, 9 predicted proteins | sample June2015DPH_13_1_2_FD_184711 | JGI IMG/M metagenome (GOLD analysis project Ga0208192, IMG submission 184711) | Peatland microbial communities from SPRUCE experiment site at the Marcell Experimental Forest, Minnesota, USA - June2015DPH_13_150... | ecosystem: Environmental > Terrestrial > Soil >... | reverse complement strand
GGGTGGTCCGCAGGAACCCGCCGCTCCAAGGTGATGTAACTGAACATCGCTGGTTGCTTCTCATCATCTCCTCGCATGCCTCATTCGATGCAATACCGTTACCAAACTGGGTTTTTCCGCAGCCTGTTTAGGCGCGGTGGCAGCGTGCGGTGGAACGCTCGCGGCGGTTGGACGGCGAACGGTGAGCACTGTGGCGGCGCTCGATGAGCGCCGACGAACTGTGGGTGCTCCAGGAGCGCCGGGGGAACTGAAGTGGCATCTTGCTGAGCGCCGGAGCGCAGCGCTCTCGCGGGACGGAATCAGGATGACGCGACGCTTTTCCCTCGAACTGTCCAGAGATAGCTGGCAAGGGCCACCGCGTAGCAGGCGAAACCCGTCCAGAACGCCGCAGATACTCCCGATCCCAGCACAATCAGGAAAGCGACCACGGAAGCCAACACGGAGGTCGCTCCGTTCAGGCCCCAAAGCCACGGTGTAAGGGCATCGGATCGAGCGGAGGCGGCTTTCATTCCCAACGGAAATGCCATCCCCAAGAGGAATCCGAGAGGAAACAGGAGGCCCGCGGCGACCACAATCCGCGCCGGCGTGCTGGAGGACGCGAACGCGGCGACCGCGTGGGGCGTCAGAAGCCCAAAAAGTGCGAGCGCAACGAGCAGCCCCAGCAGGCGTGCGATCGGCCAGAGTTTCGAATCAGCCTGATGCGAAGACCCTGTGGAATAGCTGCCCAGGCCACTGGAGAGCAGCAGCGTGAAGAGCACCGTGGAGAGCGAGTAGGTGGGATGGCCCAGAAAAATCATGAGCCTCTGCAATTGCGACACTTCCACCAGCATGAAACCGAGCCCAATGGCCGCGAAGAAGAGAAACAGAGGTGCGGCGCCCGCCACCCAGTCTTTTCGGCCCGTCAAGAACCACGGGACGACGATGCAAAGAACCGTCAGCAGGGTTACGGCGATGAACATCGCGCCCAAAGTCTCTACAAACGCCGGGCGGTGGACACCTGGGGAATGCCGCCCCAGCAGGGAATGAAAAACATCTCGAACCTCAAAATTGCACAGGAAAAACGGGCTGTCATCGGTGGGGGCTGCAAGTCTCCCCGGCAACGTCTTCACGAACTCCTCCAGGTCCTTTCCGGAGGCCAGCCTGGCGAAAGTGGCGTCGGCTGCTTGCCGGGGGCTTAGCAGGATTTCGAATTGCATCTGGTCCGTCAGCTTCTGAAGCAGGTCGAGATCGCCGGGTGAAAACGCTTCCCGGCTGACCAGAATGGTCGCGACCCCTACGGGACCGTTCGAGGGCATCGGCCGGGCAGCGCACTCGACGACAATGATGTGGCTGCGAGGATTCTCCACTCCGATTTGGGTCAAGGCCGCGCTCGCCAAAGAAACCAGCCGGTAGGTCTCCGCGGGATACTGCACATCATGCCAGCGTGTAAAGGTCAACAGACCCCGGGGCGTCAGGCGCTCGAGGAACAAGCGCCAGGCTTCTGTGGTGTAAATGGAATTTTCCGCCAGCGCGAAGGCGCCGGCGGTCGTGGCCGCCCAGGTGTCCACCAAAGAAGCCTGGATGATGTCCACGTGCCCAGGCATGCGCGCGAGGTAGCTTCGCGCTTCGTCGTTGACAAACTCCACGCGAGGATCTCTGTCCAAATGTCCGGTGTAGTCTCCAAACGTTTGGTTCAGGGCGCGGAGGATACCCTGATTCATTTCGATAGCGGTCACCGACTTCTGACCGAAAGCGAGGGCCGAAAGAACGTCTCTTCCCCCTCCCGCGCCAATCACCACCACCTGGGAATCCGGCCGGAAGTAATGCGCGAAATTGGTAATGTCGTATTGCAGGTAATCCAGGCTCTGAAAGTCACCCCCGTAGTGGGTCATGACCGTGAAGGCGCCGGCATCGATCAGCACGGAAAGTTGCTTGACCAAAGCATGAATGCGGTAAGTAGGACTCAGTCCCCAGGTGATCGGCCACCGGGTATGGTCCGGATCGCCTGCTACGACAACTCGGGAGAACGAGTTCCACTTCTCGTAGATCGGGGGTTCCGCCCTCTCACCGTTCATCCACGACAGTTCCAGCACAGACTTGTGCTGGCTTGCCAGGAGCAAGTTCATCGCGCCAAAAGCGGCGATCAAAACCGTGCCCAGCAGCGACCGCCGGCGCAGCCAGGAGTCCTGGTTTCCGAGAGAAAAGAGGAGCGCGCCAAGCCCCGCCAGCGCCGCGGAGAAAATCACCGTGGTAGGGGCGTCGATGAAACGCAGGGCGTAAACAACCAGGATGCATCCCGCCGCAGCTCCGGAAAGGTCGGCAGCGTACAGTTGACTTACCTGCCGGGGGAACTTCGTCAAAGCCAGGCAGACCGCGACCCCACTGAAGATAAAGGGGACCGAGATCACCCCCAGGATCGTCACGAGGCTCAGGAAGCCCTTCACCGTCAAATCGAAAACCGGAGGAATCGCAAGGTAGACCAGAAAGCTGACGACCGTCATTACCGCAAACCCCAGGGCGGCGGCAGAGAGATGCTTCTCCACCTCGTTGGAATTGAAGAACTGCGGCGCCAGATACACCACCAGACCACCTACCACCAGCCCGAATAGCGCCACCGATAAGGCCGCGTATAAGAGGTGGTACCACAGGTATAGCGCCACGAGGACGAGCGGCACCGCCGCAAGCATCCGCGCGCCGGCGGTAAGCTGTTTCATCACCTCGGCGCCCGTGAAATATCGCGGCGCGAGGTAAACCAGCAGGCCACCTACGGTCAGCCCGAACATCGCGACGGATATCGCCAGGAAGACGAAGTGGTACCACATCGTCACGCTGAAGATACGAGTCAGGAGAATCTCCTCCATCAGGGTTGCCAGCGTGACCATGAACAACCCTGCATAGGTGCGTGCCCCAGCAGTGTTTTCCAGTTTCAACGGAAACTCCTCTGGACAAATACTCCGGCGGCTGTCAAGTAAACCGCTATAACCACCGAGTGTCTTGAGTCAGAAGTCAGCCGAAATCTCCATTATCGACCTCCGGCCCGACCGATAACGTACACTTGCCCGCCGCTGAACGCAATTGTCAGTCGGGTTTGCAGTGCAAGGTTCTTCCACGGGCCATGGAAGGGGCCATTGGCGCCTCTCGCGAGAACCCCAAAGACCGCAACTGCCCCTCTTTCGACCCACGCCTCCGGCATTTTCCCCGCCTCTGCCTCTCTTGTCACTGAAATCCGATCCGGTCGCCGACTCGCCTACCCCGCTGGCCAGGGTAGCAAGTCAATCCGCCAAACCATCGCGGTGAACAACCGCCGTGTCAGATGACTCTCCGCCAAGACCAGCCAATCGCACCGGGCGTGCTTGATCAATCGCCCGCCCGTCTTCACCAGCCGCGGCTGCAATCGCCCACTCATTTGCCACGCAGCCTAGCCACAAACCTTCAAAACGGGGTTGACCGTAAACGAGATTCCGGAGCTGGTCAAGGAGAAAAGGACCCTTCGATTGCTGACCGCAGATTCTCTGGCGATCGCGCGCAGCGCCATTACGAAAGAAAATAGTAGCGCCGACCTTTAGCTCGGCATGTGCTGAACTGAAGTTCAGCGCTACAACACCCAATCGCCGTTAGGGCACTCGCGGGCCAAGTCGATCTTGGAATCCCGGATGTCGATGTGGCGCCACGGGCCGGTCCATCCGGGGCTGGGGGTTAGGGGCTCGGGATTCGGGGGCCGGGGATTCGGAATTCGGGGTCAGGGATTCGGGGCTCGGGGTTCGGATTCCAAGGCCGCGGCTGGAAGTGTAGGGGTCGCCGAGGCGACCGTTCGGCCTCGGGGGTTTATTCCCCTCCTGGTTCAGGAGGGGGCCAGGGGGTGGTCCGCCCTCGTCACTTGTCACTCACTCGCCACTTGTCACTGCTCTTACGATTTGCAATTCGCTGCTTCGGACTTCGGACCTCGGACTTCGGACTCTGTATCTCGCCACTCGTCACTGCTCTCACATTTGATGGCCTTCACGACCCCAGGCGAAAGCCCGTTGCGGTGTCGCCAGGATAGCCGCAAGGTAAGCCACAATCACGAAAATGTCGCGGTCATAAAGGGACGGACGACCCAACCTGGCCATGCGGTCAATCTACACATGATGCCGCGCGGAGGCAATAGTGAACCGAACCGGCGAGCGCTGGCGCGCGCGAAACGCCGCGGACCTCACAAGGCGGAGGTCCGCCCTACGCTTGCGCTTCGTCGCAACCGCATTAATGCCTCTCGCGCATCACTGCCTCAGATGTAGATGGACCAGAGCCACGGGCAGGGCGCTCCTGGCCGTGGGTACACGCTGTGACGAACGCGTTACACCCTGATCTGGCCATGCTCCCCTCTACTTTCCCCTAAACCCGTTTTGGGTTTATCCCACAAAAGGTTTTATACTTCCCTCCTACTGGAGTGATCCCGTGCGGAATGAGGCACAAATGAGGTTTCGCGAGCTTCTTTTGGCGGCGCGCAAGAATGCGGGTCTGACTCAGGCCGAGCTGTCCTCGCGCCTCAATCGACCGCAGTCATTCGTGTCAAAGTACGAGCGAGGCGAGCGCCGACTCGATGTGGTCGAGTTCCGCGAGGTGGCGTGCGCGCTCGGCGTTGATCCCGTTCAGTTCCTCGCGAAACTGTACCGGGAGATCTCATGAAAATCGTTCACATTGAGACAGTTGTAAGTTGCGGCCCGTATGCAGAATCCAAGCATTGGAGGGATACGCGTAGGTCACTTCACGCCTCCGTGAAAAAGTGTGCCTGGCCTCCCGGTAGCAAGACGTTCACTATCCACCCACAGAGCGGCAAGAAACGCGGTGAAGGCAACGGGGTCGGGCCGATCAAGTTGGAGTTCATAAAAGAACTGAGAAAGCGGGGGTGGACAATCGAGGGTGCAGCCAAAAACCATCTCGGGCAAGAGCTTGGCGATTTCGATGCGGTACTCCTAGGGCCAGAGGGTCCGATTGTCGCCGAGTGGGAGACGGGTAACATTTCGTCAAGTCACCGCTCGATGAACAAACTCACGATGCTCGTCTCGGACGGGGTGATCGCAGCGGGCACGCTAGTGGTGCCGTCCAGGAAACTCTACGTCTACCTAACGGACCGGATCGGGAATTATAGGGAACTCGAACCTTACTTGAAGCTGTGGAAATCAGTGCCATGCAAAAGGGGAGTTCTCGAGATTGTCGTAATTGAGCAAGACGCTGAAAGCTTCGACGTGCCGAAGATCCCCAAGACAACCGCTGGCCGCGCGAAGGGTTAGCCCTCAACGTAATCATCGTTCTTGTGAGAGTGAATCTCGCCACTTTCCAGCCGGTCTATGATTTCCTCCGCATAATCTATTTCGGTTCCAATCCACTCACGTCCTTTCTTTTCGCAAACTGCAAACGTCGTTCCACTGCCCCCAAACGGGTCAATAACTAGATCTCCTTGAACGGTCGACATCTCCACAACGCGGTCGAGTATCTTGGTTGAGAGAGCATTCGCCTTACGATCCTTTGACTTAAACTTCCAATGGCGTACAGGAGGAATGTCCGTCCAAACATCCTTGAGATTAACTCCTTTGGGGTTCATTGCATCACGATGACCACCGTAGTCTTTGACTTCGCCACCACAATGCCGGCATGTTTGAATCGGGGTGCGAATGCGCCGGAAGGTCTTCGGCTTCCCCTTCACGTAGTACAGCAAGCTATAGTGACTTGGATGGAGCCGTCCCGGAATTGGGAGGCAAGCAGAAATTTCGACCGCGATCCAATGGCGGAAATCCATACCAATTTCGGTAAGGTATGCTCCGAGCAGGACATTCCACTTGGGAAGGTTGTAAAGAAAGAACGCGCCACCCGGCTTGATAGTGCGGACGCACTCCGCAATCCAACGCTTACACCACTTCACATATTCGTTGTCGGGCCTCAGGTCATTGCAATTCTCCCCATATTCCTTTCCGAGATTGAAGGGAGGATCAGCAAAGACCATATCGACGACTCCGGATTTGATGTGCGGCAGCACTTCCATGCAGTCGGCAGCAAACAAGGCTCCAAGCGCGGACGTATAAACTGGCTCGACGCTTTCGCCATCCTTCAACCAGGGCTTAACGTCGAAACGGTGTTCGTCTAACTTTAATGCAGCCTGTCCACGCAATGGTTGAATGCCTCCGGGTAACCAAAATAACCCAAAACGGGTTTTGAATGCAAGAGGCAGAATCCAGCGGCCGGCTCCTGATCGAACAGTGTACTGAGCTCCTTCTCTAGTCTTGCTTTGGCCATTTTGACGTAGGAATGTTCAATCTCAACTCCAATACTGTTCCGGCCACACTTGGCAGCGGCTAACAGGGTGGTTCCTGTGCCCATAAAGGGGTCAAGAACCGTATCGCCAACAAAGGAAAACATCCTCACCAGACGGTGAGCTAATTCCTCAGGATACGGCGCGGGGTGATACCTCGTAGATTCCCCCATCAGGCCGTTCCACACCTGCCGGAACCATTCCTGGTATTCTTCCTTCGTCAGCTTGGAAGCTTCGCGCTGTTCGTCGGTCGGTTGGCGATAACCCCCAGGCTTCCTAAGCATCAGGATAAACTCCACATCGTTCTTGATAATGGCGTTCGGCTCGTATGGCTTCCCCAGGAAGCTGGAACCGTTCTCAACTTCGTAGCTGGCGTTGGCGATTTTGTACCAAAAAATCGGGCTTAGGTTGTCGAAGCCGATCTTCCGAGCCCTAACCACAATGTCAGCATGCAGGGGCATTACTGAGTGCTTGCCGTGGCGACGACGGGACAGGCAAACATCTCCCACCACACAGACGAGGCGACCTCCGGGGACTAGAACTCGAAAAGCATGCTTCCACACTTTGTCGAGCTCATCGTGAAAAGCGTCATAATCTTCTATGAGCCCAAGCTGGCTTTTGTGGCGGGGGTATTCTTTAAGTGTCCAATAGGGAGGGGAGGTAAGGACCAGGTGGACAGACCCCGACGGAATCCAGTCCATTTCCCTCGAATCTCCGCAACATAATGTTAAAGTGGTCTTAGTGAGCGTGGCTTGCATCAAGCCAGATTGTATCAGAGTTGAAGCAGCCCGCAAAGGAAGCGGGTCGCACTCAATTGTCTCCGTCTTGCGGGAAATGGGTAGGGTTGCCATCGAGTGAGCGACTTCCAAGCATCCTAGCTCTAATTGCTCCAGCATCGATTATACTATCGTCTGATCCCCCCTTCAGCATTACGGTTTTTCAAGCCATAAGACCCCACTACCCCGCGCTACGGTTGCTCGACCACCCCCCAAGCCCCCTCCTGAACCAGGAGGGGAATAAGCGAGCGAAGATACGATTTCGGACAATTAGACACCCCACAAAAGAATTTCTCCTCCCGGCAGGAAGTATTTCTGACGTTTTGTCGTAATTTGTAGCTATTAGCATATATACTACGTTTTCACTTGACAATTCTAATATTCGTATTAAACTGGTATCCAAGGCCAGTACCCGCTGGCTGACTTGCAAGGCCGCGACCTATACAACGGGTCAGCGTAACCCATAGAACAGTAGGCAGTAGGCAGAAAGCAGTAGGCAGTAAGCTGAAAGCTGAAGGCTGAGAGCTGACTGCTGAACGCGTTTTTGCTGCTGGAGGTTCCCATGTCTCTAATTCACAAGCAAGAAATGACAGAAAAGAACTTGGCCGCGAAGCGCTCGAACGGGAGTATGACGCGGGGTCCGGTGACGCCCGAAGGCAAGGCTAACTCCGCTGCGTCGAATTTGCGCCACGGGTTTTATTCGAAGGCGCAGAACGGGGCGTTGACCGCCTTGGGGGAAGACCCGCAAGAGTATGCCGAGCTCATGAATTCCCTGGAGAATAATTTAGCCGAGGGCTTGGAAAGCGAGTTGGTGCAGCGCATTGGGCGTGCCCTGTGGCGGATGAAGCGTGCCGAACGCATGCAGGACGGCCTCGCCGCGAAGCGCATCCAAGGCGCGCAGCAAATCCAGGAATTCGCGGGCCGGTGCCAGCGCGTTCGGGCCGCTGATAACCTGCTACGCTACGAGACCCTTGCCGTCGCGCTGGCCCGCCGGGACGGCCCCACTCGGGTCGAAATCCAGACCTTTGTGGGAAGCTTTGGCGATAACCCTGAGGCGGAGATGCAAGAATTCTTCCTGCTTCTTCGCTCCCTGCAAAAGCCGGAGGAGGAGGCGGGGCCGGCGGCCGAAAGCCCCGGTGCCGGGCTGGGGAAGCCGGAGGCGGAGGAGCGGGAATGGAAGGCGGCGCGCCGCAAGGCTCGGGCGCAACTGAACGAGATGATGGAAAGCTACCGCAGGGCCTGCGTGCAGCTCTCCGAGCAAGTCGAAAACATGCAATCACCGGAGAGTCTCGCGGCGATGATGGCTCCGCAGGACGAAAACGCGCTGCTCATGCAAAGGATGGAAGATTCCAGCCTGCGCCAATTGTGGCGGCTCACGAATGTGCTTTTCAAGGTCCGAAACGGGGCGCTGACCCGAAGAGATGTTAAAAATGAAGATCGACCCGACTATGTGTATGAAAACAAATGGACAAGTGACACAATGCCCGAGAATCAACACGACTTTTTGGCAGAAAATGCAGCAATTTCGCGATAATGGACGACAATCGATGGGCTTTTTGGCCGAGAATGCACAGATTACGCGGTAATTCGGGGCGAAACCTAAGTGTTTTTGAAAGGAAATGAGGTTATCGCGCCGCTCTCCGCCCAGCGGCATAAGTTCGTGCGCATTCCACGGGTGCGAACGCTCGACCCGGCAAGGTCTCAAATGAACTCGGCGAGCTTTTCAATCCCAGACTAGAATATTGGCATCAGTTAGATACGCTTTCGGTCGGCGGGAAGTGGATAATGGAAATCCCGGATCAAACCCAATTGGCGGTCATCCTTCAGGCGCCTGCGGAATCCGGCCCGTTGCGGTGAGTCATGGCGTGTTTCTCAAGGTCGAAGTTGCTGCGGCTGTTGCTGGCCGGGGTACTCGGGGCGGGCCTCGCCGGCCTGTGGCCCGCTGTCCCCGCGGCGGCGCCGCAAAATCAGGAAACGCCGGAGGTGAAGAGCGAGGAGACGACGCCGACGTTCACCTTCCGAGCGCAGCGCAACGAAGTCCCGGTGCGCGTGATCGTGCGCGACGCAAAAGGCAACACTGTGGGCGGGCTTACCAAGGACGACTTTCGCCTCTTCGATAACGGCAAGCCGCAGAGCCTGACCGCCTATACGGTCGAGAACAACCAGCCTGCCTCAGCGGGGAAACCGCCCGCCCCTGCCGCCGCAACCGCCCAGGCCACCCCAGCGGGGGAGCCGCCAGCCCCTGCTGCCGCACCCGCCAAGGCCGCCCCAGCGCAGGCCGAGCCGGTGCTGGCGCTGCCCGAGCGCTACGTGGCCTTCTATTTTGACGACCTCGTGGTGTCGTTCGAGGACATGGTGCGCATGCGGGAAGCGGCCGAGAAATTCATCGAGTCCTCCCTGCAGCCGACGGAGCGCGCGGGCATCTTCACATCTTCCGGCCTGGGAGTGCTCGACTTCACCGCCGACCGCGCCAAGCTGCGCGAAGCGCTCGCGCACCTCCGGCCGCGTCCGCGAACCGTCCCGGCCGAGCTCGACTGCCCGCCGCTCACGGACTACGAGGCTTACGCGATTGTCGAGCAGCACGATTCCATAATGCTCGGCATCGCCACGTGGGAGTATATTGCCTGCGCCTGTGGCGGCAACGCTAGCGAGTGTCCTGATCCCCAGGCCCGGGCCAAGGATGAGGCCATCCGCACCTGGAGCGATGACCAGACCCAGTCCAGGCAGTCTCTACGCGTCCTTTTGGATCTGGTGCGGCGCCTGG
>Ga0208192_1002175_pt1 | contig 9861 bp, 7 predicted proteins | sample June2015DPH_13_1_2_FD_184711 | JGI IMG/M metagenome (GOLD analysis project Ga0208192, IMG submission 184711) | Peatland microbial communities from SPRUCE experiment site at the Marcell Experimental Forest, Minnesota, USA - June2015DPH_13_150... | ecosystem: Environmental > Terrestrial > Soil >... | reverse complement strand
CTCGCCGAGCGCATCAAACTGGACCCGCGACTGGCGGGCGCGATCATTATGATGCTGACTTCCGGCGGTCAGCGAGGCGACGCTGCGCGCTGCCGGGAACTGGGCGTGTCGGCCTACCTTACCAAGCCGATCGGTGAGTCGGATCTCCTGACGGCCACCTTGCAGGTTCTGGGAAAGGGCGAGCCCGCCGCACGGCAAGCGCAGTTGGTCACTCGCCATTTGCTGGGGGAAGGGCGGAACCGACTGCGAGTCCTGGTGGTCGAGGATAGCGCCGTTAACCAGCTATTCGCGAAGCGTCTGGTCGAAAAGCAGGGCCACTCGGCGGTGTTGGTGGCTAGCGGCCGGGAAGCACTGGAGGCTCTCGAAAGAGGGACTTTCGACCTGGTGTTGATGGACGTGCAGATGCCGGACGTGGACGGGCTTGAGGCCGCCGCCGCCATCCGTCAGCGGGAGCGTCACACCGGGGCCCATCTTCCCATCATCGCCATGACCGCCGGGGCCATGCAGGGCGACAAGGAACGGTGCCTCGAGGCCGGCATGGACGCCTACGTATCCAAGCCGGTTAATGTGAACGAACTGTTTACGGCCATCGAAAGAGTGATGACCCTCGCTCGCGTAATAGAGTGACAACGGGTTGCTTGTATCCTACGTGAGACCCCGTCGTGGAGAAACAAAGTCTGTCACTGTATTGTGCGAGATTCAGGGAGGTCGCGTGCCAGATCGAAGGAAGCGCTCACACATTCATTAGAATAGATCGATACTACAGCCCTTCTCGGCTGTCAACACATCGGCTTGATCGCCAAGCTCCAAACTGCGGGTCTACCTTGAATTGGCCCTGCCGGCTCGCAACCCTGCTGTACGGCTCTCAGCAAAATCAATAATCCACGTTAATATGATATCCTTCCCATCCGACGGGCTGCGCATACACTTTCGATGTGCACGTCCATGCCAGAGGTAATTGAGCACATCCTCAGGATGCTTGCCTGGGCAGCGATGCACTGGATTCAACGGTACTACGACGTCTCCTGGTGGGTCGCGGCGCTCATGATCTTCGCACTTATTGCTTGGAAAAGGGGCAGTTTCGGGTTTTGGGATTCTCCGCAGGGGTAAGACTGATCCCTTCCGTGGTCCGTGGAAGCACCCGGCAATGACAACTCGACTTGACCTTGCACTCAGAGGCGGTCGGGTGTACGTTATCGGCAGGGCGGAAAATGAGAACGGAAATTCCAGGTGATGTGCGCTCAAACCATCGGACGTGAGGGGGCAGACTGTATAAGTTCGCTGCGGATGTATACAAGCTACTTGACCGAACGGCGGATGCGGCCTTCGTAGTAACGCTCGGAGGCGAGATTTGTTTTGCAATGCGGTCGCCGAACGGCTGTTCAGCTATACAGCCGGACGTTCTGAAGGGCAATGATGCGGGGGGCATGGCTCGATAGTATTCTCGGTAGACCCTTGCCTCAAATACAAGGAGGGAAAAAGATGAACAAGTTGCTGGTTTTCGGTGTCCTGTTTCTGCTGCTTTGTTCCACTGCCTTCGCTATAACTGCGGTCAAGGGCAAGGTCGAGAAGATCGACCACACGGCCAGGACCATAGTGGTGAAGGCGGAAGATGGTACTGAACACACGTTTCATTTTGCCGGGCGGACTGCGGTCCACGGCGCTGAGATGGCGGCCGCGGCCGCGAAAGATTCATTCCACGGATTAAAGGAAGGCAGTGACGTGGTTGTGCACTATACGGTCAAGGGAAGCGAAGAGACCGCCGAGGAGATCGACCATGTTGGCGAGGGTGGTCTGAAGACTGCCGAGGGCACTATCGCCCACCTTGATCGGAGCGCAAAAACCTTTACCATCAAGGCGGAAGACGGAACCGAGCATGAATTCCGCTTAACCGACCACGCCGCGGAAGATGCGGGCAAAGACGTTTCTGAAGAAGCGGAGAAATCCGCCAAGGTCACCGTTTACTACACGGAGCAAGCCGGTCACAAAGTCGCGCACTTTTTCAGCAAGACTCTTTAGCAAGGGCGCAGGCGTCCAGAAAGCGTGGTGCGCGCCTACTTGACGGTGATTGATGGAAACCCGGAAGCAGTGGAAAAAGCGCTCATGAACAAGTCGTCAGGTGCCAAGGGCATCAGGCACGAGAAAAGCCCACGGTCATGACTGCGCCGCCTGCCATTAAGATTGGCGGACTTCCAGCCGCGGTGACACCGTCGCGACCCGCTTGCCGGTTCGGAATAAGCCTGAGCCCCATAGGGGCGATCCATCACAGCCCAGGCCAACGGCCTGGGACACACGAGGGATCAGGTGAATGTCTGCGCCCTGAAGGGGCGCGCCAATTAAAACCCATGCCACAATCGCTATCAAAGTCGTATGTTCACCTCGTATTCAGCACTCGAAAAATGGTTATGGCGGCTTTTCGTTGAGCCCGTTGGCTGGCGCAGAGCGCAGCTCTGCGCTTTAGCGTGCTATATTAGCGCTGGTCATGCCCACCCACAAACGGCATCTTGCGCGCGGACGGCTGCAACTCCTGACCAGCAGCACCTATCGCCGCGCCAGGCTTTTCGAGGGTGATCGGCTCGCCTGATTTCAGCCTTTCTCTGGGCCGCAGAGCTGCGCTCTGCGCCAGCCTGCGTTGAGTACGACGAACGATATGTGTGGGATTGAAACAAGGTCGTGGGTCCTTCAGGGCTCACGGGTTGAAATGGATTGGCCGCTTAACCCAGGCCGATGGCCTGGGCTGGGATGCGTCGCCCCTTTGAGGCTCAACAGCGTCTCCCCATGCGCTGCTGCGGGTTAACGATTGCCAGTCTGCCCTTGGATTCAAAAGCGCGAATCTGTTCGCGTAGCGCGGACCCCCGCTTTTGGGGTCCGCGGTTCTTCAGTAGGGAAAAGCTCAAATCTCAAAAATAGCGGGCTGCCCTCGGATTCGGAAGCGTGAATGTAAGGAAGAACCGCAGACCGCGAAGACGGCGGTCTGCGCTACGCTTGCTGCTCAAGGTGGAAATGGCAGCGCAAAAGTTAACCCTTCGCCCCAAAGAACAAAACGATGCCCCGCCGCTCAATCGCCGATCTTGAGGATTTGCGACAGCGGAAGATTCCGGGAAGAACCGCCGACCCAAAACTTGTAGTCGCCGGCCACGAGTTCCCATGCGCCCTTGTCAGCATTGAAGACCGACAGGTAGTGAGGGTCCAACGTAAGGTTGACCGTTTTGGCTTCACCAGTAGCAAGGTAGACCTTATCCCACCCCACCAGCCGCTTCGGGGGTTCGCCGGCGCTTGCTGGCAGCGAGACGTAAACCTGCGCGATCTCCGCCCCAGGACGCGCCCCCGTATTCTTCACGTTGAAGGTTACCGTCACCGCCCGTCCCGGTATGACCTTCAGATCGGAGTAGGCATAACTCGTGTAGGAAAGTCCATAACCAAAGGCGAACAGCGGTTGCTTGTTTTCGGCGTCGTACCACTTGTAGCCGACCTTCAGGCCTTCGTTGTAGTCGACTTCGAACTGCGTCGTATTCATGCGGAAAGGCGCACCGGGGATCGGAGTCTCCATGCCAGCCCCACCAGCCGGCGGCGGCTGTTTCGTAAGCCTGGGATGCGGGAGGTCCGCTTCCGCTCTGGCGATTGTAAGGGGCAGTTTTGCTGAGGGGTTCACGTCCCCGAAGAGGATGTTGGCGATGGCGTCAGCCCCGCGAATCCCCGGATACCAGGCCTCCAGCACGGCGCTCACGTTGTCGATCCAGGGCATCGTCACAGGACCGCCCGTTTCCAAAACGACGATGGTGTGCGGATTCGCAGCGGCCACCGCGTTCACCAGTTGGTCCTGATTGTCCGGCAGCGAGAGACTCGGCGCGTCCTGCCCTTCGCTCGCGGGCTGGTTGACGAACACGATGGCGATGTCCGATGCCTTGGCCAGATCCGCCGCGGCTCCGTGGTCTAGGCCCGCGTTGTACTCCACTTTGGCATTCGCCGCCTTGGCACGAATCGCCTCCAGCGGCGAGGAGGGGTCCCACACCACTCGATCAAAGTAGGGCATCGGAGGCGCGCCTGGGGGCCGAGGCGGCGCCGGCACTGCGTTTCCTCCTGGCGGATCGACCTGCGCCGAACCTCCCCCCGAGAGCACGGCGATGTCCGCATGCGATCCGATAACCGCAATCGACTTGAGGCGCGACGCGCTCAGTGGTAATTGGCCCTGGGCGTTCTTCAAGAGAACGGTGCCCTGCTCGGCCACCCGCTGCGCCACTTCGAATCCGGCGAAAATATCCACCACCTTGCGATCCGGCGGATGGTCAAAGAGGCCAACAGCAAACTCTGTCCGCAGGAGGCGGTGGACCATGTCGTCGAGACGCGACATGGGCACCTCCCCGCGCTTCACCGCTTTCTCGAGCGCATCGGCGAAGTAAATATCGTCGGGCATCTCCATGTCCAATCCCGCCAAGGCGGCCTTGGTCGTGCTATGAGTGGCTCCCCAATCCGATAGGACGAAGCCCTGGAAGCCGAAATCCTTTTTCAGCGCGTCATGCAGAAGGTAACTGTTCTCGCAGGCATAGTCACCGTTGACGAGATTGTAAGAGCACATCACCGCTCCCACGCCCGAGTCCTTGACGGCAATTTCGAAGGCCAGCAGATCGCTTTCGCGCATGGCACGTTTGTCGATCTTGACGTTCACGAAATTACGGCCACTCTCCTGGTCGTTCATGGCGTAGTGTTTGACGTCGCCAATGACGCCCTGTTCCTGGAGGGCCTTCATCTCCTGGCCGACAAGCTTCCCAGCCAGGATCGGGTCTTCACCTTTGTACTCGAAGAGGCGGCCGTTACGCGGCTCCCGCGCCAGGTTGATGCCGCCGCCTAGTGACATGTTGAAACCCTGGTCGCGAAGCTCCCGGCCAATCAACGCTCCGTAGTCGTGCGCCAGCTTGAGGTCCCAGCTCGACGCCTCGGATGTGCCGGACGGCAATGCGGTCGAGTACCGGCTGAATCGGGCGCCGCGGGTGACGCCGACAGCGGCATCCGCCATCTGGAGGTCAGGGATGCCCAGACGCGGAATGCCGGGAATGAAGCCCGCCCCGCCCAGCGATCCCGGCGGCGGTTGCGAGCCGGGAAATTGGGAAAACGCCTTCCGGCCGACTCCATGTAGGAGTGAGATTTTCTCCTTGAGTGTCATCTGCCCCACGAGGAGTTCGGCCCGCCGGTCGGGTAATAGACTCCGGTCCATCCACGGACCCTGGACCGCAGGCGCCTGATCCCCTGGCCGGCCTTGCCCTTGCGCCGAGACCGCTAGAAGGGCGAGCGTGAGAATCCAAGCCATTACCGAGCAGATCGTTAGCCGTTTCAGATACATGTTAGTCTCTCCATGACAGTTAGAAGCTAAGAAGGGTGGGGTTCGGCAAGCTACGACCGAAGTTGAGTTGGCGCCCAAGTGCCCGTTCTTGAGCATGGTTCCGGCTCTTGGTGGTCTGTGACTTACTGGCAGTTCGCTGTCTTCGGACAGGGGACTTGACCCCGTTGGTGAGACTCTTAAACCCATCCGCAACCGGGCCGAGCCCCGACTATCAACAAACGAGGACAGGATATGCCGAAAGCCAAGAAGGGAGCAAGCGAAAAACTGACGAGGCGATCCCTCAGGCCGACGAGTCATGCCTCGTTAGGGATCGGAAGGGCGGGGCTTCAGCCCAGCCGCACGCGGAGGCAGAGAGTCGCGGCTTTAGCCGCTGAAGCTACATGTTCCCTAATGGCATTGGTTAGTGCTTCAGGGGCTGAAGCCCCTTTCTGGTGCGCGCCCGGCGGCGGGGCTGAAGCCCCGCCCTTCCCCTAGAATTGGACGCAGAACTTGACTCTTTTACACCAAGTTCCAAACCTCAAGACCTGTAGGAAGGAAGGATGTGATCGAGGGATCGCTTGGAATTGCGGATTCATAGTTCAGGTTTACCCCGGCACCCAGCCATTAATCCTCAGGGTGAAGGCCATCCGGCGAGTTTCGGTCATTCGCTGTAGAGGGAAGGAGGAAGCAGGTAATCCAAGTCTCCTCGAGCTACCTGCTTCCCCAGGTAGTCATTAGAGTTGAGTTACTCATATAGACGTAGAATTCGCCGAAAAAGTTGCATGCGTCAAACAATTTGTCCTACAAATTGGGCCGGAACTTTTGCTGATTCGTTGGATGCCAAAGCCTCGGGCAGGAAAGGACTTACTGGCCAAAGGCTCCGCCCTCCTGAGGCGGTCGAGGGTCGAGAGTCGAAAGTCGAAAAGGGCGATACCGCAAATGTGTGCGACAACCTGCACAGCGCGGCGCGGCCGCAACCAAACACCAGGTTTTAGTTGCCGATTGACGATTGAAGAAGTGGTGTGGCAACCTTCTCCCCTGTCAAGCGATCCCGTCTCGGCGGGATCAATCGAAAATCGGTTGCTTATTCTGACTCCTGACTTCTGGCTCCTGCTTTTTCATCCCCTCGTCTTCAGCACAAGAGCCTCGAATCGAGCCATTGATTCATTGGCTTATTGAATCATCTCAAGTGATGGGTGGCCTAACGGGCGCTTTGTGTTTGGGTTCGCTGATAGCTGAGAGCTGACGGCTGAAGGCTCAAGGCTGCTCGTTGCGCGGCCGGCATTCTCGGCTCGCTGCTTGATACCCAGCATCATCTTGCGTTCCATGATGAAGTGGACGGGATCAAACACCAGGCGCCCGAAGAGCATGGCGCCGAAGCTCTCGTCCTGGGCGCCACGCGAACGGAGGATCAGCCGGGTGGCGTGGTTGTTAATGGGTTCGAGGATGAATGTCCAGGTTCCGCTTTGGGCGTGGCCACCCCTGGAGATTCTCTCCGCGTCGCTGGGCGAGACAAGGACCATGGCGCGATTGGGTTCAAGTAGCGCGACCACCACGCGTCCTCGTCCGCCGTACCGGTCTTTTCGAGCTAACCAAACCGTGTCGCCGGCCTGGCGCGTCTGCCACTCCGGATGAATCCGGTCCGCATTGTGCATGTCAACGAAGAAGAGATTCTCGAGCCACGCGTAGCTGTAGCATCCCCCGCGGTCCTGGCCGATCTGCACGATCCACGGCCACACGTCGGTGACCGGCGCATTAATCGTCAAAGCGCGTGTGGCCAGGCTTGCGGGCCGGGGTGAGAGTTCATCCCCCGGCCATGTCCGGCTGATCTCGTCGCCCGTCGCCCCCCAGGTGAGATACCATGGCCGGATGAACCACAGGTGAACCAGACCAGCCACCACCAGCCCTAATGCCAACCACGCTGCGGCCCGCGCCAGCCGGATCGCCCACTTCGCTTTTGTTTCCGCCTCGTGGGTTTCACTAGCCTTGGTCATTGAACGTAGTCCTCCGCGTTCGGGGCGAACCTCAGAATCCGGTACTGGGTCAATTTGATGCTGTAGCGGCGATCCCGCAAGGCGGGATCGCCAAATGGCGGCATAAAGCCGCCTCTACATCAAATTGACCCATTACCCAGCATCCCGTCACGTTCAGCTTCCGTGAGCGCGGTCCAGTGGCGGTGGGCCCATCCAAAATGCCACTATTGCCCCCAAGGCCAATCCCTGCAAGATGATCTCCGGCTGGACCTTCAGGTGCACGACCGGAGTGAAGATGGGTCGCATGTATACCATGCCTTCAATTGTTCCGGGCGCGGCCACCGCTGTCGCCCAGAATCCCAGCACAATGTACAACCCGGAAATGGAAAGGAAGCGCTTCTTGAATGACCAGTTCATCAGCGTGTTGAAGAAAGGATAAAGCGCCGCGGCCATCAGGAAACCCCGAAGAAACTGGGCTGGGAGAAACCAAGTCACTACATGTCCCCACAGCTCCGGCTCCGCCTCCGTGCGGATGAAGACCTTGAAGATGGGGTTGGGGCCAACGTAGAACTCCTGGGTGAGGAGCGGGTAGGCGATTGCCCCCGCGATGAAATAGGTGATGATATGGGCTGCCGTAACCTTGCCGGCAAAGCTGAGGAAATGGCCAGTCCTCATGACGTTCCTCCGGGCGCGAGTCCATGACGCCTTTACAGCCCGGCTGCTCCCTCCGCTCGCGCCTTGATACCCAGGAGCATCTTCCGTTCCATAATGAAACTGCCGGGCTCGAGGATGACGCGATTAAAGAAGGCGTTCCTCCGCGTCGGATTGTAGTCGGAGTGAAAGCGCTCGATCAGCCGGGTGGTGCGTTCGTCCACGGGCTCGATGTAAAAGGTCCAGGTGGTGGCGGCATAATCCCCGGGCTTGACCAGGTTGGAGGGAGGGCCTTGCCGTGTGTCCCCGTGCAACACAATCACCCGGCGCGGTTCAACGATCACCGCGGGAATGGGCGGAATCTTCGGGTGCAGGAGGATCTGATCACCGGCCTTCAAATTCTGCCACTCCGGATGGACCCGGTCGGCATTGTGAATGTCGCAGCCCAGCAGGTTCTCGATCCATGTGTAACTGTAGAAGCCGCCCCGTCCTTGCCCTATCTGCGCCAGCCACGGCCACACCTCGGCCACCGGCGCATGGATTGTGATGGCGTGGGTTGCTGACAACTTCGGGTTAGGCAGCAGCTCGTCGCCGGGAAGCGCGCGTCGGACCTCTGCCTCCGTCGCACCCCAGCGAACGTGCCACGGCCGCAGCCAGTGCCAATAAGCAGCAAAAGCGACCGCCCCCACGATGAGCAGTCAAGTGAGTCCCAAGAATGCCCCAATCAGCCAGTTTGACTTGCCCACATTCGCCATTGCCGTCCAGCCTCCTTAAGATACCCGCCCACCACGGCCGGCTCTACTGACGCGACTTCGTCGTCAGTTGGTAATGCTTTTGTCCACCTGGCCAGCGCCACTTGCCTTTCCAGCCGGGACTTCCATTTGACAACTCCCGACGAGTATACACCCCACAGCCTCGTCCTGGAACGTTCCAGCATGGTTTGGTCCGCGGCCCCTCTTGGGCATTCTTCAACAACCCTGCTTCCACGCAGGGGCAACGCCGAACGCCCAGTCGAGGCGGACTCCCTGTCTCTTGACATGACCAAAATGATAGGCTAGTATAGTAAGTGGGGTCGTGGAAGAAACAGGATTCATTCGGGATTCAGGATTCAGGAGTCAGGGTTCAGGAGTCAGAGTGAAGAGCATCTGCTTACTGTCGAGTGCCTACTGAACTTGAGGGGGCTCGAGACGGCGGGACCCTTGGCCCGTGCCAAAGTCTACGACAAGATGTCACCGCAGACAGGGAAGGAAAGAACTACTAACTTCAAAAAATGGAGGACAATGCGGGAATGTTGTTGAAAACAAAGGACCGGCCCCCAGGAGCCGAGGGTGAAGCGGGAATGTTATAGAAAACTAAGGTAGTTACGCGCTGAAAGCGGGAATGTTGTTGAAAAGACAGGGGTTCCGAATTGTGAATAGTGAATGTGAATTATGGATTGACTTCTTACTTCTGGCCACCGCCTACTGCCTATTGCCTACTCTTCAGGCGGGTGGCAGGCAGGGCAATTCACAATTCAGAGTTCGAGATTGCCAACTGACCACGGACAACGGACCCGCCACGGCGGGACAACTGACGGCGGCCACCCTATATGCGTTATAATACGTAGCCGAGTTGGAAATCATCAATGGCAGACGGCAGCAAAGTTGAGGATCAGGAACGATGAGCTATATCGTGACACCGTTTGAGGTCAGTTCCAAAGGCTTGGAATCGCCGGTCAAAGTTCATTTTGTTCACCTTTACTCAGCCATCGCCACGCGGCATAGCGACACTATGGACGCAGTTTTCTTGGCGGACGGCCAGAAGGTGACCGTCGCCATTTCCTGCGCGACACTCGCCGAATTGCAAGAACGCGATCGCAAGAATCTTACCGACCAACAACTGGCGGATATTGCCGCTCTGCATCTGCGTCGAACGCTCGAG
>Ga0208192_1002164_pt1 | contig 9894 bp, 9 predicted proteins | sample June2015DPH_13_1_2_FD_184711 | JGI IMG/M metagenome (GOLD analysis project Ga0208192, IMG submission 184711) | Peatland microbial communities from SPRUCE experiment site at the Marcell Experimental Forest, Minnesota, USA - June2015DPH_13_150... | ecosystem: Environmental > Terrestrial > Soil >... | reverse complement strand
ACGTGTTCCACCACCAGGTCCACACCCCGTTTGCCCGTGATCTTCCGCACCTCGGCGGTCCAGTCCGGGGTCGTCGGATTGACCACGAACTCGGCGCCGAGGCGTTGGGCGAGGGCGCGCTTGGCGTCACTCGAACCGGTGCTGATCACCCGGGCGCCGAGCTGCCGGGCGATCTGGATCGCCGCCGAGCCCACGCCGCTGGCGCCGCCGATCACCAGCACCCAGTCCCCGGGTTTCACGTGCGTCCGGTCGGTGAGCATGTGCATGGCCGTGCTGCCCGCGAGGGTGAGCGCGGCCGAGGTTTCAAAATCCACGCCCGGCGGCAGCGCCACCAGCGCCCGCGCCAGCACGCGCACCTGCTCCGCGAAGCCGCCGTCCTGTTGGATGCCGAGCAACTGGCCGTTCAGGCACACCGATTCCTCGCCCCGGGCGCAGAATTCGCACGTGCCGCAAAACAAGTTCGACTGCACGGCCACGCGATCGCCGGTGCGCCAGTCCGTCACGCCGGGGCCGACTGCCGCGACTTCACCGGCGACCTCGCAGCCCGGCGTCCGCGGCAGCTTCACCGGCATCGGCAACCCCGCCTCCTCAAGCCAGAGGTCAAGCCGGTTCAGCCCGCAGGCCCGGACGCGGACAACGACTTCCTGTGGTCCCGGCGTCAGGTCCGGCAGGTCGCGAAGCTCGAACCGGCCAGGTTGGCCATGAGCGATGAGTTGGAACGCTTTCACGCGCCCGATCAAACCCGGAGTTGCCCGCTGCCGCAAGCCGGGTTTGCGACCGATCGCCCGCCTCCGCCGTCCCCGGCGGCGGTCCCGAATGACCGATGCTTCGGGTTGAAAGACCCGGCGGATTCCGGTTTTCGGGCCGTGGGTTTCTGACTTTCGCGAGGGTATGAGGTTGGTTGACGGGCGTCCTGAAAACTCAGGCAGCAGTTGCAGAACGGACGGAAACTGGGTCACCCTAAGGGCCGGTTCGACGTTAAGCCAAACTCCAGCGCCCGGCCACAGGCCGAACCCTGCATCGTGGCCCGGCGGTCCGCGACCCACGATGGTGGCTCGTCGCGGCAAGGGCTTGCCAAAGACAAAGAGCGGCGGGCGGATGCGCAGCCGGACGCACATTGATTGGACTGCGTAATGTAGCTAATCTGCCATGCGATTGCTGAGAACTTGATGCTCGCGTAAGGCCGCAGGGCCTGAACTCCCCGCGGCGACAAGGCCATGAACAGACTGGCCCGGAGTGGGTTTCCATCAACGGTGCTGCGGCCGTTCAACTGGGTGGCTGTGCCGAGCACATCCGAGACGCTGCCATCAACGGTTCTGCGGCCAGATTTGAGCTGCTGCAACGTGTAGTAAGCCACGTTGCCGGCGGTGACACGCTTTCCGCTCCTGGTGGCGTTGAAGAGAATCTTGGCGGCCATCACCGTGCCGTCTTGCAACAGCTCGGCGTCATCTTCGGACCCGACATGCGCAACAGCGACTGGAATGGCGGATCGAAGTCGCGGCACAACATCGTGGAGCAACAGGTATTCCGTTTGGGGGGACATGGGGTTCCTTGGGTTGGGGGTGGAAGCAAAACAACCCCGAGCCAGAAGGCCGGGGACTGCAGGACGACCAGGTTAAGGCCGTCAGTTGTTATCCCAAGGAAGGGAGCGGGAAATCAGGGAGGGGGGACGGATGGAGCGGTATTCTGTGGAAGGGTGGCCCGAGAAATGCTAGATTATCGGCCAGGTCATCATGAGCTTCAGTGCTGGGCCGATTCGGGCAGAAGTCCCGCGCAAGGCACGAGGTTCGCCCAGGCTCCCTCCGCGTCCGGCCCTTTCGGTTGACCGGCACCCGCCTGCCGGAGGTCAGGCTGCGGGCGGGAGAATTCACCGCACTGGCTTCACGCTGATCGAACTCCTGGTGGTGATCGCCATCATCGCGATCCTGGCGGCGCTGCTGCTGCCGGCGCTGAACCGTGCCAAGCAGAAGGCCCAAGGCATCCAGTGCCTGAATAACCATCCGCAGTTGTGTCTGGCTTGGAGGATGTACGCCGAGGACCATGATGACCACATTTTGTTCTCATGGTCGAGCGGGCCCGATACCGACTATGCGACCTGGGTTACTGGCTGGCTCGATTTTGACACGAACAACCGATCCAACTGGGACCCTGACCAGGATATCACGAAGAGCCCAATGTGGTCCTCCTGCGGAAACAGTCTGGGCATCTGGAAATGCCCTTCCGACCACTCCTTCGTCAGGGTCAACGGAATCGCCAGGCCGCGGGTCCGGTCAATGTCCATGAATATTTACATGGGTGGATACGGAGGAGGATACACCGGGCCTGGGACAGCGCTGACTTATCCTCAGACCAACACCATTTTTCTTCGACTCTCGGACATCAACGACCCTCCACCGAGGGCGTACGACTGCGTTCTTCATTCAGGCTGCCAAAGGGAGGGTGTCGTTGCGGGCGGCGTGCTGGTTGAGCCGGTGTTGCCAGAAGCTGTCGATGCGGCGACTGGCGTGGATACAACGGAAGGCCAGAATGTGCTCGGCTCCCGGAACGCTCCAGAACATGCCTGACTGCTTGCAGCGGGAGCCGATGACCGTCTTGCAGCCCGCCTCAATCACGCCCGAACCGATGAAGAAGCCCTGGCGACGGAAGGTGCCGTATTGCATGCGGGCGACATTGCGCCCGAAGTAGCCCAACTCCTTCTCCACCGCCTCCGAACGCCCCAACTCCGTCGCCTCCTGGCGGGTCTCGGCGACCAGCTTGTCGACTTCGTCGGCGAGCAAGCGCTCGGCCCAGCGGTGCCGGCGGGGCGCGTAGTCGGGATGTTCCTTGCTCCCCAGCAGCGCCCGCAGAACCTCGCCGGCGTGCTCCAGCGCGTGAAAGAAGTCCACGATTTGCACGGCCCCCTTGAAACAGAGCGTGCCCATGTTTTCCAACCCCTCGGCCCCGTCGACCAGGAGCACGACCTTGAGGGCCGTCCCCAGACCGCGGCGCAGCGCCTCCCGCCGCAACAACGGACCGAATTGGTCGATTGAGTCCAGGCGGGAGACGTAGGTGGTGGACTCCCAGTCGCGCACCGGATGGCCCGCTTCATCGAGCCGGTGTTGGGTGAAGACGCATCCCAGATACACCTGCCGGGTCTTGGCGGTGCCATCGGGCTGCTTGCCTTGGCGTCCGGCCACCTCCTTCCGGCGCATCGGAACCCCGGTGCCGTCGGCGCTGACATACAGCACCGGCGCGGCACCCGCTTCGCCCGGGCCCGGTTGGATCTCCCGCTCCTGCCAGGCCTGGGCACCCTGACCCACCCGCTGCACCACCCGCTGAATCTGCCGCGCCGAGACGGCCAGGCCGCCGGTCTCGGCCAGGTGCAACTCGGCTTTCTGGTAGCTGGCTTCATCGGCCCCCTCCAGACACATTAACCGGGCCAGCGCCGGCGTGTAGGCTCCCTCCCGGCCCAGGGCCGCATCGGCCGGATAGTGGCCTTGCTGGCGGCCGGCGTGGTAGTAGTAATCCCGCGCCAACTCGAAGCGGCCAAAGCGGCCTTGGACCTGGAGCCGTTCCCGGCCTTTCCGATGTTGCCCCGGCCGGGGTTGGTAAGCGGCATCGATCCGGTCGGCGGCCTCTTGCAGGAGCCACCCCACCAGCGCGTTGGCCGGTTTGCAGAGGGCGGTGCGCACCAGCACTTCCAAGCGCTGCACGCCCACCCCGGTGGGCGCGGCCGCCCGGAATTGCTCCATCAACTGCTGGATTTCCTGCTCTTGGGCCAGGAGGATCGCCGGGGCGAGGCCTTTTTTTTTGAGCCCACGCCCGCCGGTTGCTGGCGGGTTTGGTCGATGACGCTCTGGGCGTATTGCTGGACCAACGCTTGGAACCGGGCGTGCCCGGCCAGGGCTTCCTCCAAGAGTGGCACCTGCTCGGAGCGGACGTGGCGGGTGAGGTTCTTCCCGTTTTCCCAGCACTGCAGCTTGTAATACGGACCGGTTCGGGTCGAACGGTTCTTGAAGTGGTAGGCCGAGAGCTTGCCCCGCTCCATGAATTGGATGCGGGCGATTTGGGCCAGAAGGTCGGTGGGTGTGATCGTGTTCATAGATGTACCTAACATTATAGGTACGTTCTGCAAAAACTTCAAGCGTTTTCAGTACCACGAGGAAATCAGGCGTACGCCCCGGCACGCGCCGCGTCATGATTCGGCAATGTCCTGATTTCCACCATCGAACGGAGTTTGGCGTTCCGGCTTCAGCCGGTCATGGCCGTCTAAAGGCGGAACTCCAACCGAAATGAACACTGATCGCGCCGCACCGGGAACGAGAATGCGGGAACTCCCGACGATTCGATAGTGTTCTGATTGGGACGGAGCGCGGCTGTGTCGGAGACCAGCCGCAGCGTTTTCTGCCCGCTGCGGCTGACGCTTCGCGCACCGCCGCGCTCCGGGACAAAGCTAATCAGGACACGACCCGCGATTCTCCAAGCTTGCACCGGAGGCGGTTCTCTTTTCATCATGGCGCCATGTCCGTCGCTGTTGCCCCGCGGGCCGCGGACCACGCCGCCCGCTTCGACCTGACCGCCTATCTCGCCCGCACGACCGAGGCCGTGAACCGGGCGCTGGACCGCCTGCTGCCCAAAGCGACCGACCGACCGGCGACGTTGCACAAGGCGATGCGTTACTCGCTGTTCGCCGGGGGCAAGCGGATGCGACCGGCGCTCTGCCTGGCCGCCGCGGAGGCGTGCGGAGGCGGTTGGGCGGCGGCCCTGCCGCTGGCCGGCGCCGTCGAGTGCATCCACACCTACTCGCTCATCCATGACGATCTGCCGGCCATGGACAACGACGATTTCCGTCGCGGCAAGCCGACGAACCACAAGGTCTTTGGCGAGGGGATTGCCATTCTGGCTGGGGACGCCCTGCTGACGCAGGCGTTTGAAATCGCCGCACCGGGCCGCACCGGGGCGCGCTACACGCCGGCCCAGGTGGTCCGCGAACTTGCCGAAGCCGCGGGTTCGCTCCAGCTTGTCGGCGGCCAGGTGGCGGACCTTGAGGCCGAGGGCAAGACGGTGTCCGTGGCCCAATTGCGCTACATCCACGAGCGGAAAACTTCCGCGTTGCTGCGGTGCGCCGTCCGGTTGGGCGGCATGAGCGCGAACGCGACCCCGGTCCAGCTTCGGGCCCTCGGCGATTTCGGTTACCAGGTCGGCCTCGCCTTCCAGGTGATTGACGACATTCTGGACGTGACGCAAAGCAGCGCCCAGCTTGGCAAGACCGCCGGCAAAGACACGGCGGCGCACAAGGCGACGTACCCGGCGATCGTGGGTCTGGAGGCCTCGCGACGGATTGCGACGAAACTCACGGACCGGGCGTTCGCGGCACTGCGCCCGTTCCGCGGCCGGGCGGTCGCGCTGGAGGCATTGGCGGAATTTCTGTTAAAGCGGGATAAATGAACATTTTTCATGTGGCTTTTGTATCTCATCGGCGGCTTTTACACACTTTGCGCAATTATTTGGGCGATTGACCGAATTAAAAACATCCCGCTAGACATCAAGGAGAAGGAACGAATTGAACGACTGGAAAAGGAAACACAAAGACGGGAAACAATTCTCGCCAGTGAACAGGCAAGATTTGAAGAACTAAAAATCGAATCGAAAATTGCCTTGGAGACAATCAGCAAAGAAAAAGCTCTTGGCTTTCCATGGCTGGCAACTGCATACAGTGACTATCTGAAATTATTTGAGTTAAAACTCGCCAACGAACTTGAGAATAAAAAGCACCCAGCAAAGCGCGCAGCCGAAGAAATCAGGGCGATGTCTTCTGATAAGGCCGATCTTCGGCGAGAAAATAGAATCCTGCGCGAGCTACACCGTTACTACGAAAACCTTTTCCCGTGGCTCATTGATTTCAAGGGCGAAGATTTGGATGAACTAATTCGCCAAGTCAATCGGCCAAAGTCAGAAGAGAACGAAGACCCGGTCGCTGAATGGCTTTCTGATGCTGAATACAATTCCCCGAAACTCTCACGGGCAGAAAAATCCCAACGGGCATTAGACCGATATTGGCAGTCGAAAAAAAGCCCATGGCAGCTTGGGCGAGATTACGAACGATACATCGGCTACATCCATGAGCGCGATGGCTTCAAAGTTGAATATCACGGCATCGAATTGGGTTATGAAGATCTGGGGCGAGATTTAATTTGTCGTAAAAGCAATGAGGTTCGCATCGTTCAGTGCAAACATTGGAGCGCCCAAAAAACCATGCACGAAAAACATGTTTGTCAGATATATGGAACGGCGACTGCTTACAATAAGATGCTTGAGAAAGCTGGTGATCTTTTCGGAATCGCCAGCGTGAAGCCGTGGCTTTACATTTCGTGCGCTGCGTCACCAACTGCCAAAGAATTTGCCTATGTTTTGGGTGTAACACTAATTGATACATTTCCGTTGGCGAAGTATCCAACCATTAAATGCAATGTGTCCTTGCGTGACGGCACGAAGATTTACCACTTACCATTTGACCAGCAATACGACCGCACGCTTATCGAGTACAAAGACGAGTGTTACGTCGAAACGGTTGCCGAAGCAGAGAGTTTGGGCTTTCGCCGTGCGTTTAGGTGGCGTGGAACAAATCCACAGGCTGACACGTTTATAACTGCTTGAAGGAAACTCGCGGCCGGGCCGTCGCGCTGGAGGCTCCGGCCGTCTTCCTGCTGCAACGCGATGAGAACTCTGCGGATCGACGAGCGAGGCTGCGTTCCGGGTTGCCACTGCCAGGGGCGGTGCTATTCTCGTTGAATTCGGGGGGACACGGGACGTCCAACCGGACGGTGTTTGGCAGTGTCCAGTGTTGGTTGGGGTGTGCCGCGAGCGGGCTTTGTGGCTCCAGTTGATTGATGCGCGGACCAGCGAGGTGGTCTGGGCGGGCGACCACGAAATCAAACGCCAGGGCTTGGAAGATGTCGTGTACCGCTGAGCGATGGGGAGTAGCGAGCATGCTTATGAAACGTTTGTGGGCTCTGACGGGCGCGCTGTTGATTGCGAGTGGTTGCGCCACGTCGCCGGTGCCGCTCTACCTCACCGGCGATCCGCTGGTAGATGCGCCCAACGCGATCCAGAACGGACCGCCGCGTGACCGGGTGTTATGGCAGTACCGGCTGGCCGCCGCTGCCATGCGCCACGGGCGGTTTGCGGAAGCCCGGGCAACTCTCGACGAGGCGTTGGCCCGTCTGGGCGGCATCTTCAGCGCCGACAAGGAATCCCGCCAGGCGCGCAGCTATTCGAAGAAGACGTTCCTCGGCGAGCCTTACGAGCGCGTGATGGCCTATTATTATCGCGGCATCCTCTACTGGAGGGACGGCGAGCCTGACATCGCCCGCGCCTGCTTCCGCAGTGCCGCCTTCGAGGACGGCGACGCGGAGGATCACACTTATGCCAGCGATTACGTGCTCTTGGATTACCTCGATGGACTGGCCACGGCCAAGCTGGGCAGCGACGGCAGCGATGCCTTCAAACGCGCCCGGGCCGACGCGAAGCTCGCGCTGCCGCCGGAGGCGAACCCGAAGGACAACGTGCTGTTTTTCATCGAGTTCGGCGCCGGCCCGACCAAATTTGCCACCGGCCGGTATCAGGAGGAATTGCGATTCCGCATGGGGATGTCCCCCGCCCGCGAGGCGATGGTCCGGGTCGGGCAGCAGACGGCGCACGTCGGCCCTTATGATGATTTGAATTTCCAGGCCAGCACACGCGGTGGCCGCGTGATGGACCACATCCTCGGAAACAAGGCGGTGTTCAAGTCCGCCACCGACACGGCGGGCAACGCGGCGCTGGTCGGCGGCCTGGCCACCGCGGCGGTCAGCGAGGATCGCACCACCCAGGAGGTCGGGCTGGGGATTGCCGCCGCCGGCCTGATCGCGAAGATCGTTTCCGCGGCCACCACGCCCGCGGCGGACGTCCGCTGCTGGGACAACCTGCCGCTTTACTTGAGTTTCGCCTCCCTGCAACTGCCGCCTGGCCAGCACACGGCCACGGTCGAATTCCTCGACACCAACCGCATGCCGATACCGGGCCTGACCAAAACGATCACGTTCACGGTCGGCGCGGATGGCAAGGACAAGGTTATCTACGTCAGTGACCAATCCACCACCCCGCAAACCCAATGAAAACGCCGCTCTCGCTTCTGTTGTTCGCCGTCCTGTTCGCCGCCGGTTGTGCCCATGAGGCCGCCTATGCGCCCGTCAACACGACCGGCCACGATCTGGAGAACCAGGCCAACTTCGTGCTGATGGACCCCGGGGCGCAACACTCGGTCACGTGCTCCGGACTCCAGATGGCCACGCTGCCCGATGGCCGCATTCGCATTGCCGCCAATGTGCGCAATCGGGAAAACCGCCGGATCGAGGTCCAGGTGAACTGCGAGTTCAAGGACGAACAAGGCTTCACGACCGACACCGTCCCCTGGCAGACGCTGATCCTGACCGAGCACGGCCAGGAAACGGTGAGCTTCACTTCGATGAACAACCAGGCGCGAAAATACACGATCCGCGTCCGGCAGACCCGGTGACGCTCCGGTCCCGGTTGCGCCGCGCCTAAAGCGCGCCAGCGCAGAGAAAAGCCTTGCTAATCTCGTGGGCACACGTTATCGCGGCGGTCACGTTGTTGATGGCGGGAGCCGGCTCCGGCCATTTCCCGGGCGAACGCTGATGGAGCGGTCTGCGCGGGGAACGGCCGGCGTCGGCGCCGACCGGACGCACCCATTATGTTGAAATGCCACGAATTGTTTGGCTTCGTGTCGCCCGCGCTGGCACAGGAGATCCTGGAATCGGCCTACGCGTCGGACAAGCCGCTCTACCGCGCCATCCTGGCCGCGGTCGCCCAGGCCAACCACGTTCGCCCCGCGTTTTTCGAGAAGAAACCGCGCGCCCAACGGCACACGGACATGCTCGCTGCGCTGAGCCGCCCGCGGATGGAGGACGCCGCCGCCAGTCTGCTGCGCGGCTGGCTGCTCAAGGCGCAGGTCGGCCTGGTCGCCGGGTTTCTCGATGCCCTGGGCATCCCGCACGAGCAGGGTGTGGTCGAGGAGTTTCCCGCCACCGTCGAGGACGCCAAACTGGCCGCGGCCATCGAGCAATCGCTGGCGCAGCACCCGCGCGAGGTCGTGATCTTGTACCTGAACACACTCAAGACCACCGGCGGGGTCGAATGGCCGAACCTGGTGGCCCTGCTGCAGAGCGATCCGCGACTGCAACTCGCTTGAAAGCAGAACCGCACCGTCCCCGTGAAGAGACGGTGCGGGAGTCGAGGTCCAGCCACCGGTTGCTCCGCGTCCGCCGTGGACGTGGAGCGTCCCGGTGGCGGTTGTTTATTCTTCGCCTTCTTCTTCCTGCTGCCGGTGCGTTGGCGCAGGCATGTCCCAACGGCCTTTACGCTCGCCGCCTTCCGGCCGTGCCATTGGGTCGTGCGGCCTCCCGCGTTCAGGACCGAAGTGGTCATGCCGCGGCGCCGGCTGGTGGCGGCGGTCATTGCGCGCCATGGGACCGGGATTCCATTCGCCTTCCCCCGGGCGGAACTCCGGACGGCCCATTTCCAGGGGACCCTCACGACCCGCGAAAGCACGCGGCAGTGGATCGCGTTCCAGTCCGGCCATCGCCGGGCCGGTCAACGGACGACCGCAAAATGGGCAGACACCTTCGGCAGTGGCGTGGTGCCGGCGAGCCGGCGGCGGGCTGGGCGGCAGGTCAGGCTGATCCGGCCCGAACTCCGACCGGGCGGCGAATCCCGCATGATGAGAGGGCGGTCCGAACTCCGCTTGCCCCCGCGAGGCGCGGCGCTCTGCACGACCCGGCGGCCGGAAACCGTTCTCCCGGTCGCCCGCGGCGAAATCCGGCCGCTCCTGAAAGCGGCGGGCGGGACCGGGCATGT
>Ga0208192_1002145_pt1 | contig 9963 bp, 8 predicted proteins | sample June2015DPH_13_1_2_FD_184711 | JGI IMG/M metagenome (GOLD analysis project Ga0208192, IMG submission 184711) | Peatland microbial communities from SPRUCE experiment site at the Marcell Experimental Forest, Minnesota, USA - June2015DPH_13_150... | ecosystem: Environmental > Terrestrial > Soil >... | reverse complement strand
CCCAGAGGAGTGAAGACTGGGTCAGCCTGCCTGAGCATCTTGGGGAGATGCACTCTCCTGGATCGTTCAACAGTTTTTCTCCGAATCTCCTGCAGCGTCTCCTGTAACTTCATCCGTTCTTCTTCGGCCTCCTCCTCCTCATCTTGTAGGTTGTCGAACCAATCCTTCGAGAATCTGCGTTTGTATGAGATCTTTATGTCACTGAGGCGGAAGAGCGCTTGGCAATGTGGGCATATCCCGAATATGATCCTCTGAGTCTCGAAGAATCCGGCCAGATTGCCTATTTGGTGCATCCAGCTCAACCTCTAGACCGGCTTCTGGTAGGTATTCCACTCGACTCTTTTTTCGTCCACTGCATTCTTGATCTGTTGCTGGTGGGGATTCAACCCGGATTGTCCTGTCTTGATGTCTATGATCTGGATTGATTCTACCATTCCCTTCTTGGTCAGTCCTTCGAAGATTATGTAGTCAACGGGTTCAAAGAGTGGGCGGCAATCATGACAATCGAATCTGAAACCGGGCAGAGCTGGAGCGATCTTCTCGAGAACCTTGCCGACGTTCACGTCGATCACGCCGCGTTTCGACCTCTGTCTGGTCTGCTGCTTTCTTTTCGTGAGATCGTTCTGTGCTTCTATGATTTTGCGTTTCCACTGTTCGACGGCCTTGAAGAGCGGGAACGTTTCACCGCAGCTAGGGCATTCTCCGTACAACTTCTTGTCAGAGGTCAACTTGTCGAGAACATCTTGCTGTGACAAGGGCAGAATCGATATCTCTATCCGCTTAGGATGCATAAGCGATTTGTGATTCGATTGATCAGGACAAGCGATGTGTCGCAGTAGGTGGCATCACATCGAATTACCCCATCTTCCTAGAAGTAAGACCGCAGTCCGGGGTGGTAATGGGGGGAGAATCACGCAAACTCGTTCCGTCATCATGAGTAGATATCGGTCTTGTCTGTAGGCATCCGAAGTTGATACCGATCTGGATGTCCAAACGATTCCCAGACGGAGTGTTCTGCAAATGCCTGATTTGTGGCCGCGAAACATATCGTCTACTATCGGTGCAAACAATGCGGTGCGCACGTCCCAATGTCGGAGTAGCCTCACATGACGAGCAGCGGAGACGGGCTAGCCGGCTCCAAGACATGACGCATTGCTTGAGGTGACATCTTGCTTTGGGTTCGCTAGCCAGATGTACCGAGCCAGTTCTAGGACACGTTTTCCACGTTCTAGAAGTTCTCCTCGTTTCAAACCGGCAAACACTACTTTCCCGCTAGCAAAGATCAAGATGGATGCTCCTTCTAGTTCCTTTGCGTAGTAGATTGCTCCCGAAAACTGTTCTGGCTCGTAGATGACGTTTGGCAGCTCTGTTGCCAGCCTTTCGATGTCGATCGTGTGACCGATGTCTCCAGTTGCCACGATGTTCTGAAGCTTGACATTGATTCGCGCCTTGGTGACTAGTCCAATCTCTGCAAGTCTCTTCGCTGCGTAGTTCAGGTCGTGTTTGGCATCCTTGTAGCTCTTCGTTCCAGCGCTGATCATCTTACCCGTTGAGAAGATGGAAATTTTTGCCCTCGTTCTGTTATCCTTCAGGTAGGCGCACCGATAGATTGCTGTGTTGTAGAGAAAGCCAGGAACATAGACGAGTCTTTCAAGATTCACAAACTGACCCAGCTCGGCAGTCGCGACCACGTTGACCACATTGAGCTTTGGAAGTAGTCTTTGCAACGCCACAAGTCCCCATGGATGACTGCGTCAGACGAGCATGATGGGCAACCGACCGAGAGTTATCTAGCATAATAAGGATTGTTGGGTGTAGGGGCCGTCGTGCGTCGGTTCGCTCTGCCCATCCGTCCGACACGCCAAGCTTGCATGACACGTACTTTGTCATCAAATAAGCTCATATTACCACAACTCGAAAGTAGGTCTTTGATGTAGAATCATTACAGAGCCCGCACTAGTTGGTCTCTTTGAGCAAGGTAGCTGAGTCCGTACGTAACGGTCTCGAACAAGTTGACACCCAAGAACTCGCCAAAGCGATACTGAGACACGCTTCCGCATCGACGAAAGAGGAAGAACTCAAGATAAGAGTCGAAGCGACGCTCCGGCCCATTCTCGAGAAATTGGGTATCCAATGGGCGTCCTATGAGCACGGACACCGAATCTCTGGAGGCAGGAAGGACGCACTATACGGACACGTCATCCTAGAATACAAGTCGCCAGGCAAGTTGGACAGTAAGATTGAGTTTACGAAGGCAAAGGAGCAGGTCAAGGAATACATACATGAGCAATCCACAGATAAGCGAGATTACTCCAAGTATTTCGGTGTCATCATAGACGGTTACAAGATTTCATTTTTGCGGTTTAGAAGTGGACAATGGGAGGAGCAAGACCAACCGCTTAGCGTCAATAAGGAAACTGTCAGAACGCTCCTTAGAGCAATCAGAGGCTTACGTCTCAAGATAATTGAGCCCGCAACTCTCGTTGCCGATTTCGGACCAGGAGACTTAAGCAGGAAGATCATCGAGCTACTCTACGACAGTCTGCGAGAACCTGACTCCAAGAGAACGCAAATGCTCTTTGAGGACTGGAAGAGAGTTTTCTCTCAAGTATGTTCCTATGCTCCAGAAAAGTTGTCTGCACTCGTCGAGTACTACGGGCTCAAGCAACGCAACATAGACATTGAGAAGTTGATGTTTTGCATACACACCTACTACACTTTACTTATGAAACTCATTACCTCTGAAGTGATCTCCTACTTCAATCCTATGTTTGGATCTTTTCTTGAGAGAATCGAGACTGCCTATCACACGAAACTGGATGACATGAAGAAGGAGCTGGAGGAACTGGAGGAGGGCGGGATCATAGCCCAGCTCGGCATACGGAACCTCCTAGAGGCTGATTACTTCGCATGGTATCTTGACGAATGGAGCAAGGGAATTGCCGTAGCAATCATGCTCATTGTGGAACAACTGAAAGAATACGACCCCGCAACTTCAGAACTGTATCCTGAACGAGTCAAGGACCTTTTCAAGAGGCTGTATCAAAATCTCGTTCCTCGAAAAGTACGACATGACCTAGGTGAATACTTCACCCCTGATTGGTTAGCCGATTTAGTCTTAGACGAAGTAGGCTATGACGGGAACCCCGAAAAGAGAGTTCTAGACCCTGCATGTGGATCGGGAACGTTCTTGGTGCTAGCAATCGGCAGGGTGAAGGCGTGGGCGGAAAAAGAGTTCTATCCTGACAAGAAAGAGCTGCTTCGAAGAATCACGAGCAATGTAATTGGAATCGATCTTAATCCGCTTGCGATCCTGGCAGCCAAAGCGAACTACATTTTGGCCTTAGGCGAACTCAACAGACTCTTACCAGGACTGAACGTTGACATCCCGGTCTACCTAGCCGATTCGATCCTTGTGAGTAGGAAACAAAGCTTCACAGGCGAACTAGAGGTCTATCTGAGAACAGCGGTTGGAGACTTCGTCTTTCCGAACGAAATTATCGACAGCAATCATCTCCCAAAGGCTCTGTCGATGATTGAAACAGGGATGAGGGGCGAGTACACCAAGGACCAGTTTCATGAGCTAATGGCCACCCAGTTGAAAGGGCTGAAATCCAGCACCATAGATTCTCTCACACAACTCTTCGTGTTCATGCGAAGGTTGGAGCGAGAAGGAAAGAACAGAATCTGGACGCGACTACTCAAGAACTCCTTTGCCCCACTACTCATGGGCAAATTTGATTTCGTTGTGGGTAACCCGCCCTGGATAAATTGGGAGAATCTGCCTGAGAAGTATCGAGACGATACGAAAACGCTGTGGAACAGCTATGGCCTACTGGAGAGGACTGAAGGAGCAAGTCTCGGGAAAGTAAAGCGAGATATGGCAATGCTCTTCACAGTGCGCTGCCTCGATAGATATGTTACAGAAAAGGGGCGATTTGCCTTCCTCATACCTTTCACAACCTACAAGAGTCAATCCGGCGCAGGATTTCGAAGGTTTCTGGCAAATGGCCTGCACAATGAAGTCAAGAGAATCGATTGCAACGTAACGAAAATTCACGACCTCGTTACCTTATACCCCTTCGAGGGCGCGACAAATAGAACATCCATGGTAGTCATTCAGAAGGACAACAAAAGCCAGTTCCCAATTCCCTGCACGATGTGGCACAACCGGAGAAGCACAGGAATCAATCAAGAGGAGAGACTCCACGATGTGAAGATCGGTACCGACCAGTTCCAGATGATTCTTGCTCCGATAGTCAAAGGGAAGCCGGAATCTCCTTGGATGATAACGACGGAGAAAGCCCTAAGAGTAATGCAAAAAGTTCTGAGACCATCTGAATATCGTGCATATGCCGGAGTGTACACTGCACTTAACGGTGTCTACTGGATTGATATTGTTTCACATCAACCATCACAAATTGTTGTTCAGAATCTGTCTCAAATAGGGAAAAAGAAGGTCACACAAACCAAGCGAGTGGTCGAGCCAGATCTCATCTATCCACTAATCCAGGGCAGGAATGTGAAGAAATGGTATTCCTCACCCGAGAACCACAAGATAATCGTTCCACACAACCCGAAGAATGGCGATCCGCTAGACGAAAGAACTATGAAGGTTCGTTTCTCGAAGACTTACGAACTTCTCCTTTCCTTCAAGAAGGACCTAGAAGGCAGGGCAATTCACAAGCTGTGGGGCAAAGGCAAGCCGTTCTACTCGTTGTATGACATCGGCGAATACACATTCACACCTTATCGAGTTGCCTGGAAAGAGATAGCCGGCAAGATATCAGGGAAGGGCTTGTTTTCCGTAGCCGTAATTGGGCCGTGGCATGACAGAATCCTGAAGGAGAAAGTGGTAGTGCCAGATCACAAGCTGATGTTCGTGCCTTGCGCAAATGAGGATGAGGCTCATTTTGTCGCCTCCGTGTTGAACTCGTCCATCGCTCAGCTTGCAGTTACCAGCTACACAATCGAAACAATGATGGACACGCACATCACGAATCATGTCTACGTTCCAAGATACGATGCAAAGAACGAAGCGCACGCAAGACTTTCGGGGCTGTCACAACGAGCACATGAAATTGCCAGAAGATACTATGAGCGACAGGATTCAGCCGCTCAGGATGAACTGAGGAGGGTTGAGGACGAAATCGACAAGACCTGTGCCACGTTGTATGAGATTTCGAACGACGAGTTGGATGAGATCAGGAAGACTTTGCGAATCCTCACAGAGGGAGAAACTGAAGAGCCAGCAGATGAAACAGGTATTCTCGAAGACGAGGAATAGCAGAGTAGGTGTGTTCGAGTCATAGACCGACGCTGTTTCCAAGGCTTAGGCTTGTCAGTTTTGTTGCTACGAAGCGGGAAACGAGTATTGCTTGAGCTGCCTAGGGCGACAGAGGAATCAACGGAAAGCTTAGACAGTGTAGCTGAAGCTTCGATACTCGAAGAACCTGTGTAGTCTAGGCAGCGCTTGGTTCGCGTTCTCCTCCCAACGGGGAGGGAAGAGTTATGTCCCCTTGGGGATAGACCCGCTGCTGTGCATATAGGTGGGAATTCACGGTCCTGACGACGATGCCTCATGCATGGCCAAGGTGACGAGACCCTCGCAGTGAGATCCTAGCGCTGATTAGCTACCTTGATTCGAGAAATCTGATGATATAATTCGCGCGTCATGTATCGTCCCGCCATTGTTACAGATTTTCCAAGCTTCAGAGCGACTGGATACTTCCTCGCATCCTCTAGCACGAGTACAAGCATTCTCTTGTCTCTCCTGTTTCCAACATAATCCTCGAATTCGGATTGTGTCAGAAACAGGCGATTACCATAGACTGCCACTATCTCAGATACTGGCAGCATATCTATGCGGACTATTCTTGCCTCTCCCACAATCTCCTCGTTGCCTCTAGATTCGTACAGAAACAGCCTGCTCCCAGACTGCAACCTGACAGGAATTCTTTCTTTGCCAAAGAACTTTACAAATACCGTCTTACCCTGATTAAGAAACCGTTCTGCGTGCTGGGGGAGAAGCGGAAAGATAATACCAAGTATTTGAGATGAATCGTCTTTGCCCATTAGGACTGTCATCGCCGGAGAAGTTCAACATAGATTGTTATATGAATTCGATTGCCACGACCTTCAATCGTTGGCCGTTGAATGTGACTCTCTTCCGGCTTGTGTGTGCGCACCATCCTACCCACACACAATTCAGACGAAACGACGAACGACGACGGTTCAAATCACGACGCTTGCACGAATACTTGGACATACAACGAGGATCGTCCTTCTCGCGTGCTCCACCGGCTGGAGAAGAGAATGTTTGGAGGCTCTTCATCCGATCCAAGATGACCGATCCTCAGGTATCACCTTTAGAAGACCAGATTTGGGGAGTCGAGATTCGGCGTAGATGATCGCAAGCTTGTTTGTGCGATCTCGATTCTCTTCAAACTTCAGTTGGAGTCTTTCTGGCAACCGATCGATCATCGGCAGCATGCCAGAGTCAGTGAAGTCTTTCCTTCTCACGAAGAAGTGGTCAGCAATTCCGAGAAGGGTGAAACGCCGAGTAGCGTGGCGCTGAAGCTGAACAAGTTGACTCCGAACGTTGCCCGCATAATGAGTAACCTGAACAGGATGGGTGTCCTTGAATCAGAACGCATGGGCAAGAGGAAGCTCTACAGTGTCCCCGAAACCAAACGAAACGAGATCAAGGCAATAATCAAACAGGCAGTCGTTGACGGAGTTTCCGATGCGCGCTCTCGTCTAACAGAAAGCTTCTACCAAAACTCGCTCTACACCAGCCTAACGACCTTGGCCCCCGACGGGTGGAAGGTTTCCACCAACGTCAAGCTGCAGTCAGGTGCCGCCATGCTCAATCTCGACCTCACCATCGCCGACGACAAGGGACGAGTTGCCGGCGTGGAACTGAATATGGGGCCACCCGGACAACACCTCTACGCTCTAATTGGAAAAGCACTAGTATCCGGCACAAAACAGCTGGAAGTACTGATACTTGTTTTGCTTGCGACCCACGCAAGAGACTACGACTTCCTCAGACAGATCAGGTCAGCAAGTTCTCGGCCTCGTTTCGGCGTTATTCTGAGAGAAATGCCGGTTGGATCTGAAACCGCTTTCGCCGAGGGAGTTGCGAAAGAGATCATAAACACCATTAGAAGTTCTCGATAGGCGCATCCTGATGCACTCTCCTTCATGTTCGAAGGAGCATCCAAAGTCTCAAATCCCGAAAGAGCGATACAGTCCGTTTGCTCTCTGGGATTCACTGCTTTCCCGTCTGGATCTCGCTGATTATTCATGCTCACGAGAGGGCCGAGGAAGGGCGCGATGACAGCAAGTGCCTACAGTGAGGAGAGAAGGTAACCGTCAATGTCTGCTGCTATGCAGATCCATAGGGCAATCGTGGGAGCACTTCAAGCAGCCGGCGCGTTAACGCGTACGCAAAAGGTGCGGACAAGACAGGTCGCAAACGCGATTGGACAAACGCTCGAAGACACCCGGTCAGCACTGAAAGAGCTGCATTCGGCAGGTGTCGTGGGCAAGCATCCGAGCAGAACGAATCCTCGACCGTTCCTGATTAAGCTGGTACGAGGCGTACCAACGCGTCCCAACTTTCCCTCGGATGCACTTCATATTCTCGGCCTCTCAAAGAGGAATGCGAAAGCTGCGGCAATCGTAGGTAACATTCCTGTCCAAGGACTGGTCATGTCTGACCCTCACGATAGAAGGACGTTCAATGACATGGTTGAGCAACTCATTCAGGCCGGCTTCGACGGCAAGCTAGGAACGTACGAGTTTGTTGCCGGAAGCTATTATTGGTGGCTTCTTCCGGGGTGGGTTCGACAACTCAGTAATTACATCCGGCAGCGACGCAGAGCTAAACCTAGAGTCAGCAAGATCGCAACGAAGAGAACCAAGACTCGAAGAGGGAAGCATCCTCCTCCATAGGGCGACCATATCATGGAGTTCCTGGATGTGCTCATCGGGTTCGGGCTCAACACGGTACTGGCCTCCCTTGTTCCGACCGCAATTGCAGGAATTGTCATCAAGATCCAGAGGCGTCGGCGTGCGTATCCAAGAGGAACGGAGGGAGAGAAAGAACTCGCAAGAGACTGCAATGTCTGGCTGGTCGGACTGAACTTACTCTTCTTAGTATGGTCCTACATTTCTGGGACTGCTGTTGACGCATTCTCCGTAAGAGTCCTAGCTGTGGCGCTTTTTGTCTACGTATTCTACGACCGCCCTAAGCGGCTCATCGCCTTACCTGAGTCTGTGTTAGCCGTTCTCAAATGGATAGGCGAAACTGGCGATCAATGGTTGGAACGAATCCCCGGATATCAGGGACTGAAACAACTACTGCTCACCCCCAGATGGGCCAAGGGAGCAAGCAATTACTGGTTCTCTGGAAAAGAGATACCTACCATGAAGAAGGGACAACAACTTCTTTTAGCTCAGACGCAGTTCACTTGTCATTCATGTGGTAGTACGAGAGACTACACCCACTTGGGTGATGCTATGCAGGATGGTAGAGGTCAAGTGCTCTATTTTTGTGACAAGAAACAATGCAGAATAGAGGCGCGGAACCTCTACAGTAAGGAATTGATGTCATGGCGAAGAAAGTCGGGGGTTTTCGTCTCATGACAAGCTCTTTTGAAGTTGCTTTGGAGCGGCTGAAGAACATACAGCAGAGCCAGAGGATCAACGAGAGGATGGATGAGATCGTCCAAGACCTAGATGAAGCCGGGCTTCCACATTCGAAACTGAAACTGCGCGACTGGAGGTCAGCGACGTTCGAGCCACCTGGCAAGCCTCTGCTATTCACGAGAATCCGAGGGAGTCCGGACAGTCTTGAGACCGATGCCATGTATCTGGCAACGTATGCGCAAGTCAGAACTAGTATCGAAGAATACAGTCTGGACGATGACCTCAAGTCTGCTGTTGCAGCTGTTGCCGCAGACGAAGTCGTGCCAGAAAGTAGAGTTGAAGACTCCGGACTTTTCCTAAAAGAAGTGCATGCCCTCCACAGAAAGGAAATCGAGAAGATTCGTCAGAAGGTTGTACATGAAGATCTTTCTATTGCAACGGTCCTGAGATTCGTGGCAAGGGCCAACCCACAGCTTACGGTTACGCAAGGCAATCGTGCCTTCCTCTATGCGCTAGAAGACTACGAAAGAATAGCCGAGAGAGCAGTTCAGAAATCGGAGTTCCTAGAGGTTTTGAAGAGCTGGGGGAAGCTGGATATCGAATCGCTTGAGGGAATGTATTCAAAACTCATGGCTCTAGTCCTAAGATACCCAGGCAGGAGTGCGACGGAATATCATCAGAGGCGCTTGGGATTCACTGAGGTTGACCGAGCATCCGCCGCCACATGGGAAGAACTGAATTCCCTGGTCGATCTGGGGTACCTCAAGCTCGACGCAAAGAGACGCTACTGGCCGAACTCTGCGTTCATCAAGAAGCGGCACGGAATAAGGCCGCCAAGGATGGCTACTCTGGAGGACTGGACGCACTAGGGACCGACGGGCCGATAGTGACCCTAGGAGTCCTGTGGATCGGGATGAGAACTAACGCGAGATTTCTCGCAACCTCCGGAATTCTTGGATCGTGTTTAAGTGTCGGCGCATGAGTCCTTGAGAGCAGCGAGGGAGCCCGCCGCTGGAAATCCCCTACCGCCAATGTTCAAACGGAAATTTCCGGCCGCCGAAGCCTCAACTGTGGGTAACCCCAAATTACCCGCCGATTAGGCTCCGTCTCTAAACTCCTCTTTGTCTGCTTTTGATTAGGACTGTGGTGTTGTAGACGATTACTCTGGTCATGAGTTCGAGTTTCTGGTGGTCTCTTCTGTTGGATGTGAGTCGGTGGCCTAGGGTTCGTTTGATTGCTGAGAAGGCTGTCTCGGCCATGGATCGTGTGTGGTAGTGTTTCATCCATCCGGGTCTGTTTCGCCTGTAG
>Ga0208192_1002130_pt1 | contig 10040 bp, 9 predicted proteins | sample June2015DPH_13_1_2_FD_184711 | JGI IMG/M metagenome (GOLD analysis project Ga0208192, IMG submission 184711) | Peatland microbial communities from SPRUCE experiment site at the Marcell Experimental Forest, Minnesota, USA - June2015DPH_13_150... | ecosystem: Environmental > Terrestrial > Soil >... | reverse complement strand
AGGCCGTAATTAACGACGGCAAAATCGTTGTTAAGAAAGACAAAGGAAAGATTGACGAGGTTGAGAGCAAACTCCACATTAGTGATCTAACCGGAGTCATCGGGATTGGACACACACGTTGGGCAACACACGGAAGGCCGGCCCAGGAAAATGCCCACCCCCACACTGACTGCAAGAATCAGGTGGCAGTTGTACACAATGGAATAATCGAGAACTACATGCCCCTGAGGCAAGAGCTGGAGGCAGCCGGCCACCAATTCAAATCTAGAACCGATACAGAAGTTGTTGCTCACCTCGTCGAAGATATTCTGAAATCGGGAGTTGGTTTTGTCGAAGCCGTTCGTCTGGCTGCCAACAGGCTGACAGGCGCGTACGCTCTCGCATTCATTTGCTCCCTCGAACCTGACAAAGTAATCGGAGTAAGAAGGGAAAGCCCGCTGGTCGTTGGTGCCGGAACAGACGGAAACTACTGTGCTTCGGATATCCCTGCATTTCTCTCAAGAACTAAGCAGGCTGTCCTTCTTGAGGACAACGAGATGGCTGTGTTAACGGCCGATCGAGTGAGGTTGTACATGGTGGACTCAGGCGAGGAAGTAATCAGGGAATCTTTCAAGGTCGATTGGAGTGTGGAAACAGCCATCAAGACTGGCTACCCACATTTTATGCTCAAGGAAATTCATGAACAGCCGCTCAGCGTCCGCAACGCTCTCAGAACACATCCAATCTACCTTGAATTGATGGCTTCGGCAATCAATCATGCGAAAAGAGTGTTCCTGCTAGCATGTGGGACTTCACACCATGCGTGCCTAGCCGCGGCATACGCTTTTTCGAATCTGGCTAAGGTTGCTGTAACGCCGGTAATTGCTTCTGAATTCATAGACGGGTACGGCGCGTTGATTGACGCTGAGACGGTTGTTGTGGCGGTTAGCCAGTCTGGTGAGACTGCGGACACGCTTAGTGCTGTGAGGGGCGCAAAGGATAGAGGCGCAACAATCCTAGGAATTAGCAACGTAATGGGGTCCACGCTCACTAGGCTATCAGATGTTTACATAGGTCAGAATTCAGGACCCGAAATGGGCGTGGCAGCGACAAAGACCTTCACAGCTCAGGTTTCGCTCCTTATAAAATTGGCCGTGGCCTTGGCCAAGAAACGAGAAGTGATTCGCAAGAGCGAGCTAGAGTCCTTGGAGAGTGGTTTTGACCAGTTGCCCGAGTGGATCTCCACTTTCCTATCCACTCAGCAGGAACATGTCAAGTCCATCGTAGAGAAGTATTCAGACAGAAGGAGTTTCTGTTTTCTCGGCAGGGGGATGAGCGTCGCAACCGCCCTCGAGGGACGGTTGAAACTACTTGAGTTGTCCTATCTTCCGGCGATTGCCTATCCTGCAGGAGAATCGAAACACGGTTTCATCTCAGTCGTCGAGGAAGGCTACCCAGTCATCTTCGTTGCCCCGAAGGATGAAGTCTATTCGAAGGTTATCGGCAACGTTATGGAAATGAAAGCGCGAGGCGCGCATATTATCAGCGTAGTCGACGAACAGGACGGGGAAATAACGAGCCTCTCTGAGGAGAAGATCATTCTTCCGCCGGGCATCCCCTCACTTCTCACGCCAATCGTATACATCATACCACTCCAACTGTTCGCGTATTACATGTCTGTTCGGAAAGGCTACGACCCAGACTTTCCTAGAAACTTGGCAAAATCAGTTACCGTGCACTAAGTCCGCGAAGCACAATTCCTTTGAGTTTTGCCTACTCGTAAACTGGTAGAAACTCTATTATAAGTAGGTTCGGAGTGTGGCCCGAACAACTTTGGCAGAGCGCACGGCAGCACAGAAAGTAACCGTTACTCTCGCAGGGGCAGCAGTCTTCGCAGCACTCGCAGCGATCTTGGCTCTCGCGAAGGCTTCGGTACCATTCCCGTTAATCCCGTACCTCCAAATAGACTTCTCCGAAATTCCAATCTATATTGCCTTCTTTCTATTCGGCCCCTTGGCGGCCCTGATCACCTCGGTTGTTCAATGGATATTCCTGAACGTGACCGGTAGCGATGCGCCACTAGGCCCTGCGATAAAGTTCGTCGCCGTCGTGTCAACTCTCGGAGGTTTGTGGCTGGGCAGTGCGATCTACGGGCGAATAAAGGGAAAGATGGCTCATCCATCTCTCGCGATCTCTATGATGTTTGGAAGTGGTATTGTATGGCGTGTAGCTGCGATGACCGTTGTCAACTATGTGGTCCTCCTATACATTGGACCAATTTTCTTTGGCGTAGATTACTTGGGCTTCGCAAAGGCAACTTTGGAGAAGTCGACAGGGTGGCAGTTTGAGAGCGAGGGTATGGTTTTGGGTTACACGCTGCTCTTCACGGCCCTGTATAATATTGTGAACCTTCTCGTGGCAGCCATACCAGCAGGGCTGATCGCTTCGCCTATCGCGAGTTCGTTTAAGCACATCACCTCCTTCGAAGCTTGGCTAGCTCGAAACATGCGCTAATCACTACCTAGGACTAGCTTCTAGATCCCCCTTTGGTCCAGCTTAGAGTATTACGATGTTTTCTCGTTCAGGGCCAACGGACACATACTGAATTTGCACCTTAGTCAGTTCTTCGATACGCTTCAGGTAATCTTGCGCTGCCTTTGGAAGGTCATCCCACTTTCTGACGCTCTTTGTTGGTTTTTTCCAGCCTGCCCATTCTTCGTAGATAGGTTGAACTCTTCCAAGGTTCACTGTGTCCGGCATTTCCGTTATTTCCTTTCCATCGAGACGATAAGCAGTGCAAACCTTCACCTTCTCCAATGAGTCTAGAACGTCAAGTTTCGTGACTGCAAGACTTGTGATGTCATTTAGTGATACGGCATGGCGGAGGATAACCGCATCTAACCAGCCGCACCGTCGAGGCCGCTGAGTGGTTGCCCCGTATTCGTCGCCGATTTCGCGGAGACGGTCTCCGTCTTTGTCAAAGAGTTCTGTGGGAAATGGACCGCCCCCAACTGCCGTTGTGTACGCTTTCACAACACCAACAATTCTCTCAATTGAACGGGGCGATACGCCGGCGCCGGCACAGGCACCGCCAGCGGTAGGCGATGAAGCGGTGCTGTAAGGGTAAATTCCCCAGTCAAGGTCTCGCATTGCACCCAATTGTCCTTCGAGCAGGACTTTCCGCCCCTTTGCGAGTGCTTCGTGCAAGATCGGAAGCGAATCAACGATCCTCGCTCCCAGTTTATCGCTCCACTCCTTGGCTTGCTGTATGAGGTCCTCAAGTTGAAGCGGCTTCAGGCCATAGTACGCCAATTCGTGGTTCTTGAGAGGAAGTACCGCCTTCAACCTTGTTTGCAGGAAGTCGAGATGTAAAAGGTCCCCCACTCGAATGCCCCGGTAAGCCGCCTTGTCGCCGTATACGGGCCCGATGCCGCGGCGAGTTGTCCCAAGGCCGCCCTTCTGCTCGCCTGCCCCGTCAAGGAGTCGGTGGTAAGGCCAGACGATATGCGCCCTTCTGTCAATCCAGAGGTTGTTGGTCTTAACTCCGGCTTTCTCTAACGTTTCAATTTCCTCTATCAGGGAGGACGGGTCAATTACCGTTCCTGCCCCGTCTATGCAAACAACCCGAGGATAGAAGATTCCGGACGGAACCAGGTGAAGCCTGAATGTGCCAAAATCATTCACCACCGTATGCCCCGCATTATTGCCCCCCTGAAACCTAACAACAAAATCGGCTTGGGCAGCGAGGTAATCTATAATTCGCCCTTTTCCCTCGTCGCCGAACTGCGCTCCGACGACTACAGTGCACGTCACACAGTTTCCCCATGACGAGGCTCGAGATGCAAATTTAAGCTTTGACACAATTCACGGCAGGGGTAGTTCATGTGACCGGGACCCTTCGGTATACGGGTTCGACGGGAGAGAATGGGATTCAGTCTGCCCGTCGAATGCCATCACTGCGCCGGCTGAGAGCGCTCTGAACTTAAAGGACGCGTTATCTTCCATGACCACTTTTCCCCACTTAAGGGACGCAATTTTCCTGTTAAATTGGCTGAGAATCTCCGAGGGGGTAGTCGACGGGAGATAATGAATCAGTCTGCCCGTCGAAACATCACAGCGCCGGCTGAGGGCGCTCTGCACTTAATGGACACATCATTTTCGCGTACGCAGTCCACTTCCAAACCGCTTGAAGATCTCCATCCATTAAACCTTCGGGAGTGCCTTGTGCATTGGCATTTGGGTTTTGCTGCTTTGTTTTTCTGCAGAGCTCCTATGAATTACAATGGAAACGAGTGGGGGGAGTGTGTTGAGCGTCTCATATTCTCTTTCATGGGTGCCTTTTCTTCCTATGTTGCAGAACGCTAAATCTGTTCAGAACAAGAACATAACAAGTGTTTCGTCCCGGGCGACGTCCGAGCAAAAGCGGGGCAAGCAATAGGGCCATGTGATGACTCTAGGTCGGGCCTTTCCAAGTGCTGTTAGAACCCAGGCGAAGACTATTTCGAAAACGCCTGGTCGACGAACGATGGTGCCGGGTGACAGCATGCATATTACACGAACTGTCAAACGTATTACGCGGACTGTTGTAGGCATTGGTCATCACAGCGGTCGAGGAATACGTGCGTGCGTTATCGCTTAGAGACCACGCCGTCTTCCTGTATGAGAACCCGCAAGATCGGGCTGGGGTCTTTGGCGCATACCTGAAGGTAATGCTAACGCAATACGCCAACCATAAGGCAATATTGGACTATGAGAAGTCATGCGGGGCGCGGTTCAACTACCCGCTTTCATCGATCTGCAGCTATGACACCCATGAACTGGAGTAAGAAACGTAAGGAGCATGGCGTCTTAATGAGTGAGGAAACGTGGTGGGACAAGGAGAAAGGGGAACTCATCATCAACGGGAAGCGTCATACGGCAGTGGATGCACAAGCCCTTTGTGACCATCTTAACTCCCTGGTGGGTCAACAAGTAGCAGAAGTCATAATGAATAATTTGGAATCCCGCCTCGGAAAACTTGATGCGGAAAACATCCGGAAGGAGAGACCGGGAGCTTCTGTTAACGAAATCATCGATTTCCTCGCTGTGTCGGAATCCATGTCAGGGGCGGGTATCACCAAGGTAACGGTCCGTCCAACTCCATCCGCTCTCGACCCAATCTTGCTGGAGATATTGAATCCCAGCGTGAAAGGAAATATTGGAGCCCATAGAGCGTTCCTTGTCTCTTGGTGGCGTGGAGCGTTAGGTGCGTTGCTCGGTCGGGACCTGGAGGTAGTGAGTTTGACTTATGATCAGGAGAGGAATCAACTGAAAGCCAGTCTAAGGTGGAAGTCGAAGGAGTGACATTTGTGCGCCCTGTTTTACGTTCGGAAGAAGTCTTCGCCGTAAGCAACAAGATACGTTGGGTGGGATTGACAACGGCGGGTGGAGAGGTAGTACTGAACCAGATGCGCCCTAATGTTAGGTCGCATACGCCAACTGAGGTTGATGAAGAGTTCATTACGTTAGGTCCACTCACAGTGTTAGGAGTGACCGAGAAATATTCCAAGTACTTGAAGGAAGTCGAAGATGTCGTGGTGCATTACGCTCTCGTAATTCACGTCTTTGCTCGTCTTGGCTCTCAGATTCTAGACGTTTCGATGGAGAAGGACAACGAAGCTTTATTCCAATTCCTCAGCTGGCTAAACAGAAAGAAGGCCGAGCTGCAAGAACAGGATCAAAGCAAGTAGAAGGCGATGGAGCAAGATCAGAAAGCTCTGTCCAAAGTCGAGACATAGCTCGAAAGGAAGCGGCCACCTATCCTTACCGATCTTTCGTGATGTAGGTGATGCGATGGAACGAAGATACATCGGTGCAGTGAGCCTACGCCATTGCTGTCGCCCTAGTATACTTGATTGCAGAGCAATTGGGAGAACTTCTGGTGCTAATGTCCGATATTTCCTTCAGTTTGGGGACCCTAGGGGGTTGGTGCTATTCAAGTCATCCAATCAAGTTGCACTGGCTTTGGGGATACATCAGCCTAGCATTGGGCTTTGAGGGACAATGAACAAGCATCGCTGCGGGGTAGAGTTGAAGACACTCGTACGAAACGAGTGCAACTGACGAGCCCAGTGGTGCGCGCACACACAGTTCACATTTCCTCCTTTGGTATGCAAATGCCCCATAGCATTTTTCAATCTCCTGTCAAGTTGGGAAAACCGATAAACTTCTCTCTCTTCCTTTCATGCGATTATGACTTGGCAAGTTTCTTTCTTATTTCTTCAACATATTCAGTAAGCCCCTTCGTAGGGCTTTCAACGAATTCAAGTGACAGGGAAGCATACAGTCTTCTTGCGATAACTCTGCCCAAGACTTGGCTGACCTTCTGGCCAAACGCACCTTCCAAAACTGAGAAAAATGTGTCGAGGCGGTTGGGCAGATTCTCTAAGGTAATGTCATAGTGCTCGTACATCTGATCGAACAATGCATCAACGATAATACTGCCAAGTGCCTCCGTTAAGCCCTCTTTCACGCAATGGGAAACAATCTCGTTGAAGCTCAAAGGCTTCCTGTCGGAAGTCACTGACGGGTTTGACCCCCTTCACTTAATGTTTGGTTTTGGAAGCGCTTTGAATCAGAGTCTTCTACTCGGATTGTTCCTAAACTTTGATCCGAATGCTATCTACGCTGCTTAGCTACCGCTTCTCTTCGACGGCGAAACGTTCTCTCTTGTATCTGATTCTTTGATACGGGTCTCGATGAATTCTTTGATCTTTTCTTGGTCGTATCGTTTTGCTTTCTCTTGTTTCTCTAAGTGTTGTTTCACTTTCGTCAGCAGGTCGGCCATATTTGCGGGTTTGATTATGTAGCCGTCGGCACCCTTGTTGACTGCTTCAACTGCATTCTGCAAGCTCGGGTATCCGGTCACAATGATCTTGACCATCTTCGGAGTTGTCTCTACTAGGGCCGTTAGCAGTTCGATGCCTTCCATGTCTGGGAGACGAATGTCTATGAGAGCCAGGTTGTAGAAGTTTGCCTTAGCTTTCTCAATCGCGTCTTTCCCAGTCTCCGCAGTTTCGACCACATACCCAGCTCCCTTTAGCGCGGCAGAGAATGTCTTCAGAATCTCGCGATCATCATCGATGACAAGAATTCTAGCCACGCTGCTCATGCGTTCTTGTCTCCTTCGTGGTTCGCTGTAAGAGGAAGTCTCACAGTGAAGGTCGTGCCTTCACCCTTCCTAGTGTCCAGGGAAATGGAACCGCCATGTGCTTCCGTAATCCGTTTGCAGATAGCCAAGCCTAACCCCATTCCTTTGGGCTTCGTGGTGATGAAAGGTTTCCAGAGTTCACGCAACACATGTTCAGAAACACCTACTCCCGTATCGATAAACTTGAGTTCGACATAGTTATTTGACTTGTTGCTAATTATCGTAAGTTTGCCGCCGTCAGGCATAGAATCAACTGCATTCTCTATCAGGTTAAGGAACAAACGCCGGATCTTTACAGGGTCGATTCGTATCTTCGGCTCGTCTGATGTCAAATTTGAAACAGAAATGTTATCCGGAATTCTCACGTTGAGCAATGCTTCTAACGCGATGGTTTTGGGGGTTGTTTCTGAGAGCTCCAATCGTGTCTCTTCAGAGTACTCTAACAGATCCTCTACGATCCTGTCCGAGTAGGAGACGCTGTTCTTGACAGATTCGAGCATCTCCCTGGTCTGCATGTCCGCTTCTGGGCCTAGCCTCTTCTCCAAGACATATGCTGCTACAGAAATTGCTTGTAGTGGGTTGCGAAGATCGTGGCCAACCATTGCCGCTGTCTCGCCGATTGCAGCGAGTCGCTCAGCCTTGAGAAGACGCTCCTCCATCCTTTTCCGCTCCGTAATGTCAATGCCCAAAACAAAAACTCCTTTGACTTCTCCCTGTTCTCCGAAGTCTGGAATGTAGGTGGCGCTGATCTGTCGCGTGCCCGATTTTGACGTTAGCTCATATTCGAAGGACTGTCTCGCTCCCGATAGTGCGGCTTCCATCCGCCCGTGAGTTCTCTCGTAGCCATTCTCTCCCAATACCTCTCTAACAGGTCGTCCGAGAATCTCGTTGGGCGACTGGCCAAACCATTCTTCGTATGCCTTGTTGTTGAACCTGTACCTCTGTTGTGGATCAATGTAGCTTATCAGCGCTGGTAAGGAGTCTGCCATGAGTTGAAGCTGATGTTGGCTGTCGGCCAATTTGGAAGTTCTTTCCGCAACCATGCGTTCCAGGTTCTCGGAATGGCGGTCGTTCTCGATAGCAATCGCGGCGTGGTTGGCGAAGAGTTCGAGCAACCTGAGATCGGATTCCGTGAAATGCCGTTCCTCATTATCGTCCAGGACGTGGATGACTCCGATAACCTGACTTTGCCAGATCATGGGTGCGCTAAGGACAGCGCTGAAAGGTTGGTCTTTCTCATAGGCAGCTGCACGCCCCGTCCATGTGCGATAGTCCTCAATGATCAGGGGTTTCCCGGTCTGCGCCACTGTCCCTGCCGCACCTTCGCCATACTTGAGCACTGTCCCGACAGTGTCTATTCGAGTATTGTAACTGATCACACAACGCGCTTCCTGCCTGTCAGTATCACAAAGATACATTCCTCCGCTGGGAGCGCCGAACAGTCCTGCAGCTCGTTCCACGATGGCGTTGAGCAGCGTGGGCAGATCTTGTTGACGAGTAATGTCGAGGACGGTTGCCTGAAGCGCCTGTAGCTCTTCAGCCCGGCGACTCAGTGTCTCCTCCATCTGCTTGCGTTGAGTGATGTCCTCATGTGTCGCTACCCAAATCCTTCCGTATTCAGAGGATTCTAACGTCGACACGCTGGCTCGGCACCAGATAGGAGTGCCATCTTTCTTGATATTTTGAATCTCTCCACTCCATCTACGTGATTCCCCAAGACGCCTGATGATTCCTGCTGCGATCTCCGCAGGTCTCTTGCCATTATCTGGAGCGTTCACGGTCGCTATGTTCTTCCCGATTAACTCGCCTAAACCATATCCAAGCATTTCCTCAAAACGTGGATTGGTATATACGATCACGCCATCGCTGACTCGAATACCGGCAACGCCCTCGGAAATGTTCTCTACAATCTCGCCTCGAAATCGGAGCCTCTGCTCAATCAACCTGCGTTCGGTTATGTCGCGCAGTATTCCCTCGTGGTAAATAATGTTCCCCTGTTTGTCGTGAACATAATGGCCATGGTCTTCTACCCAGATCTCGGACCCATCCTTTCGCCTCATGCGGTATGCTTCCACTTCTTCTTGACCTGTATCCAGCAGATGGCTGCCGCGTTCTTCGGGTGAGAAATACAGTTCTTTCTTGATGTCCGTAATGTCCAACATTTCTTGCTTGCTTGTAAATCCAAACATCTTTACAAAAGCCGTATTGACATCAACAAATCGACCCTCGTGCGTGCTACGGTACATTCCATCAAGCATCCGACCGAAGAGAGACTGGTAACGCTCTACCGATTGACGAAGCTTCTCATCGGCCCTCCTGCGTTCGGTGATATCCTGATGGGTTCCGATCATTCGGAGTGCTCGACCATTGGCGTCTCGGGCGCTTGTTCTTCCTCGGCCTAGAATCCATTTCCAGCCGCCGCTCTTAGTTCTCATGCGGAATTCTACTTCGAAGTTCGAGGCTCGGTTCTCTATGCAATCTTGGTTAACCTTGACGGCTTGGGCCCGATCATCAGGATGAATGTGGTCCAACCAAAATTGTATGTTAGTGGAGAAATCGCCCGGTTCATAACCGAGCATTCGATAGTAGGCCGGACTGAAATAGGCCTCATCTGTTTCCACGTTCCAATCCCATAGTCCATCATTCGTGGCTTCCATTGCTTCACGGAAGCGGTTCTCGCTCCTCGTCAGCGTATTCTCCGCAAGTTTGCGTTCAGTAATATCGTCGAAAACGAACTCAATCGCGGGTTTCTGATTGTAAATGATTTTCGTTCCTCTAACCAAGACTGGGACTTCTGAATCGTCCTTCCTGGTCAGGGTTATCTCATAAGGAGCGACGTCTTCGCCACGCAGCCTCTTGCCAACGTTTTCCT
>Ga0208192_1002126_pt1 | contig 10054 bp, 7 predicted proteins | sample June2015DPH_13_1_2_FD_184711 | JGI IMG/M metagenome (GOLD analysis project Ga0208192, IMG submission 184711) | Peatland microbial communities from SPRUCE experiment site at the Marcell Experimental Forest, Minnesota, USA - June2015DPH_13_150... | ecosystem: Environmental > Terrestrial > Soil >... | reverse complement strand
TGGGTTGCCCTGTTTGACTTTGATGGCACCGTTTCCCTGATCCGTGCGGGCTGGGTCGAGATCATGGTCCCCATGATGGTCGAAATCCTGGCGGAGCTCAATACGGGCGAGAGCGAAGAAGCCCTGCGGACCCTGGTGGAGGACTTTGTGGCCCGCCTGACGGGAGAGCAGACGATTTATCAGATGATTGAGTTGGCAAGGCAGGTGGAAAAAAGGGGAGGCAAGGCCCTCGAGCCTTTGGAGTATAAGCACCTCTATAACGACCGCCTGATGGACAGGATTCGACATCGGAGGGAGGATCTGCGCCGGGGAATGGTCCTGCCGGAAAAATACCTGGTACCGGGCGTGGGCACGTTCCTCGCCGCTCTCGAAGACCGTGGCCTGAAGCTCTATTGCGCCAGCGGCACGGATCAGGCCTATACGCTGGAGGAAGCGCGGTTGCTCGGCGTCGAGCGCTACTTTGGCGGACGGATCTACGGCGCTCTTGACGACTATAAGAGTTTCTCCAAGGAGATTCTCATCCGCAAGATGGTCTCGAACATGGAATGCCGCGGGGACGAACTGCTTGGATTCGGCGACGGCTACGTTGAAATCAAGAATGTGAAGGATGCCGGCGGTGTCGCCGTGGGCGTTGCCACGGATGAGCCCGAATGCCGCGCGGTTGACCCCTGGAAGCGAGAGCGGCTGGTCAAGGTGGGGGCCGATTTCATCATTCCGAACTTTCTCTGCTCCCAGGAACTCCTGCATCTTCTCTTCTCCGCTGAAAGGGCATCATGAAATCCAAATATGAAGTGTTCGATCGCTCGCGCCTTTTGATCAAACCCTTGAGCGCGCGCACTCACGACATGAAGCTCGACTATATTCTGGGCCTGGACGCTCAGGCGCCGGAATACTCCCACCCGCACCTATCGGAAGTGGCGGGAAAGGTGCTGGCCGCAAAGGCCAGCGGTGCGGCCAGAATCCTGATGATGGGCGCACACGTCATCAAAGCGGGGGCGAGCCGTTATGTCATCGACCTGTTGGAGCGCGGCCTCCTGACGCATGTCGCGATGAACGGCGCGGGCGCCATCCATGATTACGAATTGGCCCGCATCGGGGCAACCACCGAGAGCGTGGCTCGTTACATTCGCAGCGGCGAGTTCGGCCTCTGGCACGAGACCGGAGAGCTGAACGACCTGATTCGTGAGGCGGCCGACCTCTCCCTCGGATTGGGCGAGAACGTCGGCCGGCGAATCTCGATCGGTGACTTTCCGCATAAGGATGTGAGCATCTTCGCATCGGCCTACCGCCTCTCCATTCCCGCCACCGTACACGTCGGAATCGGTTATGACATCATCCACGAACATCCGAACTGCGATGGGGGTGCGCTGGGCGCCGCGAGCTACCGTGATTTTCTGATCTATGCAAAGTCCGTGGAGAACCTGGAAGGAGGGGTCCTCCTCAGTTTTGGTTCCGCCATCATGGGGCCGGAGGTCTACTTGAAGGCGCTCGCGATGGTGCGCAATGTGGCCGGCCAGCAGGGGCGATCCATCAACAAATTTACAACCTGTGTCTTTGACCTCGTGCCGATCCAGGGTGACATCCACCACGAATTGCCCAAGACCGACGCCGGTTACTATTTCCGGCCGCATAAAACCATCCTGGTCAGGACCGTGGCCGACGGAGGTGAAAGCTTCTATCTCTGCGGCGACCACCGGGCGACCGTCCCGGCCCTGCATCGCGCCTTGCTCGCGATCTCCTGACGACGGCTAACCCGCTGCCAGGGTGCTCTTGCCTCGCTCGTGTTTACCCTCTCCCCTCGCGGGAGAGAGGGTGGAAAGCACCAATCCTAGCCCTCTCCCTTGGGGAGAGGGTGGTCCGCTGCCGGCGCTTTCACCAGCCGGAGCGGGCGGGGGGCCCCGAGCGCCGGGGGTGAGGGGCCACTTCGCTCGGACGGGCGCGAAAAGCCGCGGACCTTCAGGACAGGTCCGCGCTACGCTTGCTGCGTATCACAAGTAACTTCGAACTCACCCCTGACGTCAATGCTTATGCACGAACATCACGAAGAGGAGAAACCTGGATGAAAAGAATAACCTATTCCCTGGCGCTAGCGTTTGCGTGCGGCGCCTTGTTAGCCTGGGCAGGGAACGTTCTGGCCGCTGACGAACCTGTCAAAGTTGCGGGGACCTGGGAGATGACATCCGAGGGGCGCAACGGACCCATGACTCAGACCCTGACGATCCAACAGGACGGCAGCACCATCAAGGGGACCCTGACCGGACGGCGCGGAGAAGCGCCACTGGAGGGTTCCGTCACCGGGAACAAAGTAAGCTTCACCGTCAAGCGCCAGACCCAAAGTGGCGACACTATGGTAATGGAATACACCGCTACGGCTGACGGGGATTCCATCAAGGGGAAAGTGCACAGCGAACAGTTTGGAGACCGCGAGTTTACTGCCAAGCGCACGAAGTAACCTCGAGAGTCTCAGCCCGAACAACCCCGCGGCGCGTGGCAGCAGGCCGCGTAACAGGGACAGCCTTGCCCCGATCCATCGGGGTGCTGCCCCCCTCCGGCTTTTAGCACGACCAGGACGGCTGTGCTCCGTCGCACGCGGTGACGCGGTAGGGCCCCCACGGCGCCGAGGCCTTTCACCTATTGTTCCAGAGCGTTAACTTCGCGAATCTCGCCTCCGGCCCGAGGCACGCGCAGAGTCTTGATCTCCAGAGGCCGGAAGGTTCCCGTCCAGTGGCGATTCACGAGCCCCAGGTCCAGGGTCGCCTTCGCCTGCCTTCCCGCTGTTTCATAGCATCGAATGATGAGGTCATCCCCGTCCTCGGCTTTCTTTACCACTGACACGACCACGTTCGGCGCATCCACGGAAAGGAATGAGGCGGCAGGCGGCCGCTGGCCGGGATGAATTCCCTGGTAGAGAACCGGAACCGGCGCCGTCAACTCCTCCGCCAGGCGCACGATGCCGGCATCCTGCCACGCCCCCGGGTGGGGCGCCAGGACCAGGCGGAACGTCTGCTCGCCCTGGTCCTGCCAGAGGTACTCCCCGGTGGGTTCCAGCTTGCGGGGATCGTGCTGCGCATAGACCGCTCCTCGCACGATTGAAACTCGCAAGTCATTATCCTTAACGCTATATCCGTACTTAGCATCATTTATAATCGCCAGTCCGTAGGGCTTTCCCGCGCGGTCGCCCGAGAGATCGATCCAGCGCTGCCCCGGATCTTCATCCCCTTCCGCCTTCCGCACCTTGAAGCCGTAAGCGATCTCGTAGGTGGGCCGGGGATTCATGACTTCCACCGGGAAGGAGAACTTCAGAATCTTCCGGTGCTCGTGCCAATCCAGGGTCACGCGTGCTTCCAGCGTCCGCGCGCCGGCGTAGAGCACCCAATCCGTCTGCAATGAAGAGGCTCCGTAGCTTGTCCGCACGCGCAGCGTGGCGCGCAACGGGCCATTCTCGAGCACCCGGAACCGGGCGCTGCCGAACGCCCCCACTTCTTTTGTGTAGGCGCGCACATTATGGCTCCACGTGTCGCTGGGATCGTCCAGCACGACGGCGCGTGCCCCTCCGGCGCCGCCGCGAAACACCCCTCCTCCGACATCCTTGTCATCCATCGATAGCGTCCCGTCGCCTGCGAAGGTGGCACGCAGATGTTCATTCTCCAAACCTCTTTCTGTAGCGTGGACCACGGAGGGCGGCGGGGAGGCAGACTTCACGCTTCGCAAGCGGAATTGCCGGTAGCCGAAAGCCGGCACCGGCGCTCGGAACAGCAGCTTAGTCCGGTCGCCCACCACCGTGGAAGCCTGCGTCCATTGGTGGGCAACCCATGCGCCGCCCTCATCTTCCAGCCTGGAGTTGCTCTGCCCCTGTGGCTGGTAATCAAACCCCCAACCCAGGTCGTATTCAACATTCAACGTCGCATCCCAAGCGTGAGGGTTAAAGACCACCAGGTATTCGGAATCCGGGTCCGGCGCAGGAATCTGCCAGGCAATCTTTTCCGCAGCGCGATGCATCGCTTGATCCGCCACTTCCCGTGCGTATCCGTACGCATCCCTGGATACCACGTAGTGTTCAGGGAGCGCTGTTCCGGCCATGCTGTCGTGGAACTGCATGAACAGAACTTTTTTCCATGCCGCAGTGAAATCGGCCTGGGGGTAGTCAAACCCCGCCAGCACGGAACTGAGCGCCGCCAGCTTCTCGCTCGTCGCCAGTGCTGCTTCTGCCGTACGGTTGTCCTTCTTGATCTCCGATACCGCGGTATAGCAGCCCACCGAGTGATGCTGCAAATCGTCGGCCGCGACGGGGAGGTTCGGGAGCTTTCTGATCTCCTCAAAGTAGCGGTCCGGGGTGCTGAAGAGAAGGGTCGGGGCACCGGCTTGCTTCTGCATATCCAGAATGGATTGGATGTTCTCCTTGGCCGGCCCGCCGCCATGATCGCCCGCGCCGTAGAAGAACATCAAGTCCTGGGTGGGCTCCTGCAAGTTCACCATGAAATCGCGCAGCCGGTCCCGCAACTGTTCCGTAAACCCATAACTGTACGGAATTCGATAGGTCAGCACTCGCGTTCCATCCGCGCCTTCCCACCAGAACACATCCGCAGGCAACTTCTTCTCGTGGGACATGGGGCGCATGAAGACGTACCCGCGCAACCCCTGGAGCTTCAGGATTTGAGGCAGCGTGCCGGGATGCCCGAAAGCGTCGGGGTTGTAGCCAATCTCGGCCGTGCGGCCGAACAACTGCTGAAACAGCCTCTGGCCGTAAAGGCCCTGGCGGACCAGCGACTCGCCGTTGGGGATGTTCTCGTCGGGCTCGACCCACCATCCACCTACGATCGCCCATCGTCCTTCCGCCACCCGTCTGCGAATCTCCTCCAACATCTGGGGATCGCTTGACGCAACCCACTCATAGAACTGAGCGGAGCTGGCGGTGAAAGTGAAATCCGGATATTCGTTCATGCGGTCGAGCGCCGAGCGGAAGGTGCTGTGGACAACCGCCATGGACTCTGACCAAGGCCAGAGCCAGGGAGCATCAATGTGGGCATTCCCAATCATGTGGAACCGGTATTGCGGGGCTTGCGGCGGCCAACCCGTGGAAGATTGCGCCCCGGTGCTCCTCGCCACGAAAGCAAGAATACAAATCAGTCCTGTCGCCATCATCGCGCGGGCTGCGTGTCTACTCATGCGTCCTGCTCCTGCATTCAGATTCGAGGCCGAATGGAATCGGACTCCCAGCGAGCCGTGTAGTGGTTAACACCTCTCCGCCGCCGGGTCAACAGGCAACTCTGCGTGCCCTAGCCCTCTCCCCTCGCGGGAGAGGACCGCTGCCGGCGCTTTCACCAGCCGGAGCGGGAAGGGGGCCCCACGTTTTGCGGGTGGGGGTGAGGGGGCACATCGCGTGGCCGTCATATCGATCGCGGCAGGCGCGAAAGGCCGCGAAGAGGTCCGCGCTACGCCGGTTTCGCCCCGAATTACCGCGCAATCCGTGCATTCTCGGCCAAGAAGTCGGCTCGATTGTCGTCCATTATCGCGAAACCTGTGTATTTTCGGCCAAAAAGCCCGGCAGATTGTCGTCCATTTTGTCACTCTCTCTTTTGTTTTCATACACATAGTCGGGTCGATCTTCATTTTTAACATCTCTTTGGGTAAGCGCCCCGCTTCTGGACGTTGATGAGGCACATGGGTGAGCCGCCACAATTGGCGCAGGCTGGAGTCTTCCATTCTTTGCATGAACATAGCGTTTTCGCCATTCGAAGCCATCAGGATGGTGCGGTTCTCGGGTGATCAATGACCGGCACGCGCCTCAGGCCGAGCCCTGTTCGGCCGCAGGACTTACCCCCGCAGGCTAGCATCGCGCCTACTAGTTTGTCAATAGAGTTATTACCTGCGCCGCCCACCGGTAGGCAAAACTTTTGAGGAAAGTGCCTAATTGTCCCAATCATTCCCCTCCTGGTTCAGGAGGGGACCAGGGGGTGATCGAGTTGGCGGTGGTGTCGCGCTAGCAAACGTAGCGCGGACCTGGTTTTGTAGGGCTGACGGCCGACAGCTCACAGCTTGTTGTAGGGGCGCTTCGCGAAGCGCCCTCGCGGAAAGGTACGTGATTGGGTGACGGGGGCGGTTCGCGAACCGCCCCTACGAACGCGTGCTATGATGCTGTGCGGGTAACGCAGAAAGGGCTGGTGAAGCGGCTGGAAGATTGGCGGTGGTCGAGTTACAATAATTTCGATTTGGACAAGGCGACTGTAGCGGCGTGCCCCATCCAGATTAACGACGTGCGCTTGCCGCTGGGGTATATCGGGCATTAGAAAGGCCCACGCTCAGGACGGCACCGCGAGGCTACCCACTCCCCGTCTTATGCCGATCAACTTAATTATTGTTGGTTTTAGAAAGGATTCGCGGGTGGCGCATACGTGCCGCATTCTGGCATGTATGCGCTCACAACATTCGGTCCATCGAGAGTATGGAAGCATCCTCCAGAAAATAGAATCTCCAACTGGACCACGCCCAGTCGCCGGGTTTTTCCACCAGCTTGCGGGTGACCGGATTGGCGTGCATATAGTTGAGTTTTTCCTGCCGCTTCCTGGGACTCCAGATGTTCAAGTCATAGCCTCCGCGTTGCCAGACCCGGAAGTGAGCGTGATGGTGAACGGTGGGAGGCAACTCAACGCGACTGAGCATCTTTCCGCACCATGGATAGCTCGCATTATCTTTCAAATTCTTTAGAATAAACAGGGCGGTGCGATCCTCAAGTTTCTGAAGAATTTCAGAAGGGTTGGGGTCAGCCGACGGCCAGATCAAAAGATGAAGATGCTCGGGCATCAACACGTAGCCGATGATTTTGAAATGGAGTTCGCTCCGCAGGACGTCCAGGGTACCTACAAACTGGTGCTTGAAGCGCTCCGAATCGAAAAGGCGGGCGCGTCGATACGTGCTGCGCGTGAGGTAATGCAGATGATTCAGTCCGTAATAATGTTTCTGCCGTAACACTCCATCATTATACGATCTTTAAAGGCCGCATACATTCCATAAGGCGGAACGTATGCGCCACCCGCGTGCGCGGCGCTTCCGGACGCGGCGTGAAAGACGGGTGGCCACTACGGCAACGTTGCCCGGCCCCTCCCCTGGTTTTGTTGGGGAGCGGGATGATGTAGAATTCGATGTCGCCGATCATAGACCGCCGCCGCAGGGTGGGTCCTCACACAGGCCCTCCCAACTATGCGGCGCGCCCCTGGGGAGCGAAGTGACCATGACGACTGCAGAGATTCTGGCGGGCTTCCGAAAACTTCGCGCGTTGGTGGTAGGAGACATCTGCCTGGACCGCTGGTGCACTTACGATCCTGCCACCTCGGAACCTTCCGCTGAAACCGGCATTCCACGCCTGGGGATTGTTTCCACGGAAGTCACACCCGGCGGCGGAGGTACGGTGGCCAATAACCTCGCCGCTTTGGGAGCAGGGAAAGTGGCAGTGCTGGGAGCGCGGGGCGACGACGGGTTTGGTTTCGAGTTGGACCGCGCCTTGACGGAGCGCGGAATCGACGCCGCCCTCATGGTGGGAATTCGCCAGTGGCAGACCTTTACCTACACGAAGCTCTTGAACAGTCAAACCGGCATCGAGGACCAACCGCGAGTGGATTTCATCTCGACGAAACCCCTTCCCGCGGAGGCCGAACAGAGAATGCTTGCGAACCTTGCTTCCGCGATCGAGGGTTTTGATGTCGTGCTGGTGGCTGACCAGGCGGAAACATCGGCGGGTGGGGTCGTAACGCCGTCGGTGCGCGATGCGATCATCATGCTGGCCGGGAAGCATCCCGGGAAGATCTTTCTCGCGGATTCTCGCCGGCGCGTCCACCTGTTCCGAAACGTGATGGTCAAGCCGAATCGCGCCGAGGCGGAAGCGGCGTGCGAGCAACTCTTGGGCGGCGTCGATTTCAAGCGGCTGCGCGAACGTTTGGGGGCGAAAGCACTTTTCGTGACCCACGGGCCGCAGGGCGCGCTGGTCATAGAAGCCGGCAAGGAAGCCTGGTCCAAGCCGCGGCCGGTCGAAAAACCCGTGGACATTTGCGGGGCTGGAGACGGCTTCGCAGCCGGGACAGCGTTAACCATGGCCGTAACGCGTGACCCCGTCGCGGCGGCGAGCTTTGGCAATCTGGTGGCTTCGATCACGGTGATGAAAAAAGGCACGGGCACGGCTTCGCCCCAGGAAGTCCTGGCAGCCGCAGCGCTGGATCGCTGAACGGATCTCTGCGAAAACTCCCCTGCCGGGGCGGCCTGGGCCGGCAAGACCCGGCCCTACTTATCGAAGAGCTCCATCTCGACAATCTGGGAAAGAATGTGGCCTATCAGGACGTGGGATTCCTGGATGCGGGGAGTCGTATCGGCAGGCACGCAAATGCAGTAGCGCGAGACTTCCTGGAGCTGGCTTCCGTTCCTCCCGGTAAGGGCAACTGTGACCAAGCCCTTGGCCTTTGCCGCAGCCAGCGCCTTCAACACATTGGGTGATTTCCCGCTCGTAGTAATGCCAACGGCTACGTCGCCTGCTGTCCCCAGAGCTTCCACTTGCCGGGCAAATACGTTCTCGTAGCCGTAATCATTGCCGATCCCGGTGAGTGCGGAAGTATTGGTGGTCAGCGCCAGGGCGGCAAGCGGGGTCCGTTCCATCTGAAATCTGCCCACAAATTCCGCCGCAATGTGCTGAGCGTCGGCGGCGCTGCCACCGTTACCGAACAGCAGAATCTTGTGCCCATGGCGCAAGGCCAGAACGAACTCCCCGGCCACGGCGGCAATCAGGCTCATGACCGGCCGGGCGGCCAAGAGGGCTTGCTTGACTCTTATGCTCTCCTGAATCGAAGTGGCAATCAGGAGATCAGTATCATGACTCATCCCCAAGCCTCCCTGCGAGCGAAACACAACCCGTGATTATCGTAACACAAAGGGGGCGGCCTCTCCGGCGTGCGGATAAATCAATAATGCGCAGGGCGGCGGAGCCGCAAAAGAAAACCAAAAGGCAAAGAGCAAATGGCAAAGGGCAAACGGCAAAAGTGGAAGTCTGCACCTCCAAGACTTTTCGCTGACCAGGCAATCGAGGGGAGCCTTGATTTGAATTTACAACCCTCGCCCCCTTGGGGGAGAGGGTGGCCCGCCGCCGGCGTTTTTACCAGCCGGGGCGGGACGGGCGAGGGGGTCAGCCAGGAACAAATTGAGGGTCAGGCGGGTGGCGCAGACATGCTGGAGTATGGCATGTCTGCGATTCAGAATGCCGCCGTCTGCTGGAGCATCGCTGCACTCTTGATCAGGTGTATTACTTGGCCGCCCTTCACTGATCGCAGACATCGCAAACGGCGCGATGTCTGCGCCACCCGCGGGTTTGCAATGCAGGGCGGCCTTTGGCCCCAACCAAAGATGGCGTGGGGTCTTCTAGCGCCGGGGCGCAGCAGGATTTGGCGTATGGCCAACACGCGGTTATACTGGCTGTCCGCGACTCGCGGTTCGGAAAGGACATTCTCATGGTTCCCATCTCCCGACGTAACCTCCTGGCTTCCCTGCTCTTCGTCCCCGCCGTCCTGCGCGGCGAGAACGAAGGGGTAACACTCTTCAACGGCCGCTCCCTGGACGGCTGGAAGGCCGGTGACAACCGCCACTCCTTCCGGGTCGAAGACGGAAAGATTGTGGCCGGCGGACCGCGTGCCCACCTCTATTACGCGGGACGGGTGCAGAACGCCAGTTTCAAAAACTTCGAACTGCAAGCGGAAGTGATAGCCCGCCCGGGGGCGCGCTCCGCCATCTACTTTCATACCCAATTCCAGTCCCACGGCGCGCCGGCCTCCGGCTTCGCGGTCGAGATCAACAATAGCTATGCGGGCGAAGGCGATGACCGCGGCCTTTCGAGGACTGGCTCGCTTTACGGCTTCCGCAACATATACAAGCCGCTGGTCAAAGACGATGCCTGGTTCCAGTTGCACATCCTGGTGCGCGCGAAGCAGGTCGAGGTTCGGGTGAACGACACGCTCGTGGTGGACTACGTCGAGCCCGACCCGCCCGTCCACCTGGACGCTTCTCCGGCAGGCGTGCTCGA
>Ga0208192_1002101_pt1 | contig 10160 bp, 10 predicted proteins | sample June2015DPH_13_1_2_FD_184711 | JGI IMG/M metagenome (GOLD analysis project Ga0208192, IMG submission 184711) | Peatland microbial communities from SPRUCE experiment site at the Marcell Experimental Forest, Minnesota, USA - June2015DPH_13_150... | ecosystem: Environmental > Terrestrial > Soil >... | reverse complement strand
CAGGACATCGGGGCCCTTGATGGTGAAGTTGAACCGGGAACCCTGGGCCGTGAATCTCAGGTTGCCATGGTGAAAGAAAGGATCGTTGTTGCGTGCCGGCGGTGTATTAATGTTTTTGCCGTTCTCCGTGGAATCCCAGTAGGTATCCAACTTGATATAGCCGCCCAGGGAAAATTCGAGGGCGGCAAAGGCGGCCGCGGGCACCAGTAGGGACAAAACTACCGCAAAAATTAAGATTTTTTTCATCATTCCCCCCTTGTGATTACGAAAGTAAGTTACCAGTTTCTCCTTTCCGTAAATGCCTAACTAGCTCTTTTACCTGCCTTTATCCCACCTCCTTTCTATCTCTCGATTTTTTCCCAGCGCCATATTAAAATGGCCCACAGCTTTTGTCAACAAAAATTTGCAAAAAAAAATGCGCCCCACCTTTTAAAGACGGTTTTCGGTTTTCAATTTTTGGTAATCAACTACCAGGGGTCCGCCGCGGCCTGGGCTCATCTTTCTTCACCAGATAGGGCGGCCGTGTGGCCTACACAGGCGAGATGCCTGTGCCAACAGAGACACCAGAGAATGTTCTTTTGCCCGCAAGCGGGTACCAGGACCTCCTACCGAAAACCTAAAACCGCCTTTAGCCTGTGCCACCAGAAAAATGTTCATCTGCCCGCGAACCGGTACCAGAACCCGCTACCGAAAACCAAAAACAGAAAACGGAAAATAGTCTTCTAAAAAATCGAAAACCCAAAACTGGCAACCGTATTATAGGGATCCCAGATAAAGGCCAACATCCCGGCCAGGATCATGTTGCCCTCCACCAGGGACTCCAGCATCAGGCCGGCTTCCATGAGGCCGCGGCGGTAGAGGGTGAGGTAGCCCAGGGCGTAGAGGCCCGAGAGACTCAGGAGGTAGCCCAGGGAGGGGATGACCCCGGCCCCGGCGGCCAGCAGCAGCATGGCCACAAAGGCCAGGCAGCAGCCGGACAACAGGTTCAGGGTGCGCTCCCGGCCCAGGGCGATGGCCAGGGTCTCTTTGCCCACCACCCGGTCGCCTTCCATGGCCATGATCTCAAAGAGGCCGGAGCGGATGAAGATCATCCCCGCCACGAAAAAGAAGGCGATGGCGGTGGCCCCGGAGGCCGCTGGTTTGGTGTCGGAGCAGACCACCGGAATCAGGGCCGCCAGGACCCCCCAGGCCACCGCGGTGAACACCGCCTTGGAGCCGGGAATCTCCTTGAGGGTGGTGATCAGGGTGACCCGGGCCACCGAGTCCGGGATGATCTTGAAACTGTGAAGGAGACCGATGCCGCTCATGGTGAAGATGAAGACAAAGGGCAGCCAGCCCAGATAAGCGCCCAGGGCCAGGGCCAGGCCGGCCGAGATGGCCCCGGTGCTCAGGAGAAACATCCGGTGGCGCCCGTAAAACATGGTCTGCACCGGGTCGTTGAGCTTGGAGGCCTTGTCGGTAAAGTGGTGCAGCAGGTGCATGGCGTAGACGTAGAAAAAGGCCACGAAGAAATATTTGAACTGGGGTTCCACCTGCTGCAGCAGCGAGGACACGTAGCTGAGGGAGCCGGCGCCGGTGGCCACGTAGAGGTTGGACTTGAGGAAGAAGCGCCAGGCCCGGTAGAGGTAGTTGGTCCAGGAGCCGGGGCGGAAGGCCCAGGCGTGCTTCAAGGTGCTGACCACGTTGCCGGTGAGCCAGTGGGGGGTGGAGGCCCCGGCGGTCACCCCCACCGTGTGGTAGCGGCTCATCTCCTCCAGGTCCAGTTCCTGCTCGGTCTCCACGTGGTAAGTGGGGATGCCGGTGGCCCGGGAGATCTCCACCAGGCGCTGGGTATTGCCGCTGTTGCGCCCCCCCACCACCACCAGGGCCTCGGCGTGGCTGGCCAGTTCCTGCACCTCCGCCTGGCGGAAGGCGGTGGCGTCGCAGATGGTGTTGAAGATGCGGGCCCCGGGGAAGCGGGCCTTGATTTCCCCCACCCGTTCCTCGAACAGGGCTTCGCTCTGGGTGGTCTGGGCTACCACGATGGGGACGCCCAGCTCCGGCAAGGCGGCCACCTCGCGGGTGCTGGTCACCACGTGGCCCCGGCCCCCGGTGTAGCCCAGCAGGCCCTCCACCTCCGGGTGGTCGGCGTCGCCGACGATGATGGTGCCGTGGCCCTTGGCGGCCCAGCGCCGGATGATGGCCTGGACCTTGGCCACCCGGGGGCAGGTGGCGTCGATGATGCGGGAGGCGCCGCCCTCCAAATGCCGCCGCTCCCGCGGAGGGATGCCGTGGGCCCGGATCACCACCAGTCCCTCCGGCACCGCTTCACCGGGCTTGAGCACCGTGATCCCCCGCTCCCGCAACAGCTCCAGCACCTGGGGATTGTGGATCAGTGGACCATAGGTATAGATCTGGGTCTGAGTTTCGTTAATGGCCTCCAGGACCATCTCCAGGGCCCGCTTGACGCCGATGCAAAAGCCGGCGGTGCGGGCCAACACCACTTTCATCTAACGAACCTCCTCCCGCCTCCAGGCTGGCCGTTCCGGGTTTAGATCGTTTTCCGTTTTCTGTTTCCTGTCTCTGCTAAGGGGCCTTTGACTTTGATTTTGCCTTGGCTCGTTCCCAAGCTCCCGCTTGGGAACGCCCTTTGCCTTGCCAAGCTCCGGCTTGGCCCCAGCAGCACGCCTGAGGGCGGGCTTTCCTGCTTGCCGCCCTGATGGTGGGCAGTGCCCACCCTACGTCTCTAGTCTATGGTAATTTCAACGATATCAACCTGTTATATTGATCCAAGCAAATCCCTTCTCTTGAACTTTGAACCTTGAACTTTGAACCTTGAACCTTGCCGGCCCCAAGCTCTGCTTGGGCAACTTACCGTAATGAAAACGATATTTTCATTTTATTCGGCACTTATCCTTCACCTGGTTCAGGGTGGCGGGAAAAATAGGTTTTGCAATAACTGCCAGTAAAGTATCGCAATTTTCTCTGATTAAGGAAAGGAATTTAAGTTGGGCCATTGACAACGGCCTCACCCACAATAAAAGGATGAGGCGGACGGATCTGGAAAGCGGGGGGGCGCTGCGGGTTCGGCAGCTGACGGCGCCGCGCCGCGGGCAGCCATTAACCTGGATTATTCCGCATGAATTGATGGAAAATTATCTAACCATATGGTATATTTGACAAATTATGGGTCTCCAAGCTGCAATTTCATTCGGTTGCCGTCTAATAAGAACCTGGATAGGCTAGTGCCGCCTCATCTCGGTCGTCCGGTTGGCCGGCCGCCCCAGAGCGGCATTCAGGTCAAGATCGTTGACCTCCTCTACCAGGCCAAGAGTTGGAACCGGCCTCGCCGGGTTGCCAAGATCGAGTGGCATCGGGGCGAGCTTTTCCCCAGGATCGGCTTGGTGATCACCAACTCCAGGCTGCCTGCCGGCAAGGTGATCAAGGTCTATAATGGCCGGGCCGAGATAGAAAACCGGATCAAGGAAGGGAAGAATACTCTTCGGTGGGACAAAACCAGTTGCCAAAGGTTCGAGGCCAACCAGGCCAGGCTACAGATGGGGGTTCTGGCCTACAACCTTCTGCATATGATTCGGCAGTTCTATGTTTGGGGTGAAGAAGTGAAACGGTCCATGGAGTGGCTGATCAAGCGATTAATCAAAGTGGGCGCCAGGGTTTATTATCATGCCCGGAGATGGTATGTCCATGTGGCCTCCGCCTTTCCTCTGGCACACCACTACCGATCAGTGCTGGCCTGGGCTCCTTAGGCTTCTCAGCCTGTTAGCATCTGGTCGCCGAGGGATTGGTATGCCCGAAATCTGGGGAAAATTGACTTTCCGCCCCAATTTGTGCTATTTTTCCACCTGCGAGAAGAATTGGCTTCGAGAAGAGGACCGTTTGGGAGATTTTACTCGCCCAAAGAGGCTCCAAAACCTCGTTGGGACAGAAATAGCTATGAATGCGGCATAATCTCGGATAAAGGAGGCTCAATCAGATGTCGATGGGGAAAAAATTAGTGGCGGAGTTTATTGGGACAGCCTGGTTGGTTTTTGGTGGCTGTGGAAGCGCCGTTTTTGCGGCGGCCTTTACAACCGGAGCGCCCGGCAATCTTCACCTAGGCATCGGCTTCACCGGGGTAGCTTTTGCCTTTGGTTTGACCTTACTGACCATGGTTTATACGATTGGCCCCATTTCCGGTTGCCACATCAATCCGGCCGTCTCCTTTGGTTTATGGGCGGGCAAGCGGTTTCCAGCCTCCCAATTGCTCCCCTACATTATTGCTCAGGTGCTGGGCGGTATTTTAGGGGCTTTTATTCTCTATGTGATTGCTACCGGCAAGCCAGGTTTTAATGTGGTGGCCAGTGGTTTTGCCGCCAACGGCTATGGTGCGCATTCCCCTGGGGGGTATTCGCTCCTTGCGGCATTGGTGTCTGAGGTGGTCCTAACCTATATGTTTCTCCTGGTCATCCTGGGCTCCACCGACCAGCGGGCACCGGCAGGATTTGCCGGTATTGCCATTGGTCTGGCCCTGACCCTGATCCATCTCATCTGTATTCCCATCACCAATACCTCGGTGAACCCGGCCCGCAGCACCGGTCCGGCACTCTTCGTGGGGGGGTGGGCCCTGGGGCAACTCTGGCTATTCTGGGTTGCTCCCATCGCAGGGGCCTTGATGGCTGGCTTCACGTACCGGTGGTTCGCTGGGGCGAGGGAAGGATGATGAAAACGTTACGTGCCTAATACTATAGCCTTTAGGCAGTTTCATTATCGGCCTTGACGGGGAAACGAAAGGGGCCAACCGGCGGTGACGGACTTCTCCGTCACCTACAAGACCCCGCACTGGCAGTCGAAGGGCTTCTGCTCGGCCTCCCCGAGAGACGGACTTCTCGTCGTCGGCGATGAGATCATCGAGACGCCGATGGCCTGGCGGTCTCGTTACTTCGAGGTGAACGCCTTTAAAAGCAATGCGCCAGGGGTAGGAGTCGGGTTTCGTACCATGCCCGGAGATGCAACGTGCATGTAGCCTCGGCCTCTCCTTAAACTCAACATTAACAATCGGTACTGGCCAGGGGTTATTAAGCTCCAGAGCGGTGAAGTATCTGGGTTCTGATGGGCAAGTATGTTGAAGTTTTAAAAAACCTTTTCCCTTTGATTAATTGCGTGACAAATTCATAGAAAATTGTGCTATCATGCGATCGCTGAAAGGAATCGGCTTCAAAAACAGAAACTTTGGGAATTTTACCCGGGCGAAGAGGTAGCAAAAACCATTTTGGAACTGCGGTGGCCAAGGTTGCCGCATAATCTCAGTTAAGGGGATTGGCGGCTTCTTCACACCTTCCGGGGCCTTTTCCGGAGCCATGGTCCAAAGAAAAATGACAGGGCGCCAAAATTTTTCTTGACAAAAGAGCTGTAAGTTATTATTTTCCTCAATAAATAAGCAACACTCATTTTAAATAAAGGGGGTTATCTCAATGAATAAAAAAATTATTTTCCTGATGTGCGTGCTCATGGCAATGGTTTGGACTGCGGGTTGTGCATGTCCGGGAGAGCGGCCCGCGATTGCGGCACCGGCACCCGCCCCTGTCGTGGTGGAACCCGCCCCCCCCCCGCCTGCTCCGCAGCCAGAGGTTATCAAACCCAAGGTGGAGCCCGCCCCTTCGAAGAAGCTGAAGGAACGCGTCATCAAGGAGACGAACGACTAGGGGAAGCCAAACAATCAGATCCGCTAGCTGATATTTGGCGGGGGAATCCCGGTTAAAAAAGCTAATGGCAGAATGGACCGGGCCAATCCGAAGGTTCGCGCTGATTTGTGGCAATGTGAATTAATAAAATTATAACTTTATTCACATTGCCACAAGGAAGCGGGATTGTCAAGGAAGGGAACCCCCGTCCGAGGACACTTACCCTCATTAACTTTTATAGAAAAGTTAATAAACCCATCCCACTAAATCCCCGATATTTTCGTGAGTCTGACCGAAAAGCAATTTTGTCAAGTTCTTGTTCCCGGCCCACATATAACCCACCCAGCTCAATCGTTCGACCAGGAGTATATGGATTTTCTTTCAATCCTTTGCGAGAGTTTTGTACCGAAAAATTGACTAGACGTTTCCGGTCAGAAGGTCGAATATTTTTTATGCCATCGAAGAAGTTAAGCTCAACTGAAAATTCTGTGTATGAATCGAGGTCAAGGGTCAGGGTACCTCCAAACGAACTCCGGTCTTGAAATCGTTTCGGAAAATTATTAGGTTAGTAAGGCTGCATCTTATAAGCTTAATCAATGGAAACAGAGCGGATGAAAAAATATATTTTGTTATTTTCAGTAGCATTATTAACTAATATTCTTTTATCTCCAACTCTCGCGGCAGACATCTTCCAGGAGTATGAAAAAGTGATTTGGATTAATCAACTCAAGCAAGTGGGCTCAGCTTATGAAAGGGGGAAAAAGGTTCTGGAGTTTCCGGTGCTGACCGGCGATGATGAAACTACCACCGAACCGGGCATTTATCTGGTGCGAGTCAAAGAGGAAGACTATTATTCGCGGAAATATCAAACCCCCATGCCTTACTCCATATTTTTCAATTATAATGAGAGACAAGCGATTCACGAAGGACAAGTACCGCCGCCGCAGAAGAAAATAGGATTAGCCACCCATGGCTGCGTGCACGTGGAGCAGCCCTACATCAAGTGGTTATATGATTGGACGGAGGCAGACAGAACCCTGGTGGTTATCATCGGCTGGAGAACGCAGGATTAAAGATAGTTTTCAGTTTTCGGTTTTCAGTTTCCGCCTAAAGGGCCCGGCGGCAAACCGCAGCTTTCTTAGGAGTGCCGGCCTTGATCAGATGAGGATGTCAGAATTTTTTCTGAGCCTCGCTTCTTAATAAATCTTGGGGCATCCCCGCCAGCGGCTTGCCCGGGGCCTTCCCGGCCAGGAGCCGCTCCTTCAAGACCTCTTCCAGGCGGCTGGCCACGATCTTCGAGCCCGCGTCCAGGAGGTGGATGCCGTCCGGCTGATAAAGGGGCTCCTTCCGGTCGCACAGGATGTTGCGAAAATTAATAAAATAGGGCTTCTCCTGTAGCCGGCCCACCAGGGCCTGATAGCACACCATAAAATTATCGCGCAAGGCCATCTTTTTCGCCAGGACCACGTCTTCATGCGCCCGGACCCTGGCGGCCACCGGCTCCGTCTCCGCCCACCAGCAAGGCTGATAGACCAGCAGGAATTTCGCGCCGAAGCCGGCGGCTAGCTTATCGAGGTAATCGTACCGCTGGGCGCAACTGTCCGCAAATTGCCGCAGCTCCGGGTCCCCGGGGTCGATGTGAAAGACGCCCTGCCTCATTTTCTCATAAATTTCATGGGTGAAGGAGGACCACATGGCCGCATTCAGGGGCTTCAGCAACCCGAAAAGGCTGCGGTGGTAATCCTCGATCATGCCCCGCACCCGTTCGTAGCCCTGGTGGCCGTAAGGGGTGCGGTCTTGGGCGAAATAAGCGGAGTCGTTGCCGCCGTCGTAAAAGACGATCAGGAATGGCGGATGATCTTCGATGAGGAGCTTCTGCAGGTACTTGGTCTCCATCAGCGAATTGAAACCGTCTTGCCCAAAGTTGACCATGGTGGCCGGCCGATCCGGCTCCTCCCGGTTCCAGTCCCGGGCCAGGAAGCTGGGAATGGTGTGGCCGTCGAAGGCGGTGGGTCCCCGCATGGTAGAGCCGCCAAACAGCCAAAAGGTCCAGGCCCCTGGCCCCGGCGCCACGGGATTGTTCAGAGTGGGCCGCACCCCCTCCAGAAACAGGGCGTAGGGGTCGTAATTGACCCGTTCCCCATCCCGGATTTGCCCGTAAATCCAGTAGTTGCTCAAGGAGATGGCCAGGAAGCTGGCGATCTCCACCAGGATGATGCCGGCGATGAGCCACTTGCACAGGAGGAACAGCCCCGAGAAGATTCGTTTCATTTCCGGCCCTCGATTTATCGGTCAGCTCGCTAAACCTTAAATATTATACTACTGGAAACCAAAAAACTGGTTGGATTAAAATTTCCCTGCCGCCATTTTTTCCCCCGGTGTCCGTATCGCCCTCCTCTCTCACCCTCAGTAACCATTACTCCTAAAGCGGTGAAAAACGGCGGCCCATATCCGGGATTGGGGACGCCGGACCTTTCCCTGCCAGGCCCTGCTGGGGCCCGCCCTCTATTTGGGAATCCTGGGATTTAACCTGGGGATGACCTTTCTCATCGGCGAGACCCGCCTGGACTGGGCGGGAGTCTTTATTTGCCTGCCGTTTCTAACCTGGCTGGCCCTCAAGCACCTGCCCGGCTCCGGCCAACTGTGGTAGCAGGACCTGGAGGGCCTGGGCCAGCCGCGCCGCGGCCAGCCGGCTGCGGCGCCAGAGGTGGAGCAGGTCCGCCATGCGGCGGGGGTCCCCCGCCAGCCAGCCCAGGGCGTCCATCCACCCGGGGATCCCGGGGTTCGGCTGGGGCCGCGCCAGAAACTCGGGGATCTCCTCAGCCGCGGCATCGGTAATCGCCCGGAGGCCCAGGAAAGGAAGGCACTCGGCCCGGGCCACTTCGGCCACCGCGGCGGTTTCCAGGTCCAGCACCGGCCGGCTCAGTCGCGCCAGGGCTTCCCCCAGGCCGCTCTTGCGTATAATCCGGGGCGTGGTGATGATACTGCCGGCAAAGGCTGAAGGCCCCGCCGCGGCCAGGGCCCGGAGCAGCTCCGGCAGGGGCCGGGGCGGCGGCGGCGGCGCCACCGGCTGCAGCAGCCGGGTCACCGGATCGTAACTGGCGAAATATTCTCCCAGGACCAGGTCTCCGGGGCTCAGCTCCGGGCTGACGGCGCCGCCGAACCCCAGGGAGAGCAGCAGGCGGGGCCGGAGACGGCTAACCAGGCGGGAGGCCGCCTGGCGGGCCGCCTCGGCGCCCAGACCCGTGAGGGCCAGCAGCCCCCACCCAGGTCCCACCGCCAATTCCCAGGCCGGGCCTTCCACCCCGGCCCGGCGGCGCCGGGACCGGCTGCGGCGCAAAAAAGGCCGCACTTCCCAAGGAAGCGCGGCCAATAACAGCATCCGGCAAGGCCCGGTGGCGCCCAGGTCCGGCGAGCCATCCGGCATCAGGACTTGGCCACCGGCAGGTGGTCCCCGCCCTGGGGCGCCGACGGCGCCAACTCAGTCTGGGAGACCACGGTGGCCACCTGCTTGGGCCGCCGCCCGCGGCGCCCCTGCACCAATAGACTGCCGTTCTTATGCAGCACGGTGCGATCATCCAGGATGATCAAACCGTGGCGCTCGGAAATATTGGTGTAATACTGGTATTTCAAGTGCCGCTGGTTGAGGCGGTATTTGAAAAACAGAAAGAACATCAGGTAGATGACCACGATGAGGCCCAGCCCCGCCAGCACGTAACTGAGGAAGATAAAGGCGTTATAGCCCAGGGAACTCAGCCAGGCCATGATGTGGTTCATGTTGTACAGGGCCAGCACGGTCACCAGTAGCAGGAAGAGGATGGCCAGATAGGGCAAGCGCTTGAGCTGGACGATTACCGCTTCCATCTGGGAGCCGGATGCCTCGCCTTCCCCGGTCTGCGCTTCCGGGTCCCCCAAAAAGTGGTTGAAGCCAGTAACGATGACCCCCATGAGAAAGGTGACTACAATGGGGAAGGCGAAGGCCACAAAGACATACTCCCGCCAGGGAAATGCGGTCTGCACCCGGTGGTATTTATCATCCGAAGCCCACAGCACCACCACGATAAAAATGACGATCTCCAGGATGCCTATGAGCTTAAGGTAATCAAAGAAGAGCTTTTTACGGTCTGCCTCGTTGAAATAACTGGCAATCTTGGACATGCCCCCGCCCGCCTCAGGCTATTCGAAGTACCTATAAAATAACCCCTAAACCTTCCCGGGTCAATCCCTTTCTGGATGGGCCTGGCCCCAGTTCCGGGTTTCCGGGGCCCGAGGCCCTGCGGCGGACCAACAGCCTTCAGGGGCAACGGGGATGATTCCGGCGGGCAGTCGTGAGCCCCTTCCCGCAAAAAAGGCGGAACGGCGGGCGCCCCGTCCGTTCCGCTCCTGCTTGCCACTAACTCTTAATAACCCGCAATGCCATTTCCTGGGGCACTCAGAGAATGCGGCACTTCCCCCTTCCCTCTTTGCGGTTCCGGGCGCACCCCCCGCCGCCGCTGCCTC
>Ga0208192_1002098_pt1 | contig 10166 bp, 9 predicted proteins | sample June2015DPH_13_1_2_FD_184711 | JGI IMG/M metagenome (GOLD analysis project Ga0208192, IMG submission 184711) | Peatland microbial communities from SPRUCE experiment site at the Marcell Experimental Forest, Minnesota, USA - June2015DPH_13_150... | ecosystem: Environmental > Terrestrial > Soil >... | reverse complement strand
ACAGAGGTTCGGTTGATGCATTAAGCAGTAGAAACATTTGTTGCAAGGCGCAGAATTAGCCGCAACAACCCTCATGCCCACCCTAAAATTCCCCACACCCGATCCAACCTCCGATATGGTCCCCGCAAACTCATGCCCCATGATTTGAGGTGGCTTGGCCAACGGGTGGCCGCGTTTGAACATCTTCACGTCCGTTCCACATGTCAAGGCAACTTGGCTCTTGACAACCAGTTCCCCGAGGCCAGCTTTTGGGATGGGAACTTGCTCTGCTTTCAATTCCCCAGGTTTGTAGAAGCGCACTGCGAGCATCGAGTTTGGCATGAGGAAACAGAGCTTAGGTAGGGCTATTAAATTGGCTTCTAAGCCGGCTTGTCACATGCTCACTCGTTCTCGACAACAACCTTGACAACGTCCACGCCTTTCTGAGCTAGGCTGAAAGCCTCTAATGCTTTCGCTAGTGGCAACCGATGTGTGATAAGTTTCGACGGATTGACCCGTTTTTTCTCGATCAAGTCAATCGCCATTCTCATCTCGGTCTCGGAGGTTGAGTAACTTGATTCGACTTTTATTTCATGTAGAAACAGGCGGCTGATGTCCATGGAAAGTTGTGCACCTTTTGCTGGGGCTCCAAATAAAACAACTTTTCCGCCTTTGCGAATGGAGCTGAAAGCTTGTTCGGTAGCCTTCAAGCTCCCAGTTGCAACGATGGCGTAGTCGACACCAAGACTTTGAGTCATCGAAGAAACTGTCTTTGGAACATCGTCAGTTGTGGGATTGAGCGTTCTGTCCGCCCCAAGCCTAGCCGCGAGCTCTCTGCGGTTCTCAAGGACATCGATTGCAATAATCGGGGCAGCCCCATACAATTTTGTTAACTGCATATGCATTAGGCCGACGGGGCCGACACCGAAAATGGCTACGCTGTTTCCGGCTTTGACTCCCATCTTGCTTAGCGCCCTGATGCAGCAAGCGGTTGGTTCCACTTGCGAACCTTCTTCGTAGCTCATCGATTCGGGCAGCCTGTATACCGTGCCCCCTGCGACTAGTGTTGAGGGTACGCGAAAATAATCTGCGAAACCGCATGGGTCGAGGTTACTTTTAGGGTAAGCCTCGCAGAGTGTCTCGAGCCCATTCTTACAGTAGAAACAACTTCTACACGACACGTGATGGTGAACTAGTACTCTGTCTCCTTTCTTGAATTCCTGCACCTGTTCCCCTGTTTGTTCAACCTCTCCAGCTACCTCATGTCCGAGGATAGGGGGTGTAATGTTTTCACCATGAATCTTCTCTAGGTCTGTTCCGCATACGCCACAGGCCCGCATGTGAACGAGAACTTCGCCAGGGCCAATCTTGGGTGTGGGTAATTCTTTGAGTTCGACGATCCCCCTGCCAGAAATTACCGCTGCCTTCATCCCAGACATCCCTGTTCGTTCAAAAACCTATAGCCCTGTCTTATCAACTAACGCCATCCGTTCAAAAGGAAGCTGCCTAGTCGTTGGCGTCGAGAGTCCGAGTCTACATTGAGAACACGCCGAAACTTCGCAAGCCGATAATGGTTTGCGGGCTTCCCGATAGTGGAAACGTAGCGAAGTTGGTCATCGAACAGCTGGTGAAGCAGCTGAAAGCGGAGAAATTCGCGGAGATTTATTCAAACTCGTTGCCACCGCGGGTTAGAATTCGCGAAGACGGAACTGTTGACGTCATGAAGCATTCAATGTTCTTCTGGAAAGATGGAGGCGGAAAGGAGGTTGTTTTCTATACGGGGGACGCTCAACCTTCTAATCCAGAAGCTGCCTATGCCCTAGCCGACAAGGCTCTTGAGATAGGCCAAAACCTTGGAGCAGACACTGTTCTCACAGTTGGAGCCTACATAACAGGTGAAGTCTCTAGGGAACCTAGAGTGTTCGGAACCGCAACCGACAAGGAATTGCTCAGAGAGCTTGAGGCAATCGGCGTATCTCAGATCAACGAGGGGAGTGTAACTTGGATGAATGGGTTGCTAGTGGGCCTGTCGAAACTGCGCAACATGAAAGCCATCTTCATTTCAGGCGAAACGTCAGGACACATTGTTGATGCTAGGGCAGCACGTGCCGTCCTGCAAGTGTTGAGCAAAAAACTCGGAATTCCTATAGACCTTACAGAACTTGATTTGAAGGCAGCGGAATCTGATCACCAGAAGTCAATGGGAGCAAAGAAAGAGCGCGCTGAGCGGGACAAAAGGGGTTACATAGGCTAGGTTGAATTTAGTACCCTTCGCAAACAAATTTAGGCAGCTAACCCGATGAGATGAAGCATCCCTTGGGCCCGTAGTCCAGCTGGTTAAGACGTCGCCCTCACATTATCGATGATATGGGAACGGCGGAGATCCCCGGTTCGAACCCGGGCGGGCCCACCACCCTAACTGTCATGATGGTCCCGTCTCAAATAGGAAAGAAGTCTCATTACCTGAGCTTGAGTTCTACGAGCACATCTTCGTGTTCTCTCTTTGTTGTGAATCCAAGTTTTTCGCAGAGGCGTATCATCTTCAAGTTCTCCCCCATGATTATTCCGTAGATGCTCTCCACCCCTTTCTCTTTGGCGACTTCAATTAGCATGTCAACTAGTTTGATCCCAAGGCCCTTCGCTTGATATTTATCCGACACGACAACGGCAAATTCCCCTTTCTTTTTGTTGGGCTCAAGAATCAGGCGGCTTACGCCGACCTCTACCTTGCGGTCTCCCTCTCGTGTCTCTGCTATGAACGCCATCTCTCTGTCGTAGTCGATGTTGCAGAAACGTACCAGTGCCTCGTGAGGGAGATCCTTGATGATTTGAAAGAACCTGAAGCGACTTGTCTCCGACGACAGGCCTCGAATGAACTCTAGTTCCATGGGTTCATCCTCGGGCCTAATAGGGCGAAGGGTCACCTCGGTCCCGTCCTTTGTCCTCCAAAGCGTAACCCACTTCGTTGGGTAAGGCATGATTACGAGGTGGGGATATGTCTCAGTACGATCAAGGGCGTTCTTATCCAGTATAATCCTCGCATCTAGAACGCACAGCCTGCCTTCCGAGACAACTAGCGGGTTAATGTCCATTTCCCCAATTTCGGGGAAGTCAACGATTAAGTTTGAGAAGCGTATCATTATTTCCTCTAGCAAGCGGAGGTCTATTGGCGGTTTATTTCTGAGGCCTCTTGAGAGCGCCTGGTAGATTTTTGTTTCCTCAAGGACTCGCCGGGCTAGGACTTGGTTTAATGGGGGAAGGCCGATTGAAACATCGTGTAGTAATTCCACGCCTATTCCTCCCATTCCGAATAAGATGACTGAACCGAAGTCTCGGTCTTTCTTTGCCCCAAGTATCAATTCGTAATCGAGGTTACTCATCATCTTCTGGACGTACACACCGTCTATCTTTGCATCGGGTTTGGCTTTCCGCGCCCGTTCTAAGAGCGTCTTGTACGCGTCCTTGAGTGCTTGCGATGAGTCAATGCCCGTAATCACGCCCCCGATGTCTGTCTTGTGCAAGATATCTTCGGACGAGATTTTCATAACAATGGGATAGCCGATGTCCGACGCAACCATTGCAGCCTGTTCCACGCTTTTGGTTAGTGATCCTTTCGCTCGTGGGATATTGTAGGCGTCTAGGAATCTATCAACTTCGGGCTGGGTTAACGCTGTTCTATTCTTGGCGGCTTTGCGGATCAAGACTTTCAGGTGGCTCTTCGGCGGCGCAAAGTCGACTGGAAGTTCCTCCGGAGTCTCGTAGAGAAGGTCGAGGTTCCGTCTGTAGCGATACATGTACATGTAGCTCTTGACGGCCTCTTCTGGGGTTGCGTAAGTTGGTATGTTATTCCTGTAGAACACCTGTCTAGCTTCGAGGACGCTCTTCTCTCCCATCCAAACTGTGAGCATTGGTTTACGACGGTCGGCGGCTATCTTTGCCACTGCTTCTGCCACAAGAGTAGGTTGCGTCGTTCCTTGGGGAGTGTAGATGACTAGGAGGCCGTCCACGTTAGGGTCGGCAATGCATGTTCTCACGGCCTGCTCGTATCGCTTGATATCCGCGTCCCCTAGTATGTCCATGGGGTCTCCGTGGCTCCAATATGGTGGGAGGGCAGCGTCCATTGTGCGAATGGTACTGTCCGAAAACTGCGCCAGTTCGCCCCCATTTGTAATGATGGAATCTGCCGCGAGCACTGCTGGTCCACCAGCATTCGTAACTATTGCGAGCTTAGGGCCTTGGGGTAGGAATCTGGAGTCCAAGACGGTCGCACAATCGAAGAGGTCTCCTATTTCGTCGACCATCACGACGCCTGCTCGTTTGAATGCTGCGTCGTAAACGGCGTAGTCCCCCGCCAATGCGCCCGTGTGAGATGAAGCTGCTTTGGCACCTGCTGCATGCTTTCCCGCTTTGATGACGATAATTGGTTTGGTTCGGGCGAAACCACGAGCAGCGCTCATGAATTTCTTGGCGTTTCCGACGCCTTCCATGTAGATGATTATGCTTCTGGTGTGGGGGTCTTCACCTAAGTAGTCAATCATGTCTCCGTAGTCGATGTCCAAAGTCGAACCAAGGGAGGCGAACATGCTAAAGCCAATTCCAGCACTGACGGCCCAATTGAGCATCGCGGAGCCCAGAGCGCCGCTCTGAGAAACGAAAGCTATCTGACCCGGCTGTGGGTTATCCCTTAGGAAAGTCGCATTCAGTCCGACCTCCGGCCTTATGAGGCCGACGCAGTTAGGTCCCAGAACTCGTATGCCATGTTTTGCCTGAATGCTCTTGATCTCATCCTCTAGTTTAGCTCCCTCTGGGCCAACCTCCCGAAATCCAGCTGAGATTATCACCACTCCCTCAACGCCAGCCTTGGCGCAATCTTCCACCAAGGCGGGGACCGTCTTGGCTGGTGTAGCGATGATGGCTAGGTCAATGTGCTCTGGGACTTCAGCAATACTTGCGTAACACTTCAGGCCCATAACGCTGCTTCGTCTATTGTTGACAGGATAGATCTTTCTTCGATCCTTCCCTAGGAGAAGATTCTTCATCAACGACTGACCCACGGACCCCTCCTCGTCAGAGGCACCAATTGCAGCTACAGCTCTCGGGTTGAGCATCCTCTCAATGTTCGCCAATTTTCATTCGACCTGTTCAAGCATGACGGTCAGATAAGCGAATTCGCTGGTTCTTGTGGGCGGCAATGGGTGGAACTAAGCAAGCGCCTTCGTCGGTTCCGAGATAGGGATAAATTCGTTGACGGTCAGTAGGCATGGACCTCGCTTTGGACAGAATCGCCATAGGCTTCAACCCGACTATTTCCGGAAAAGAGGCCGCAGAGTACGCGCAAACCGCAGAGGCGCACGGTTACGAATCCTTTTGGGTTCATGAGCATCCCTTCATAAGAGACGCAGTTTCCCTTCTCTCAAGCGCGATATCCGCAACGAGTAGGATCAAACTAGGTTCTGGTTGCGTAAGTGTGGTCACTCGTCATCCCCTACTCGCGACCACTACGTTCCTGTCCCTGAACGACATTTCTGAGGGAAGGGTAATCATGGGCATTGGCCTAGGGGGATTTCCTTGGCTTCCCAAACTTGGCGTTAACGTCTTTCCCGTGCAGGAAACTCAGCCTCTGAAGAGAATCAGAGAATTTCTGAGCATAACCAATGGACTGCTCAACGGCGACACGGTCTCGCTTAACGGGGAATTCTTCAAGGTTCAAGATATCAAGCTTGAAACAAAACCTTCTAGAAAATTTCCAATTTACCTTGCAGCGTTTGGACCGCTGTCCCTCAGGATGGCTGCCAAGTTTGTCAGCGGAGTAATCATCTCCCCTGCCTTGATGACGCCCGAGGTCACTGGGGAGAAAATTAAGTTTGTCAGGCAGGGAGAGCGCGAAGGCAAGAGAGTTGATGTTGCCTCATACATTCTATCAGCAGTCTCAAGTGATGTTCAACAGGCCCGCAAGCTGATGAAGTCGTATTACTTTCTACAATACCAAGTCGCAGAGGTTCTCAAACCGGAGATATTCGAAATCTACGGGCTCAAAGAGAAGGATCTCGAACCCATAAAGGCGGCTTGGCGCAAGAGGGACCTTGCAGCGGCTGCTAAGGTCATGCCTGATGCTGTCGTCGATGCCCTGACGCTGGCTGGGAGTGCAGAGCATTGCGTTGAGCGGTTGAAGGACTACAGGAAAGCTGGAGTGGAACTGCCAATAATAATGCCCATCGGTGACATCAACGCAGCGGTACGAGCATTCGCCACAAAATAAGTCAGAACTTGGCAGCTGGTTAATTGTGGGCCAAGCCTTGCGTGCTACCCCCTTCGAATGGGCCGTTCTCTCGCTTGCTTTAGCCGCCAGCTTGTGGGTTCTGGTATTCATTGTTCGACCCCTCGAATTCTGGCTGATGTTAAGCCTCTCTACGATAGTTCTCCTACTTGTTGCGCTCGCTATCAATCGCGGCAAGAAGTCAGTTCGCATTAACAGCAGGCTGGTGCTTCTGGGCGTTGTAAGTGGAGTACTACTGTATTTTCTGTTCTACTTTGGTTTTCAAGCGACTAAGTCAAACCCGATCTTCAGTGAAGGCGTGGGCCGAGTCTACGAACTCCGAACTGTACCAACCTACCTCATCGCGTTAGCTTTAGTCTTCCCAATCGGACCTGGTGAGGAAATCTATTGGCGGGGTTTGATTCAGCGCAGATTCTCGGAGCGATTAGGACCCAGCACCGGACTCTTAGCCGCAAGTTGCGCTTATGCTTTGGTTCATCTTCCTACGCTGGACTTACCCCTGATCATGACCGCATTTATCGGAGGCCTTGTGTGGGGGTATATTTACAAAAGGACAGGAAGTTTGCTTCCGGTTATAGTTTCACATGTCTTGTTCGATTTGCTAATCTTCGTGATTGCCCCATTAGCCTAGCCGATAAGAAGGCCTAGGGTGAGTAGCAGGCCGAAGACTACCGAGAGCGCGAAGGTTGTCTGGGTGAGTTTCACGTAGTGCAAAGGGGACTTGGCGGGAGTTTGGTACAGTCGGATTTGAATCAAGTAGAGGGGGAGCGTTAAGAGAACCAAGCCCGTAAACGCGGGGAGGAACCGCCACAGAATAGCTCCAAGTACTGTTGCATATGAGATTAGAGTTAGCGCGAAGGCGGTGACAACGGCCTTCTTTCGCCCCACGGTAACCGTGTAACTTTTCTTGGCGCTCTTCTTGTAAGCGTCGAAGAAGATTTGGTCATGGTTGATGAGGACCGTGGTGGTCAGGCACCCTAGCGGTAACCCTGCGAGCGCGGGCAGTGGAGATACGTATCCAGCCTGCACAAAGAAGCATCCGATTACGGGTAGGACGCCGAACGATAGAAGAATTCCAAGTTCACTCAAACCTAACCCGCGGTACCCTAGCCTAAGAGGCGGAGCGACATGGAAGTATGCAAAGAAGAGACCAATTGCACCAAGCAACAGGACAAGCGGACCTGTTAGGAGAGTCAAATAGAGGCCTACAATCATGGTCAGAATGAAAAATAGGTAGGCGGTAAACTTCGCTTGGCCGAAGCTCATCAACGCTCGCGGCAAGACCTTCCATCCGCCAAAATCGGGTGGAAACATATTGTTTGACACAACATCCACTTGGCTCTCAAAATCGTAAACATCATCAACCGTGTTTGCCGCAAGATGGATCGTAATGCTTCCTAAGACAACTAGCCCAAACAGGTACGGGCTGAAGGTGCGGTTGGTCCACCATGCAAGGGCAGTGCCAACAAGAACTGGTGAGAGAATCACCGGCAGGAATTGGGCACGGCTTAACCTGAGTATTATTGATGCTGTGGCCACGATCGATCCCAGTTCCTCAAAGTCAAAAAGCCAGTGTGCTGTCGAGAGTTAAGTTATCCCTGAGAGGGTGTTATCTGCCCGTTCCTCGGGAGTTTAAGTTGCAGGATCCCAGAGTAATTAACGGCCTGACCATTGTCAACCTTGACGTAATCGCCCTTCTGAACAGGCTTTACCAAGTTTCTGTAGCTGTACCTGACGAACGTGCGGCCTGACTCGTCGTCAAGAACGAGCATGAATTGGTTCATGTCAACGATCTTGCCTTCGATGTGAATGTTCCTCATACCGTTGCGAATGTCTTCAATTCTCACGTAACCGAGCCCCCAGGGTAATGACGACTTGAGATCGCCATAAGCGGGCTAGCAACATTAAGCTCTAATCCTTCCGTTCTTTCCGGTCCTCCTTGGTTGGGTTGCCTTCCCGCCGCCAATACCAGTAACTGCTTTTCAAAATATTCACCACCGCGAGCCTGATTCAGTTGAACGCCATACAGGCTGATGGGAGATGTAATCTTCACGGTTTTTCCTTAGGAATTACCCTGTTTAGAGGTCCCTTACAGCAGAAAACACTCGTTTTCCGGGGGAAAAGGTCGATTTCGCTGAGGCAAGGGGGGTGCCGCATGTTTAGGAGCAAACTATGTTACTTTCTATCTTCATGTATCGGTCAACATGGGTTTGTGGTATAGCTTTAATTACGGTTGGGTGCTTCCTACGGTTCGGTACGCTGCGGATTCTACTTTTGAGTATTATCTTGGGCGTAACTAACCTGTAAAGTGGTGTAAGTGGATTATGAGTCAAGAAGGATACGGCGGCCGAAGCATGTTCAAAGTTACATGTTCTGACTGCGGCGCTGAAACTGAAGTGCCGTTCAAGCCAACACAAGGCCGACCAGTATATTGTAGGGCATGCTACCAGAAACACAGACGATACTAGGTTCTAAACCTGCAGTTATCGTCTCCCCCTTTCCTTTCTAAATTTTCATTGCATTTTTGCAATAGTTCAAATCAGAACGTGAACAGTAAGTTACCGAATCGAAATGGAATTTGACAAGTTAGTTCGAAAACGCAGAATGGTGCGCAATTTTCGACCTGACCCAATCCGCGCTGATCTGATCAACAGCCTACTTGAGTTAGCCCTTCATGCGCCAAGTGCCGGTTTTAGCCAAGGCTGGGCCTTTGTAGTAGTAACCGAACAGGAACTGAAGAAGAAGATTGGTGAGCTTCAGGGAGAGGTTGACTATTACGCGTCCAGTCGTTTTCATAAGTTCGTTTCAGAGGCCCCAGTGCTGGTCGTGGCCTGCACCAGCGAGAAGATCTATCACGACCGTTACCGAGAACCCGACAAGCTGAAAGAAGATGGAACCGAGATTGAATGGCCAACTCCTTACTGGTTTTTCGACATAGGATGCGTGTGCATGTTGATCTTCCTCGCAGCTGTCAACAAAGGTTTGGCGGCAGCCTTTACGGGCGTCTTTCGCGTTGACAAGATGAAACAGCTTCTCGGAATCCCAAATCACTTCCACCCAGTCGGGGTCCTGTCCTTAGGCCACGCCGCAGAGGATGTGAAATCCCCGTCCCTTAAGCGGGGTCGAAGGCCCATCAAAGAGGTCGTTCACTATGAACATTGGTAACGGACGCACATTCGATCTACAGCCTGATTAGAAGAGTTCAAAGACTGGTGAGCTGAGGCAAGTTACGCCACCATCGCCCTTCCGAAATTCTGAGATGTCGATTTCGATCGGTCGGTAACCCGCATCCTTCAGTTTGGCAACAGTTCTGGGAAACCCTGATGGTATGAGCACCTTGTCTTCCCCGATGTATAATGCATCGGCAGCGTAAGATTCGCGCTCAGGTATTATGATGAACCTGAACCGCGGGAATGAATCTGGGTTAACCAGGTCAGGCGCTATTATCATCGTTCCATTGTTTAGGTACGAGCATCCGCATAAGAGGTGCATAAGCCCCGTTCTTACTGCCCTCACGTCCTGATTGTCGAGGATAGCGTTCAGCTGCTTAATGCCACTCGCGTTAGTTCGTTTGGAGTCGCCCACAAAGATGCCCCTGTCAGTAACAACCACGTCGCCCCCTTCCAAAGTGCCGGGAGGGTTCACGAAATTCAACACGCCAACTTGGGCTCTTTGACTTCTTAGCTCGTCGGTGAGAACTTTCGCCTCACCCCTGCGAGTCTCCTCTCCGAACCGGCCTATTATGGAGCGAGAGGCACCCAATAGAGCTGGGTCTTGCATGAAAACCGAATCTGGGTACGCTTCCAATGACTGAAGCCCGATTACTTCAACGCCCGCTTCTTTCAGGATTGAGGTATACGTTCGGTGTTGTTCCCTCGCTAGCGTTACGTCGATATCGCCTTTGCTTGGG
>Ga0208192_1002097_pt1 | contig 10179 bp, 10 predicted proteins | sample June2015DPH_13_1_2_FD_184711 | JGI IMG/M metagenome (GOLD analysis project Ga0208192, IMG submission 184711) | Peatland microbial communities from SPRUCE experiment site at the Marcell Experimental Forest, Minnesota, USA - June2015DPH_13_150... | ecosystem: Environmental > Terrestrial > Soil >... | reverse complement strand
TGGAAGAACAACTAATCTTGTTACTCGGTAGTATCTTGTTTTCATGTGGGTGTGGACGACTGCGATAAACGCTATCGGCTTGTCCTGATAGACTGCAGTGTAGCATCGTGCAGTTGAGGGCAGGGAGCCGTTTAGATAGTGATATTGCCGAAACATCTGCCACAGGGAAGCGCCGCACCGATAAACCTTGAGTTCAACGGGCGGCCTAATCCTTTTTTTCTGTCAAACTCCATAGTGTCTGTGCAGAACACCCAATCAGGCTCCAACCAATCAACAACATCATAATGGCAAGTTACGGCAATGAACTTCTTTTTAGATCGACGAACAGCCTTACTAATCGCATAAGCACTAACCTTAGCTATTTCCCTATCAACTACACTTGTAAACTCATCAAAAACAATCAACCCCTGATTAAGACAAAGCGCTCTTGCGATGTCAACCCGCATCTTTTCACCTTGGCTGAGGCAATCGTAGCTCTTGAGCCAGTCCGGAGGAGAAGCAAAACCAACACTCGAAAGTGCCCGGGTAACCTCACCGGTTTCAAGTTCTGTGGGAAAATCATCCAAGACGCATTTATGGGTGTACTCAAAGCCTCTAATGTAGGCGTCGGGAAATAGTTGTTTGGCTATGCTTGTTTTTCCTGATCCGCTTCGCCCCACGATTATTCCAACTTGCCAATCATCCGCTTCTATGGGTAGGGAACCTTTGAAGTGCTTTTCTAATTTGACGTCGGAAAGCGTGAAGCTGCCAACGACGCTTTGAGCTCTGAAGCTGTCTGATTGGTCCCATTGTTTTACAATGTCAAAATCCGTAGCTTGTAACCCTCCGATTTGAGCTTCTCAAAAATGCTTTTTTGGTTAGCCTCATCCTTGCACTCGACTATTATTTCATAGGTTGCAGGAATGCTAACAGAAAACTCACGCTCCAGTAGTTCTTGAGGTAATTTTTCTCCTACAGATGCAAGAAGCGCTTTCAAACAGTCTTTTTCACCCTGCTCGATTATGCGCATGTACTCGGCAGCGTCAAGCTCCTTGTTATGTTTCCCTTTGAGCTTGTTGAGAATTTGCCGAAGCATCCGCCTATCCACGTCACTGACTGGCAACCGAAGAACTGGAGCGTAAAACTCGTTATGCTGCTTACAGACTTCAGCACGCTGTTCACCATCAGCGTAGACGCCGTCTTTGTTGGTTATGAGTGGATATGCCCAACCATATTTCTGCAGGCTCCTCCAAATTTGCTCTTGCTGATTAACCGTAGTACGATTTGGGTTTTGTTGATCCGCCTGTAGAAGACGAATATCCTCCAACAGCGGCAAATATGCATCAGGAACTCTAATTGTTGTTTTCTTCTCCACAGTATATCTTCTCCTTTTCCTTCATGAAAGAAATAGCAAACAAAAGTTGACCCCCGCCATCAGCCACCAGCAAATCCTTATTCGTAACTATTGGAACAACGAAGCCCAAACGCTTAATGCTCTCTTTCAGTGCCTTGAACTGGCGTTTCCCTAACCTGTTAGGATTGCAACCATCAACCCGAAGCTGACCAACGTCAACAACCTCAGCAGGCGGAACCTTCAAATCAAGATCCATTAACTTCCCTGGCACTTGCATGGCACTTGCAGACAACAAAGTTTTTTCCATTTTAATCATCGTCAACTATTTTTTCCTTTTTCCTGATCACTGCAACACCAACTCCTGGAGGAGCTCTTGAGTAAACAAGGATGTTCACGCCGTTGCTGCACGCGTCCACTTGATCGTCATGTTCGCCTTCCGGGAAAACTTCAGCTTCATCCAGGAAATTGCTGATCCAGTCGCCTTCAACCAGGAAGACGTTTCCGCGTTCTGTAGCGGCGCTGAAGGGGTTCGCACGATTCTCCTTGCTCCCAGTACTGCGTTGACTGCGAAAAGCATAACCAGGTAACACTTCTCTACCGTAATGATCCGTCGTAATTTTGCCGCCGCTGCCGCCTTCCTCCTCCATCCAAACCTCAACATCTTTGCCGTCGAGTTCAGCTGTCCTCTTAATGCGGTCTTCCAAGTTCTTGGGCGATCCGCGGAAATGCTCCATGTGATAAATGTAGTATTGCCCTTGCCACATACCGATTAATACTCCAGCAACCCAGTCAGGATCCTTGCCTTTCTCAGGCTCAGTAGCCGCCAAATCCCAAACGCGAATCTTACGCAAATCCATAGGCGCCTTAGCTTTCGGGATAACTTTGAACCAGTCACGATGAAACATTGTTCCTACAGCAGCTTCCCAACTGCCTTCACGCAACTGTTTCCGTGTTGTCGGATCAAGCTTACTTAATGCTAACTCGTAGCTTCGCCTATCCAAGTACGGATTATCATCGAGCAGTGCTGGAATGAAAACGCGGCCGTACTTTTGGCCTTCAATAATAAAATACTGTTTAACCCACGTGTGCCCTCTCCCGCCGGGGTTAGTTGCTGACCTTATCTGAAGCGGAATGCAACAGTTTTCAAGGCGCCTGTTCCTGCTGATTAAGTACTGGTATTGCCACTGCTTAAACTGGGTAAGCTCATCCCAGCCAATATAATTATACGCGGCGCCTTGATGGTGGTAAACGTCTTCATCAATATCCATATAGCCGAGGCTTAAGGTTGCACCGCTTGGGAAAGTCCACTTGTAATCTTGCCCGTTCCATCTCGCTTCAGTGTTGCCTAGCCACTCATGAGTCCGAGCGATTAAGCCATCAGGCTTCTTATGGTCCTGCAGTGTCTTGCGGAAAATAATTGCGTTGTAACCGGGATAGTTAACCCATCGGAGCGCTCCCATTAAGATTGCGTCTGTTTTGCCGCCTCCAGCAGCTCCGCCATATAATGCTTCGTCACAGTCAAGCAGTATGAATTCTGCTTGTGGGCTTCTGCCATCATCTGTTATTGCTGGCTTGTGCGGGATCCACTTGTTCTGCAGTACTGTCTTGTTGAAGAGAGCTTGCTTTTTCACATGCGTTTTTTCCCATTCAAGATTCCATGCATCGCTCCATTCAATGTATGCTTGCCAATCTTCACGTTTTGCTTCTTCGTTTGCCTTCAGCCATTCATCATACGCTTTGTGCCATTCACGGTACCACTGCAGGAACTCTTCAGTTTCCTGCTTTTCCAGTCTTTGTTGTTCTTCAACGGGAAGCTTCCGCCGTTCGCCCATACACTCTTCATATTTCCGCAGCAGCTCGGTGATTTCCTCTGCCTTGGCTTTCCGTTCTTCGTCTTCTTTGTCGGTGCCGAGTTTCTGCTCCACTGCCTGCAGACGCGTCAAAACATTTTTTCCATTCATTATCTTCGTTTCTCCAAAACCTTCTTTTCCGCTAACTCTTCAACGTGCTCAAGCCGTGATAGAATGTCCCGAGACAGTACAATGTCACTATGAACCTCTAAACTGTCCAAAACAACTTTCAAAGCGCCTACCCGGGCATTATCATTATCCGCCTGTGAATAGAGGCTCCAAGCCGCCTTCTGCACTGCATTCAACTTTAACTCGATACTATCTGCAAAACCAGCAAACTTCTCTAAACCCAACAGGACAGGAACCCACTTCTCCCGCCGCCTCCAATCGCTCCATAAACACCACTCAGAAACCTTATATTTCGTAGCTAACTGCTCGATTACGGCTGAAGGATGAAAGCCCTTGTTAACGGCGTCTAGCATTTCAACGCGGCGTTTCAGCAGTTTAAGATTCAAAGGTATCCCCCTAAATTGGTCAAATCTGAACAATTTTGAGTAAACAAAAACTCTCCAAAATGTACGTAGTAAAACAAAAAAGAAAAAGGGGAAAAAATTGAAAAGTAGAAATCCCGCTTTGGGTTTTTATAACCTTGTGGTAGTCTGTTGACAATCACATAGCTTTAAGAATTTATAAAATTAAATATAAATCACTCTCAAACTGTGGGAAAGGAAATATTCTTGAATAATCTTATTTCAAACAAAAAAACTAAGCCTCCACTATTCCAAGTTCTACTGCTAGATAATGATACTAGCGAAGACGTTGAAGTTCAAGAGGCGAAACAGGTGGACTTTTTCCAAGTCAAAGAGCACCTGAAAAACGGCGGATCAGTCTTTATCACAAGTAAAGACTCACAAAAACTAGTTTACCCCAAAGCCAAAGCACAGCTAAACTATAGCAAATCAAGAAAAAATTATGGAGCCCTCTTCCGACAACACCTGAGAAGTTCATAAACGTGTGACGTGCATCCAGATGATTCCCTTTATCCCCTCTCTCTTTCGTACATTTTTTGGATGCACGCCACTCCCAGTTATCATTAATGTTTTTCACTTGCTTTTAGGTTAAGATGTCGCCTCTCAATTTTCAAGAAATTTAAGAATAAATTAACTCGGAAGGCTGGTAGGCCAGGTTCAGTAAAGATAAAGTTTTTTTGACATCGTCAGCGTCTGTTTCAATCTTGTTTTGATTAACAGGCTTGTTTTTGGTTGTTCTTATATGTCACGCACGTTCATTGTTACTCGTCACGCATGTTCATAGTTATACGTCACCACAGCCAAGTCCCCGTTTGCCCTGCATCTTTTCAGGTTAAGCTATTTTTTAAGACTATTTTTCGTAGCAAAAAGATACATAAAATATTGAAAGGATAAGCCCTTATTCTTTTTGCCTTAGAGCTTGTGGAATATAAGCACACCGTGGGTCTGAACCTAAAATGTCTCCCGTGTAAAACAACGCTGAAGAACGGCAGCCACCGCAAATCTCGCGGTACTCGCAAACGCCGCATTTGCCTTTTATGCTGTTTTTATCTTTAGCTTTGGTGAAGAACTGGGAATTTTGCATTTCAGCCCAGATTTCCTTAAGCGACTTATCCTTAATGTTCCCGAGCCTGTAAGCATCATTGTAACTGCAGGGTATGGCGTCGCCGTTTTCCGCGATACTCATGAATTTGCCGAAGAAGCATCTGCCTAAAAAGAAGTTGTTGTACCAGTTGTCAAAATCAGGCATCCCTCGCTGCCTTGCAACTCGCGCGTAAAAGGGAATGTACACGTTAATTCCAGGTTTACCCTTGTATTCTAAAGTCAAGTCGTAGAGTTTGTTGCAAACCCATTCATACTGCTGCGGTTTGAGGTCAGCTTTAAGGCTGTTTTTGTCTTTGCTGTAGGGAACAAAACCGTGAAAAACCACCCAGCGGGCATCATATTTGCGTGCTAAATCAAGCACGTGACGCATATCTTCCTCGTTAACGTTTGTCACAGAGTCGCCAGCGTTGGCAAACGTGTATACTAGGCAGTTTAACAGTTTTTCACGTGAAAACTTCTCTATCGCTGAAACCGCGGCTGCATAAGCACCTTTGCCGCGAATAGCATCATTTGTTTTCTCTGCGCCGTCGATGCTTACAGAAATTTTAACTTCGTTTTTGACAATGTTTTCAAAGGCTGTCTGGTCCATTAAGCGTCCATCAGTTATGATGCTTACGTTTAAACCAAGTTTTCTAGCGTAACTTATGACCTTGAAAAGGTCCTTTCTCAGAAACGGTTGTCCTCCGGTGATTCCGAAGAAGCTTGCGCCGAAATCGTTTACTTCATCAACAATTTTCATGGCGCCTGCAGTATCGACTTCATCTGCAACAGCGGGTTTGCCTGCAGAAGTACAATGTACACAATTGCTGTCGCATGCGAAAGTGCATCGCCAAGGGACAATGAACAATGGACCCTTACTCTTCAACCTTACTTTCTCCGTAGGATACGTGCTAATCCAAAGCGAATATGCTATTTAACACTTCACATTTTTTTATGATTTTTTTAAGTTTAATTAAATGATTAGAAATTAAGCAGGCTATATCCAACACTGCTTTGTTCCAAAAGAGTTATTACTTTTATTAAAGCTGATAATAATTGAGGAAGGAGAATGGATGAGGAGAAGCTAGTTGATACTAGCCAGCTTAATTGTGATCATGAAAATCAAAGATTGTATACGGACAGATGCTTTGATGTACTTAATGGTTTCGAGTTGACTTTTACTCGATGCATCAACTGCCATAAAATTGTCAGTTTAGAAGCAAAGAAATTTTCCAGTCAATAAATTCCTAGCTGTGTCTACTGGTTTTTGGCATAAAGATAGAGCGGTCCGTCTTTTAGCAGATCCAAAGCCCGTTGCGTTTGGGTAGTTGATAGCTTGCACGTTTTAGGGTCAGTTAGGAACGGGAGTTTCTCAGACGCGTTTTGTATAATGTGAAGATCTTCCCATGTTACTTTGACGTCATCGTAGGGGGTATGCTTGTCAACATTTTCAGTCCATGCGCCTGCATCAAGTTCGTCGCCTTCAGGCAACGCAGTGAAAGGCCCAACTAAACTTTTGTCATCAGTGTTGTAGAGAAAGATTACGGTACCTGCCTTAATTTCTTCCAAAGGCTTGGATTCTTTTTCTGCGCAAGTATAACGTTTCCTACTTAAGCACTGTTGCTGTGACACTTTATTGCAAAAAAGCACATATCCATCATACATTTTTAATAAAATCTACCTTCCATTAGTGAAGTCTCTCGGCGCTTATTTCCTTTTCTTTTTTATCAATTGAGCCTTTGTCAACTTCCGCTACTTCCAGCATCCCCCGCACAGCAGTTTCTGAAGGTTACATGTACCCCATTGGAGCAGTAGCTGCCGCCGCCATTATTGAGCATATTAGTAATAACTTTTCAGATTAGGAAAAACCAGTCCACAGAACCGCTAGAAGATTTTAATTGAATAATGCAATAGCAAACGAAGATTTAGAAAATTATTAAAGCTAGATTCGATTGCTAACTCGTATTAGGTGGAATACGCTTTCAAGGCTCTTTCAGTAGCAAAATTCGGCGGCAGCCTCTTAGACGTGGAAGGCAAAGGAATCCCTAAAATCATCAAGCAAATAAAAGAAATCAGCAAAAAAGACGGCTTTGGCCCAATCATTGTTTTTTCAGCGCCCATGGGCTGTACCGACGCGCTTATACGGATAGGTGAATCTTACGCGCAAGCATGCCCGCTTCCTCTTGAACCTGTTTTTGAAGTTTATGAAGGGCTAGCGAAGGCTCACGCTAAAGGAAAATGGCATAAACAAGCAGTAACTGAGTCGGCTAATTACAAGGCGTTAACGCAGGCTACTTTGGACTCAGTTAACAAACGCTTCAGCGGCAACATTAAAGCAAGAATCCTAACTTTAGCAGGAGAACTCGCCATGTCCACATTAGCAGATTACATTTTAAAAAGCAACGGTTTAGACTCTTGCTGTGTCTCGCTGGAAGATTGGCCCATTGTCACTGACGACAACTTTGAGGATGCGATTCCTAATTACGAGTTAAGCAAAAAAAGAATCCACACCTTAATCGAACCGCTGGAAGATGGAAAAATAGTTTCTTTAGCAGGCTTCTTAGGCGTTACAGCCGATGGCCTTGAAACCATATTGGGCAGAGGCGGTTCAGATTTAACGGCAGTTTTCACTTCCTGCCTCTTAAAAGACCTGTACGATACTGAAACATTATTGTACAAAGACGTACCAGTTCAAAGCGCTGACCCGAAAGTGGTGCATGGACAGAAGACTGAGCATGTTAAAGCGCTTACCTATAATGAAGCCCATAAAGCTTCAATGATGGGCATGAAAATAGTGCAGAGCCCAGCAATAGCCATGGCCAGACGCTTCACACAACCCTTAAAGGTGGTCCCGATTGATGAGCCTGAAATGTTCACAGTAATTGAGGCAGAAACAAGCGGCGGAGAAATAGTAAAATGCTTAACAGGCAAATCGGGCTGCGCAATCCTATCAATGAATGATGAGAAAAGCAGGTCGCTGGAAGATTCCTTGAGAATATGGGAAAAAAGAAATGACTTCATGGATTTAGGCGCCGAAACCATGGAGACAGGGGAGCGGATTCGCGATTTCCTCTTCTTAGACTCAGACTTCATAAAGAAAAACGAGGAAAAACTTAAGGGCTTTGACGAAAACATGAAAATAGAATACGGCTTAGGCGTAGTCACTCTCATCGGCGACAGAATGAAGGATTCTCCAGGCGTAGCATCATTGGCTATTAGCGCTATTTCAGGAATTAACATTAAACGCGGCATCTTTGCCCCTCACACATCACAAATAATAATAGTTGTCGAGGAAAAGAACGTTAACGCCACCGTTGCAGCCATCCACCTAAAGAAACAAGAAATGAACAAACAATCCCGTTAACAGCAAAGAATCCATAATTTTTTTCTATGTTATTACAAAATTAGTTCATGTCCAAAAATTTTTGAGGCTTAAACAGTTTTTCACCGCGTTAACGTTAACATCATTGTTAAAATAACAAAACACCCGTTTTACATGATGCCGCTTGATTTTTTCTGCCCAGTCTTTAAGCTCATAAGGTTTTCATTTCTAAAGCGCCTCAGAAAACACTCGGAAAACGCCCACAGCAAGCATTCTGCACCCAGAGTAAGGAGCCGGACTTACCCAAACAGGTTCAAGTCCCAATGAAAACCGAACTACGGTAAAGCGATTTTTCGTTATTTGGTTTTTGATTTTTCTGAATTAAGGTATTGGGTCACGTGAGATGATGGATTTGAAGGGGCCGCATTATGAACAGCAGTGGTCTGGGTTTTGCTTTTGCGATGCAGGACAAAGATTATCAGAAGGCTTCCTAATACGGCAATAATTACTGTTATCAGCACGTAGTTTAGTGATGTTCCTGTTGAATTGTTGCTGCCTGGGATCACTGGGTTTGTCACATACGAGAATGTCACATCAATCGAGTTGGACAGGTCGTTCTCGAAATTCAGCGTGTAGGTTCCGTTTTGCTGCGCGACGAAACCGAATGTCGTGGTTTTATCAATTATGCCTAAGTTAACAATTTCAGCGTAGTTGGGATCGCTCACCCAAAAGCGAACACTGCCAGTGGTAGAGATTGTGCCGTTAAATGTGGTTCCTTGAGGTAGCACATACTGTAATTGGTTTGATGATGCGGAAAGAGTGAAGGTTGGAACTGTAGTGGCAAACGCTGAAACAGCCATCAATGACGCTAACAGCAGAACTGCCGATGCGGTAGACATTAGTAATTTGGTTTTTTTCATTTTCCCAACCGACAGATGCTTTAGAGAAGTTAAGACAGAGCTTAATAAAAATCGCGTTGAAAAAGAGAAAAAATAACTTGGCTGAGCCATAAATATGAGTTGGACATTTTGAAAGTGGACCGGGCGGGATTTGAACCGTGTAGGGTTCAAACCACAAAGCTCATTTGTTAAAATTTGCCGAATAAGCTATTTTTTGTAAGTTATACTGAGATTTGGGAATATCTGACCCTATTTGATTTGGGTTCAAACCATTGTTCGCTTTCAAGCCAAGCTTTAGTTCAAGTGATCAGATCCACCGCGTAACAGTAAGGTTCGAGTCCAACGGAAACCTGCTGAGCAACCGCTTTTTATACTGCTAAATTCCCCCGTCTTTTTTTTCTAACTTTATAAAATGCTGACGAAATAACTTATTAACAAACATGCAATCACTACAGCTACCGCTAAGGCAATAATGCCCCTGCTTCGCATAAAACTTGAGCAAATGATCGTTAAATAAAAAATTACTGAAAAATCTCGCTAACACAAAGTTTGTTCAACAAAAATACAAGACTCATAAAAACAGTTGAAAAAAGGGGATTTGGACAATGGGTACTCAAGTAAGCTTTTGCTCGTAAAGTCATCTTACAGATGTCCACCGCTAACACCAGACCTCATTTTTGATGATTTGCAGCAGTTTTTCGGTTCCAGCATTTCTTACTCACTCCAAGTTACCCGCATTTTCCCTTTTTTCGGTCCTCTTAGCTGACCACTTTCCTGAATAGGTACAGGGTGGCGCCGAAAGTCACAATTGCAATCACTCCGATTACAGCGTAAGCAGAAGCAAACGTACTCCAAGTCAACCCTCCCTCGACTAAGCCCCTTGTTACGTTAGAAACATAACTCAATGGGTTGTAGTCAGAAACGGTTCGCGCCCAAAGAGGCATGATTGATGTGGGAAAGAGACCGCTGCTAATAAAGATAAGTGGTAAGGCTATAATATTGGACACTGCTGATAGAGTTTCTGCGTTCTTTGTCTTCAAGCCCAAGGCAAGTGAAAGCCCAAACCAAGCAAGTCCGAAGAAGGCAAAAGTCACGAAAATGAGTAAGAGTCCACCGACCCCGGTTGCGATTCTAAGACCCAGCAGCATTGCCACTCCAATTA
>Ga0208192_1002096_pt1 | contig 10182 bp, 6 predicted proteins | sample June2015DPH_13_1_2_FD_184711 | JGI IMG/M metagenome (GOLD analysis project Ga0208192, IMG submission 184711) | Peatland microbial communities from SPRUCE experiment site at the Marcell Experimental Forest, Minnesota, USA - June2015DPH_13_150... | ecosystem: Environmental > Terrestrial > Soil >... | reverse complement strand
TAACAGCCTGAGGGAGACCCGAAGGTCGAGAACCACAACAGTGGCCGACAAGGTTCAAATCCCTCCGGACCCGCCACCTAACTGAGTGCAGGTCCACGGTCCTAGAATATGAGTTAGTCGTGACACCCGCGGGCCATGCCCCGGAAAAGCGAAAGATACCGACTTCTGCTAGAAAACGAAGCTGTAGCTCGATGGATAAGGAACCTTGAGCGAGGCAGCCCGATAACCGCCGAAGAGTCAGAATGATTTGAAACTGACCGTGGCTAATTGTGTTCGGACGGCCAGCCCATTCTCTTCCTAACCTCTTCGATCCTCCTTTTGCTAGCGTCAATGTCGACTGTGGATCCGGATTTATCAGGGATATCCACATCAGGTTCTCCTTTCCTTGCGATCCCATTCAGCGTGCGTCTCAGATTCTTGCTTTGCAAGAGCGAGAAGGCGAGATCGCTATCGATCTTCCTTCCGAAGCAATCCTCATGAACGACTCCATGTCCGGCTTCCCACCAAGCCAAGCTGTCGGGAGGAATACCCTTTCCGCAATACAAGCAGGAACCAGAGTAGGTCGTCATAATCGGCACCGCGTTACTTAGTACGGAATGAGAACCGTGTGGCTGGTTCAAATGGCGCACACAGACTGATGGCCGTACCTCAAACAAATATCCTCCTACTGCATATCCTTCACCGGAATCTCCCCCGGCCTTCGACATTCCCTCATTAAAAATGACCAGTTGTTATGTACTGACGAATGTATAGGCCGATCCATAACACTGAGAAAAGTACCGCAAAGACCCAATAAAACTGCCAGCTCTTCTGCACGCTGTAGAAAAGTAGGAGCGCAATGGAGAGCCAAATGAGAACATAAGCAAACGCAATGATTCTCCTCAAGCCCTGATCACGCCGTCATTTGCTCTGCATTGTCCTCGGCGATATGCGCAGATTCAAGTCGAACTCACAAAGGACCCGCTATCCTCTGTGTTCTTGTAACCATGTCCCCCTTCACCACCTGCGAATGAACGCCTGATAGAGTGGACTTGAATGATAGTAAATTTAGAAGCTGAATATTCAGGCTTATCTGACTCTAAGGAATTAATTAAGGGAAGATTCAAATTCGTGAATTGATTTACTTTTTCCCGAACGTAGCGGTAGCTTTTCTTTTTGTATGTTTGACCACTCAAAAGCGCCGTTGTTGTACTCTGAGCCCACGCTTCTTCCATTCTGGTTCTAGTGGTGTGGACACACACGAAAACGACTGTCCCAAGGCCTTTGGAATGCATGTTTTGCGCGAATACAGAACTTATACCCAAAGCGCATTCCACGATGCTAGGAATCGTGTGGGAGTTGACTACAGTCCGAACGATAGTTGGAATCGTCGTATCCGCTATCGGCTTGATACTATTACTCTACGCCGGGATCAACTTCAACAACCTCTTCTTTGTCCATAAAATACTGACCAGAACAGATATTCCCGTTTACGACCGATCCGCCGTCATCCCTGCTTTTCTTGGCCTGTTGATCTTGCTTGATGGCTCTTTCGTGCTGGGTCTCAAAAGGGTCTTCAGTCTCAGTCTTCACGTTCTGGGTAATTTCGTGTGGTTGCTGGCGCTGTACCAGTTAGATCAGAACTTGGTCGTCCCTACCACGGACATCTCAGCCTATCAGCAGGTCTTCTACTTAGTTTTCGTAGGTGTGCTCTTCTTTATAGTCGGCATCATATTGAACGATATTCCAAAACGCAGCAAATAGAGCGTACACACACGACGGAATAATTCAAATTCCATGCTGCGGTTTCCACGATGGGCTCGAATAGCTAGCAAGTGAGAGCCATTGGAATTTGAGGAATTGCGCCTTGGGCTCAAATCAGTCAAGGATTTGACCGATGTCCTTCAGAACATGAGAAGATCTACGACAATTCGAGTCTTAGGTTACGTGCTCTGCATAGCAGTGATCGGCATTCTCTTCATCCACTATGCAACGAAGAGACTCAGAGTGCTCTACCCGAAAAGAGATGATTTGATTGTCAAAGCAGGCGACGAGATCCGATCAAACAACAGCCAGATACGAAAGCTTGCTGACGGTCCGATGAAGAGTTATCCAACATACATGACTTGGTCTGTGAAACACGAAACACTGACCAGCCTCCAAACGTATCAGCAGGACATGAGAACTCTAGAAAGAACTCACGGGCTCTCAAGAGAGCTTGCTGAGCAGATGGCTTCATCCATCAAATTGGCCTCGGATACCGAATCCATGGTTGAATCGTACAATGAAACCTTTGTGAGAAAGAGAAGGATTGAGTATCAGACGCTTTTTGCGAAAGCCGCGATCCCGCTTGACGATGCACAACAGGTTTCAATCATAACTGATGACAAGCACAACTTCGTGATAGCTAGCGCTGGTTCTGGAAAGACTGAGGTCCTCATAAATCGGATTGCCTATCTTGTTTCACGAACTCCAGATACCATAAACACCAATAGAATTCTGGCGCTTGCATTTCAGCGCAACGCGGCTCAAGAGATAGAGCAACGACTGCAAGATAGATTCGACATTCGTGACGTTAAGGTGAAGACCTTTCACTCCCTCGGATTGGAGATCTTGAGAACCGCGGGAGTGCGAGCCAATCTGAGATTCGGAACTGACAAATCCTATACAGAATTCATAGAAGCACTGTACCGGATGGCTGAGAAGAACCCGGAGTTTCGGTCGAGGATCGTCGACTACATGAAACACTACGAACAATCATTAAGACAGAAGGCGGACTTCGAAACACGAGAAGAATACTACCATTTCATGAGGAACGTATCGTATTCGACGCTGAATGGAACACGAGTCAAGAGTGAAGCCGAGAAGGCAATCATGAACTTCTTCCTGAGTCACAGACTAAACGGCAAAGACATCAAACCCCTGTATGAAGCGCCTGCACAATGGATGAAGTATAGAAACGAGAAAAACCAAGTTATCATTCCGAAACCAGACTTCTACCTACCTGATTATGACATATACCTTGAGCATTGGGCGATTGACGCGGAGGGAAACGTGCCTGAATGGTTTGCCAATCCGAAAGCGTACAGAATCTCGATGGACAAGAAGAGAATGGCCTACAAGACACGAGGAAAATCTCTGGTTGAGACGACGAGCGCCGACTATTATGATTCGTCATTCATGGAGAGGCTTCAGAAGAAAGTTACTGAACAGCTGAAAGACAAATTCCCATTGAATGAGTTTGCTTTCTCAGCAATTCCGTATGAAGAGCTGGTCGAGAAGGCATATTATGAGCTTCGTATGGCTATCCGTGAGTTACCCTACCAAGTCTCTCGATTCATACTCATAGCCAAAACTTACGCACTAGACCCCTCTAAGATTGATGAGAAACTCCGAGATGGGAAGTGGACGAGACAGCAAGTAGCCTTCGCCAAGATCGCCTTGGAGATTTTCAGAGAATACGAATCGGCTCTGAAGGCAACAAACGAAATAGATTTCGCAGACATGATCAACCTCGCAGTGGACGCGCTCAAAAGCCGGGGCCACCGCTACAGAGATACGTTTGATCATATTCTCGTGGACGAATACCAAGACCTCAGTACGCAGAGGTACAGGCTACTGAAAGCAATCTTAGAAAAGAATCCGAGCTGCAAATTGTTTGCGGTTGGAGACGATTGGCAAAGCATCATGGGATTCGCTGGATCTAACTTGGAGTTCACCCTCAGATTCTCAGAATATTTTGACCATCCAGCAATTACCAATCTCACTACCAATTACCGTAGCGCGAAATCTATAGTCGACCTGGGAGCGGCTGTCATAAATCATAACAAATCGAGACTGCCTAAGAAAACGGTCTCCAAGAGTATCGCACAACCTCCAATTATGGCGTACATGTCACCTGCTGACAAATACGATTGGGAAGGATACTACGCCAACATGGTAGACCACTGCACGAGCAGGATGCGAGAATATCTCGATAAGGGGTACGAACCTTCTGATATGATGATCCTGGTCCGGATTGCAAGGAACCCTCGGCTCATCAACGCGCTATTTGAGAGTGCTGAACGAAAAGGAATCAAACTGTCTACGAGTAGGAGAAACCCGCATGCGGTACCGGTTATTTCGGTCCACAAGAGCAAGGGATTGCAGGCGCGAGCTATCTTTCTACTCAATACAATAGACCATATGTATGGATTTCCTTGCACAGTAGAGGATCTCGACCTATTCGCTCCTGCGACTGAGGGAATTCCAAGGCCGAGAGAAGAGGAGGAAAGAAGACTATTCTACGTCGCCATAACGCGAGCCAAAGAAAACCTGGCAGTATATTCTCAGAGCTGTAGGGAGAGCAAATTCATCAAGGAAGTCAAAGATCTCTTAAGAGAAGAAATTCTTGAAACTCAGACGCTTCACTAGACAAACAGAGGTCGTTGACAATTAACTTTGACACTCGTTTGAGGCAGCATGCTTAATTGAAGACTCCGCTGGAGTTTGGAATCAGTGAGTGACTTTTGCCAAATCGGGTTCACTGTGCTCATATTCTCGTGAAGACGGAGAAGGAGGCACAGACGGTCTTGGGTCGGCTGAGTAGGGGAGAGAAGTTCTCCAATATTGCGAAAGAGGTCTCCCGCGACCCGGGATCGGGCAAACGTGGAGGAGACCTGGGCTGGTTCACGCGCGGAAAAATGGTGAAGGAGTTCGAGCAGACCGCGTTTGCGCTCCAGAAAGGACAAACCTCACCCATCGTGAAAACACCATTTGGATACCACATCATTCGCAGACTAGAATAGCGCTCACGCCGCTAGGGAATTCTTCCCTCAAAAAACCAACGGGTTTCGTGTGTGTTTCTAGTGGTGCGGGCAACCATTCTTGAATCGGCTTATATGTACCGGTAAATTGGGGTCAGAATCCCCTTCCCGATTTGTCAGCTAAGGCGTGAGTTCAAAACGTGGGTGTAAAGCTAAATCCCCGCACCATCCACAAGACAAGTGGACGAAACGATGCGTAATCGGTATATGCCGACAGTGTCGCGGAATCCCGGGAATTCTGTAACCTAGCAGTATCGATGCAATGTTGTGTTCACGTAGCAGCGGCTTGAAAGCGTTTGGCCGTCTCTGCCATTTCCCATAGTCTGCCGTCAATTCTGTCAAAGATAGACTTCTTCTAGAAGTTATCCGGCCATTGGAACGCGTGTGTATCGGTCTTTTAATAATTTGCTTGAAAAGAGAATGAAAACAGAAGGAATTAAATGCGGTCATAATGCATAATTCGTCCTCGGGAAAGATTTCTTTTGCCCATACCGCAATCAAAGTTGTTTAGACTACGCCATGTTCGTTTGATTCGAGTATACGTTATTCTGCTTCTCACCGTTGGCAGCGTTCTGACTCAGGCAAACCTCATCGTAAATCCGCCTGCGGGAGCTGCCCAGGTTCCTCCGAGTGGGGTCCAAGCAACTAGCATTGGAAAACAAGTCCCCTCACCACTCACTTGCGCGAATGGAGCCATCGACCTTAACACTGGGTCGAATTATTTTGTGGCGGATGCGCCTGGAACAAAGGATTCACATTGGACCGTAAGTCTAACCCCACCCCTCCCCAACCCATCCGGTTATAGTTGGCTTACGCCCCCAACCCTGGGACCATACAGCGTACCTCCAGATGGGGCCGTTCCATATCCAGGCGTGGGAGTGTGGCATGGATCCCCCCCCGTGGGGGTCACAGCTAACTGGATCACCCCATACCTTGGTAACCTTAATCCTGACCCGCTCGGCACTCATTGGCCTAATGCGCTTATGGACCCTCCCGGGAACTACACCTATAGCATAACGTTCTCCACTAGTTGCAATTCCATTCTCGACATTGCTGGTTTTACTGCTGATACTGGAGTGACGCTTTACCTTGATGGGGGATGGATTGCGTCTGAAACTTACACACCAGGACACGGTTGGTATGATCTCCACCAACCCTACCCTGGCCAACTGCCAATCTCAGCAGGATCACATACACTAACGGCAGTAGTTGAGAATCAAGTATTGCCGGGTGGTAACGTAACCGATGGTAACCCAGCGGGGTTACTCGTGATAGCAAGCGTGGAGTGCGAATGTAAACTGCAACCACACACTTGCACATCCACTCCAGTGGGCCCAGCTATCGATCTCAGCACAGGCCTCACCACGGCCCCTGGACTTCCGGATCCAAACTGGCAAAATGTCATTCTTCCAAGCGGGACTCCTGATACTCCATTGAGCATAAAGCCAGATACCTGGATTCCAGGTAATACGGGACCACTCACTGGAGCCGTAGGTTTCCCCGCTCCCTCCAGTACTACTACTGCTAACTGGATTTCACCCTCTACGTACGTTGTGAATGGAGACCCCAATTTTGCTCCGGGTGGCTATTACACGTATAAAATCACATTCACCGGCCCTGGCATGCTTTCCGGAGGGTTCACAGCTGACAATGAAGCGTGGCTTTACCTTGACACGACCCAGATCGCATCAGTGCCTAGCGCCCTTTTCGTCCCTCCTCTTCCCGGCTTTACAGGTCCCAGTGGTCCTCCAAGCCCCCTCCAATCATTTTCACAAACTGTGGGAGCGGGGCAGCACTGGCTGTTCGCCGTGGTCCGCAACCGCTGGCAGTCCAATGGCGCTCCGACAGTCACGGGCCTACTCGTGCAAGCAAACCTAACCTGTCAGAATAGCTCTACTACTTGCTCTACTACTACTTTTACTACGACGAATATAGTGACCCGTCCGGCTTCCACCGTAACCTATCCGGCCTCAACGGTAACGAACACAAGTCTTGTAACTAGCACAACGTGCTGTACGAACCTAACGACCTTTACCGTAACATCTACCATCATATCGAAAGGGGCTATCCAGAAGACAACTTGGACAAATACAAGTTGCCTCTCATGCTCGATGACTACCACAATTACGACCACCACAATCAGAGGTTTCCCTATAGGCTTAGCGGGCCCTCTCGCTGGATGGACCATAGAGGAATTCATTCTACTAGTAATCGTCGTTGCGGTTACTGCGTTGAGTGTTGGGTACACCATATCGAAGCGGAAGCATAAGTGAACACGTTTGGTCTTCCGCTCGCGGGAGTAGGCCAAGGATAACTTCCAACCAATTGTAAATTGTGGCGAAAATCCGGTTTTTGGGTATATCCGACCGCCCACCAGTCGGTTGTACGTACCGGTAAATTGTGGTCAGAATCCCCTTCTCGATCTCTGAAACCAGAGGGAGACTATACTTCGCAGACGGTCAAACGTTTCTATCGAATTCTCTAAACGGCCGGGACCAGCCAGAGTCTGAGATTATGCCCGCATCGTTCAAGGCTCAACCCCGATCTATCAATAGTCCTAAGCTACTTGAGATCGTTCTGCCTGCGCCATCGTCTGCCGCATTGCGTGGTCCATAACTTATCCGGACACGGAGGGGTTGTTAGGGGAAACGTACCCAGAAGGGGCATTTTTGTGTGTGTCTAGCTGGTGTGCAGACGTCCAATTCACATTAGGAAAACCTCACCTTGAAGTCGCCTTTACGCAGTGTAGTAAAAGTTGTTCGCATATACGAACGCGTTTGAGCCCGCAGGCGGTGTGCCCATGTAGCAGTTCGCGCCGTCGAACGAACCGTCCTGGCACGTGGGAAGAGTTGTGGTGTAAAACGACTTCACGCCGGAAAATGGGGGCCATTGAAACGCGTGTATATCCCAGGGCACTGCCAAGACGCAGTAATTGCCGCTGAACGTCCAACCAGATGGTGCCGATGGGCATGTGTTACCGGAACCAGGCAGGACGTAAAACGCGTTATTCGAGATGAAAGCTCCCGGGGGTTTGATCATGACGAAGCAGCCCACTGCGGTGAAAGAGCCCAGCGGGCAGTTGTGGGTCGGTGTCGGCTTAATGTAATACTTGTTCGCCCATACGAAGGGCTGCGAGCCGCTCGGCGCACTACGCACAAAGCAGTTGGCACTATCGAAACTGGCGTGGACTTGTGAGCCGTCCCACCAGCTCACGGGTTGACTGCAATTCCCGATCTTGTTCTGAACCTTCGCCATGTAGAACATCGTATTCAGGGGGCCAGGCGTCACGCTACCCCCACTCGCCTCAAAATCGTCGTGAGAGAAGCCGGGGTCTACAATCCCATCTTGATTGTTGAAGTCCTCATCATCTGTGAAGACCGAGCCCGTGGCAAGCCAGTAGTTGCGGTGGCCTAGCCCCGTGGGTGGCACCGATGCGCCGGCAAAGACACCATAGGTGATCCCAATAGGTGGAAAGTCAGTCATGCTCGAGCCACTCGACGGGGTGAACAGACAGAAGTACAGCGCCGTCCTTGTGTGTAACCCGTGTTTAACGATATTGGGGCTGATGTTGCCGGTGGAGCTGTTTTGATTGTTAGTGTTTTCGTTGTCTATGATCACCGTGTAATCTACGGAGCCGTTTGGACAATAGCTACCAAGTTTCAGCAATGAATACGAGTAGGAAGCGACCGAGGTTTTTTGGGGGTCGAAAGCCGCGTTGAACCAATTGATGAGATTCGCGTGGCCCAGGTTATAGAAAAGCAAGCCGTTCACGCGACAGAAACCCAAGCGCGTACCATCCACATGAGTTGAATATGGTTGACTTGTGGCACCGGTCCAGCCCGACATGGAGCTAATGTTACTGTTGTCCTCATCGTCCATGTAGATGGTGATGTACTCGCTTCCAGCTGGGCATTGACCCGCAGTTTGAGGAATTACCCCAACATCATACGGCCCCACAGTGGCTCCGACCAAACCGAGATTTGTGACAACGGCACTCCCAACAACTGCGAGCAGAAACACCACCAGCACGACGCCGAGAAGCTTGTTCCGTCGTTCATTCGCCATGTTGCTGAGGACCCCCCACTAGGGGGTAAAGTACGATGTATGAGTTGTTCATGCTTGATTCTTAACACTTCACAATCGGAATTTATGGAAAGAATAAAGGTGGCCAAATCGAATTTGGGGACAACTTCTCGGCCGCTAAAACCCAACTTGACTGCCTATATGTACCAGTATATTGGGGTCAGTATCCCCTCCCCGCACCATTTTTCCAGCATGAACGGAACCATCATTCTAGGACCCGAACCCTTTTCGGTTCAAATCCCTCCGGACCCGCCACTTTAGACTCAAATCTCATTCTGTTGGAGAAATATCGTCGTCAAATCCGTCTGGGCAGCGGTTCGGCGCTGCATCATTTTAGTGCTTCTTTTTTCGCGTAGAAATCTCTCAGCGGTGATAATGCGTCGAACAGGTAAGTGTCGAGGTAGGGGTTCCCTCGTGCAATGTAATGTGCCATGTTTCTGGCGATGCCGGGTCCCATCATGAAACCTTGGCCGCAGAGCCCGGCTGCAAGGTAGAACCCGCTTACGTTCTGGGCTTCTCCGATTATTGGCAGCCCATCCGGCGTCATGGGGTAGAGTCCTCGCCACAGCCTACGGATGACCAAATGCTTGAACCTAGGAATCAAGTCCACCAGCCTTCTCGCAATAATGGGAAGAAACTCAGATGTGCATCGCCGATCCTCGCCTAGAATTATGGGAGATGGAGTGTAACAGAAGATGACCGATCCGTCATGCGTCTGTCCGAAATAGAAGTTGGCAGTTTTTCCTTCAGGTCCAGGTCTTATATCGACAACCAGCGGGTCTAGAAATCGATCCACTGGCATGGATATTCCGGCCTCATGCGAATCAGGAGAGACAGGAAGGCGCACATTGACGGTCGCAGCGATTTGACTCGCCCAGGCTCCAGCTGCATTCAACACGCAATCCGCTGAAATAATCTCCTTATCCGTCTTCACACCGACCACTCGACCGCTTTTCACGAGTACTTGTTCGACGCTTTCCCCTAGCCTAAACTCTACTCCAAGCTTCTTGCATTCCTGGGTCAGCGATGAAGCGAATAGCAACGGTGACACTTGGCCGTCCTCAATTGAGAGTGTTCCACCTCTGAGCCCCTCAACATTTATTCCCGGAACGACTTTTTCAATGCCGTCGCGGTCAAGCCAGTCAATTTTCAAACCGTACTTGTGTTGGATGGGAAACATGTCTTTCAGGAGGTTCTCGTCTTGTTCGCGGTAGGCTGGAAAGCAGTATCCGCCCATCTTCCAACCAATCTCGGTCCCCGTCTTCTCCTTCCATGTAGAGAATACTCGTAGGCTGTCTTGGCAGAGGGCTATCTT
>Ga0208192_1002086_pt1 | contig 10219 bp, 7 predicted proteins | sample June2015DPH_13_1_2_FD_184711 | JGI IMG/M metagenome (GOLD analysis project Ga0208192, IMG submission 184711) | Peatland microbial communities from SPRUCE experiment site at the Marcell Experimental Forest, Minnesota, USA - June2015DPH_13_150... | ecosystem: Environmental > Terrestrial > Soil >... | reverse complement strand
CAGCGATATTCTTCAGTGCGCCCCAAGTGTAGCGCGATGGAATCTCGCTTGCCCCTACGTGTCGCTGTTCCCACGCCATTTTCAGAAAAAGAAGATAGGTAATCTGCTCCGTGTAATCCATGAAGGCTAGCCCGTCATCCTTGAGAACGTGGGCGTAGTTCCAGACCCTTTGGACGAGAGCTGAAGCCGATGTTTTGTGATTCTTGGTCATTTGTGTCAATTCAGTATCTCTTGCAACCAATCGCGTGTGATTTGATGGCCGAGTTCTGATTTGTAGATTTCTGCTCGGGCGTATGCCAATGCAGCCGCCGAGTATTCGGTATCGGGGTGGATCGCCCGAAGGAGTTCAACTTCTCGACTCTTGTAAAGGGCGCGCATTTTTGGCTCGTCGATCTGGGGACGAAGCCTTTCCAGGTCTTGAACAATGCGCTGAATCGTGCCGGCCACGGCCGCGCGGCCATTCACCAGTGGTTTGCAGTGAAGGTGGTAAACGTCGATTGATGTTGCGGCTCGCTGGTGCTCTGCTGTACCCGCTGGCTTGGTGGGAGTCGGATACCCATCTGGAAGAAATGTCAGGAGCTTCCAGTCGTCGGGGTCAATCGGGTCAAGCAGTTGGGGCTCCTCCAGTTCGAGATCGTCGCCTTCCTGGCGCGCCCTAATACCGTGCGTATGCAGCGGGAAATGGTCCGATTTGCCGCCGCTGGTAGCATGCACGCGGTCCACGCGCCGCTGGTTGCACCATTGGCTTGCGTAGCGAAAATTCCGTGGCGCAAACGCGAGCCACCAGTAGCCTTCATGGGTGGGGTCTTCTTCCACTCGATTCTTGGGGCGAAAATGATCCACGTTCTTATCCGAGGTCGGGTTCAAGCTTTCGGAATACCAGCACTTTCCTTTTCTTAAGACGCCGAGCCGAGGGGCCATGTCTTGCCAGAGTCTTGTTCGCGCGGGCCTATCTAAACCCGCCGTGATTGCTGCTCTTCTCGCCGCGACGAGGTCTCCTCCTGCAGCTCGTGCCGCGGCCTCGGCCTGTGTAATCTCGTCACGCAAGGCGTTAAGCGCTTGGTCCGCGTGACCCTGCCAGCCGTTAGGTATCTCCAAAAGGTCGATGTCAACAAAGCGCATCAGTTCTCGACCTCTTTTTCCACCTCTGCCACTGCTTCCTTCAGAACTTCGCTGGCGATTCGGTCAATCTCCTGCCGTTTCTCCGGAGTCAAGAATTGCTGCCCCGCCATTAACTGGCTGTGTCTTCGCCCCCATGCACGGACGAACGCAGCATAGTAGGGATCGCTGAACGCCTTTGAGAAACCGGCTTCAGCCAACCTTTTGTCGATTTCTTCCAGTTCTTTTTTCTGCTGCGGGGTCAGTGATTCCTCTTTAGCAATAAGGCGGACCCTGTTGTCTAGGTCCCCAAGCGTCTCCGGGTCGAGGTCACTCCGAAACCCGAACATCTCGCTGGTCAGGATGCCTGTGAAGCCTAGCCCGCGCGGATTGACGGTCGCTGGCTCCCACTTGCAAGCGCCGGTCCTTGTGTCACGCTTCAGCAGATGAATCTGCTCCTTTAGGAGACTCGCAATGACAAGCGGGTCGTGGGTCGCCATTAAAATTTGACTAGTCTGCTGTTCCGTTGATTCAATTGCGTTGTCGCTCATCACACGCGCTAGGTCTTTGACATAGGCAACACTCCAGTGCGGGTTTAAGTGCGTGTCAGGCTCGTCGAGCAGCACGAGAGATTGGTGCGACTTCGTGAAGCGCATCAGGCCCAAAACCATCAGCAACTGCTGTTCACCTTCGCTCAACTGGTGGAATGTGATGGAAACTTGTTCCGTGTTGGAGGATTTAACGCGGACCTGAATCTTGACATCGTGAATCAGTTCTGAAAAATCGGTGCTCTCCAAGGCCAGAAAGAATGTTCTGGCGTCCTGGTACTCTGCTGCAAACGAATGCAGGCTCTCCAGGTCCGGTAAGAAGAAATAATAATGGTCTTCTGTAGTCGATCGGTAGCCGTAGTTAACCTTCTGTTGCAGCACCATTGGGGCAATGGCGTAGCGGCGCAGCCGCTCCATGACTCGGCGCATGATTCCTGTGGCGCTCCAGAAATCTTCCGCCCGGCTCCCAGACTTCGCCCAAGGCGGCCTGCGAATGATGAACAGAGCCGACTCGAAGCCTACGATCCTCAGTCGATTCTCCAGGAATTCACTGATTTTCGGGTCTTCCTTGTATGAGAACCCAAGCAGCACATATTTGGCGTGATGGGTTTCGGCGCAAAAGAATCGGCGCTGTTCCAGCAGCTTGGCCAAGGTTTTCGCATCGTCTGCCTTGGCTAGGCGCAAGCGGTCGTAATGGTCTTGCTTCATAGGCAGAAAATGTTCTGCCAAGCGGTTGGTTGGACCCGAGTAGTAACCGAAGACAAAGCGTGGCAACGGCAACTCTTCTCGCTTGATGGGCTGCAATTCGGTTTCACTCTTTGCTTTGTGGGGAATCGGCCCTCTCTTCAATTCCGGGCGTTTCATTTGCCCCGGTCGCCAAGTGATCTCCACGATGTGCTCGTCCATTTCGTAGTTGAGACGATATCCATTCATCGGCTTCTCAGGCCAACGGTTTTTCTCCCACCACTCGTGCAGGTCGCGGAAGATAATGACAAGCGCCTCAAATAGATTGGACTTGCCTGTGCCATTCCATCCGAGGACAACATCCAGCCCTTGAGTGGGATTGAAGCGAACGGTATAGTCTTTTAGGTTCTTAAAATCCTCCAGCCAAAGGTCAACGAGACGAAATCGGCCTCCGAGTTCTTCATGCTCCTCCTTGGCAAGCCTGACCAGCTTCTGTTTTTGACGACGTTGTTGCGCTGACTGTTCAAATGCCGTCCGCAGTTCTGGGTCGGCTCGCAGCGCCTCATAAAATTGGACCACCTGTTCAGGTGAAAGTCCCGCCTCATCAAAGAGACGGCGAGCATCGGTTTCCTTGCCGATCCTTTGCCAGGCAGCTCTTAAAGCTTCCGGTGATGGTGAAGGTTGTTGCATGGTGACACTCTTGCTTCCTTTCGCGCGGTATGCCCCTCGGCGAGCCTCTGTTCGTTCTGCTTCTTTTCGCGCTTTGTCGGCGCCGATGCGGGCCAGCAGCAGTGGAGCGGGTTCATCTTTCTGATCCTGGGGAACGAGGTGACCGGTGAAGGCTTGGCGCAAGAGCGAATCGCGAGTGGTGCGGGCACGCTCAAGTTGGCGCGACAGCTTAGAATCCAGGCGGTCCGCTGCAGCCAACCGGCGTTCAACTTGACGAAGAATTTCAGTTTGCTCGTCCAGAGGTGCAATTGGTATAGGCAGCCTACCCAACACCCCTCGATTGATTGAGGCTAGATTTGTTGTCTGTGTCCCATGCTTGATGAAAAAGTTTTGTCCAATTGTGTTTCCCCAATGAGAGACCAGCTTAGGATTCAAGAGCGACGGATCATAGGGACGGGCTCGAAAGACATGATTCTGATGAACGCACCTTCGGATTTGACCTTCCCATACCCATCCTCGTCCAAGCTTGTCCCTGTCGCCCCCCTCAGTGAAGAGGATGTCGCGAGCACGGAGAAGATAGTCGGCGACTCTGTCCTTTTCCACACGGATTGTCTTAATTTCGCTAAGATCAAAATATCCCCGCAGAACATTTGCGACTCGGAGATACGGCAACTCAACTGGGTTTTTCCCGAACCGATTTCCGCAACCATTTCCAAGGAAGCCCAACTCCACGTCTCAGGCAGTTCTGGTAATTCAGTTGTGTTTGGTCGAGCCGGTTCCGGGTAGCGGGATTTCCACTTGTCTTTTGTCGAAATTTTGCCTTTTTCGCGGCGGCGTTTGAGTTCGGCTTTTTCCCAGCCGTCACGTCGGACAACGAGGAGACGCTGCAACAAGGCCTCACCGTTTTCGATTGCATCGCTCTTGCGCTTCCGCTGGGCCGCACGCCAATCGAGAGTCAATTCGCCAGTGACGGCGGCGCGCAGTGAGGCGGCACGATAAATCTTAAGGCGTTCCCGGGCTCGACGCGCTGCGGTTTCCGCTCGCCCCACTCCCAACAAGGAGGCAGTCAGCTTGCCCACAATTCTTTCTTGCTCAGCTAGAGGGGGCAAGAGAATCGGGAAATGTGATAGTTTCTCGAAATCAACACGTGGCCGTTCACCGCTGACCAGTCCGTTTGCGAATGTGACGAAATCCTCCGCATTCAGGCGTAGGGCAAGGAACTGACTGTTCAGTCCGTCGTGCTTCTCGAAAACGAGGAATTCTGCCGAGCAAATTCCGTCGAACTCTGCGACCCAGACCTTGTTCAGATAGGGACGCATTTTCCCGTAGAGAATGTCACCTTTCGAAAAGCGAACTGAGGAACTGCGCGCCTCGCGAGCATAGTTATGCCCGAGGAGTCTCATGGAGTGCGGCTCGATGTGCTCCAAGCCGACGTATCGCATCGTAGGGTTTTCCATCGGGGACGTGCGTTCTCGCGACGGCTCCGCGATTTCGCCAAGCGTCGTCTTCACCCATCCCTTTGGCAGTTTTTCAGGCATTGGTCATTGGCGGTTGAGTCGTCGGGTACACTTTAAGGCCGAGAACATATTCTGCGCCAGTGTCTTTAGAGTATGCCGGACGAAGCAACACTGCAATCTGGTGAAGAATGAATCGGTTTTGCCTGAAAGCGAGTAGGAGCTTCGCTAGTACGTCAAGAAGATAGAGCCAATCCCACCAAGTCTGGACGAATAGCTGCCACGTCATCCACTGAGCCACGCAATTCTCCTAGCAGATAGCCCAGATGCGCTTCAGCAGTAATCGGTGCAACCGTGCTCAATGCGAGGCGGGAGAGGCGGGTGGCTGAAGCCGCAGCGAGAATTTCCGCCGTCACCAAGTGTGCCTTGGCATGCCTTGGAGAATGGGGCTTGCAGATATATTCTGTTCACGCGTCCCCGGAGTTCGCAATCCTAAAAACGAAAAGAGGCGAGGATGATTATTGGAGACCGTTTGCGTGAGTTGCGGGAAGGAAAGAAGCTCTCCCAGGGAGACATCGAAAAGAGGAGTGGGCTGCTGCGCTGCTACATATCGCGCGTCGAGAATGGCCACACCGTTCCGGCAATGGAGACCTTGGAGAAGTTGGCGCGGGCTCTGGAAGTGCCGCTCTACCAGCTTTTCTATGAAGGGGAAGAACCGCCCAAACTGCCGAACCTTCTGAAACGGAAAACGGCGGACGATATCGTTTGGGGGAGTTCGGGCAAACAGGCGGTGTATCTCCAAAAGCTGAGGAAATGCCTGAGCAAAGCCGGCGACGCGGACCGGAAACTTCTCCTTGCTATGGCCCAGAAGCTGACTACTGGGCGCAATCGCCGCGCGCACGCCGCAGCGTAAAATTGCGCTGACAGCCCGGACGCCCGTCCAACGAAAAAACGCGGGGCCGCGCGAGCGGCGCGACCCCGCGTGAATTGCTGGTTTGTCTCTTACTTCGACTTTGTTCGTGTCGTTTTATCCGTCTTGAGAGACGCTTTCTTGACTGGTTTCGAGAGTTCCGCTCGGACCGTCGCGGACACTTTTGCAGTGTCGATCTTGCAGCGTGCGGCGGTGCGAGCGAGGTTTGAGTCCTTCCCAAGTGCCTGCCGAGGGTTGTAACCGGGGCAGGACAGGTCGGATACGAGTGCGCACACGATGAGGAAGTGCTGGACCTCCTGCGTGCTCATTTCGCCTACGGCGTTTCCCGCGATGGTTCTGTAGTCCACGGTGCTGCCGCCCCACGCGGCCTTGACCTTTTTCTCTTCCCACCCGTACACCCGGCACAGGCGGCGGTGGTTGTCGTGGCCAAGGCGCTCGAAATAATCGAGCACTGCCATTTCGAGGTCGGGACGTGACAGGGTCGGTGGAAGTTTCTTGCGAATCGCATTCAGAATACGGAAGCGCATTTGCTTTTCGATACGCTCCGCCAGGGCTTCCTTTGCTCGCTCGGCACGCTGCTGCGGGGTCGGTTGATACCTGGTCGTCTTGGCGTGCACCGGGCATTTTTCGTCGCGGCACACGTGGAGCAGTTTGCCAGCATCCGGGCCGTCGATCACCACGGCGGGGTTGGTCTGTGGACACTCCCCTTTCTTTTGTGCTCGGCGGTACTGTCCTTCATGGAGGACATCCGACTTTGCGTTCTTGGCTTGCCACGCCGGGGCTTGCGACACGCGCAGTGGTTTTTCGCCGGACTCTTCCAGCGGCTTCACGCGAAGCTGCACAAGGGCTTCGACCTTGGCGCGATAGCATTGGCGGTCCGTGCAAATGGACTTCTTCTGTCCTACTGCCTCAGGAAAGAGAAGCGGATTGGTGCCTGTGCGCTTCGGGCAACGGACGCAGCTTCCTGCCGCTGACAGCAAGTTTTCGTTCTGTGTGTCAAAGGGAGCGTTCGTGAGGTCCAGGTGGACCTCGCGCTCAATCCAACCGCGGAGTTCTCGCACGGTGACGGCTTCGGCCTTCTTGTCTTTCAGAAGAGCCGTTGTTGTCCGGTGCTGCGGGAAGCACTCGCCGAGGGCGCGTTGCTGGTCGGTCGGTGTCAACCGAGCGATTTCAAACGCGTGTGCAACGGTCAACTTACCCGTGTAGAAGGCCTGTTGGACTTCGTCCACAAGGTGCGTCAAACGTAGCCGCGCATATACGTATTTCTCCGACCGTCCGATTTTCTCGGCCAGCGTTTCGACCGTGTAGGTTTCCGGTTGGAGTTGCATGAGGGCGGCATATCCCCTTGCCTCGTCGAGTTCGTGCACGTCGGCACGTTGCAAGTTCTCAATGAGTTGCAGTTCGAGGCACTCTGTGTCGGTGAGATTGCGAACGGTGGCGGGGATGGTTTCCCGCCCGGCGAGTTTCGAAGCGCGGTAACGCCTTGCCCCGGCGACGAGTTCATAGAAGCTTGGGTCCCCGCCCGGCAAGGGACGCACGAGAACGGGCTGCAGGACGCCGTGCTGCCGGATGTTGTCGGCCAATTCGACGAGTTTGGTTTCATCGAACTGGCGGCGAGGATTCGTCTTCGATTCCTGAATCTGGGGGAGCGGTATGTCCTGCATTGCGGACACAGCGGGTGGAGCTGGCTGAATTGCGTTCGTTTCGAGTACAGTCGTCATGGCGTATTCTCCTTTTCTCTCAGTTTCGGTTCTGCTTAGTACTCTTCAGGAAGAAGCAGGGTCGAGACCGTTCGATCGGATTCGGTAATCACCCATACTTTGTCGCCCGCCGCGGTCCGGTAGCTGCTGAGAAGGCGGAAGCCCTTTTCCAAGCTGAGTTGGTTTTCGGCCTTGTCTTCCTCGGGCAGTTCCCCCCAATCGCCCGTCACATGGCGGGAGAGGAACTCCATGGGGTTCTGTCCGGCTTTTTCGAGAGCCGCCAATGCTCCGGGTGTGGCGACAAGCTGGCCCAGGTCAAACAGCGGTTGTTTGGTAGTTTCTTGCATGATGCGAATTCTCCTTTTGCAGATTTGGCCTTTGCTTCGCAGAGGCGCGGCCAAAGCCGGGCATAAGAAACAAATGGCCTTCATGGCGGCGGTGGGCGCCTGTCCGTCCGCACTGTCAAGGGCGCCGGGGTTGGGCGTTCATCGGAGCGCAGCGAAGACCCTTGACAGGAGAAGCGGGCGGATCAGGCGCAGGGTTTAGCCAGGAAGGGCATTTGGCTTTGGAGTGAAGTGACCGATCAAAGTCCGTCGAATCAAAATTTCTACGTCAGGGGGGAGCAGGAAAGGGAGGGTTCTAGCGAGCGGAAAGGCAAACGATTAAGTCATTTTTGTGCAAAGAGCTTCTGCGCCTTGACTCAGCATGGGTGCACAATACTCTAAGGAAGTTGGGGTATTGTGCAATGTCGGGGCCCATGGTGCTGTTGATCAGGCAAGGAAATCTGGACGACCACATCATAACTGGCCACCTCTAAGTTGAAATATGAAAGCCGTTTGGGTCGCACCGGAGGTGCTTGCTTTACATAGATCTGGTGCTTACCTTTTGGTAACTGTCAGCCTTCAACTTCATCGAAGAGAGAGGGTACTAGAGCAGCGAGATCGGCCAGCCGGCTTGGCTGCAACGTTTCAAATTCTTTCTGAGGGACCTTCGCATATTTCCACATTGTGGTAGTCAGCCTGCTGGCATTTTCGCACCAGCGCACAGCGGCAACGTCCTTCCTCAAAACATCGACGTTTTCTTGCCCTTTGGACTCCAGAAGCCAGTGAACACCTGACCTCTCGATTGCGACAAAGTCTGGCTCGTAGTTTCGGAGGTTCATTGCCGTATCCGTGTATTCAATGGCGAAACCAAATGCGCGGGGTAATTTCGCGAATGCTGTGACGTCTTTCGCACTGTCCAAGAACTTCGCGAACTCACGTTCGAAATCGTTGTCACAAGGTACGAGGTTGAAGATGCATTTCTGCCCTTCCCAAACGGGCCGTGACCACGGGAAAGGCTGGCAGGTAGAAAGCAGACGCGCGGGTTCGAGAAGCTGTGGCGTCTGTTCTTCTATGGTCAAGGCTTGAAGCGCCTTCTTGAAAACGTCTACGCAGACGTAATGAGCAACCGCAGTGCTCATTGCCTTAACGACGGCTGGCTCGTTAAGGTCGGCAGGATGGCCGAAGGCCCGTTGTTCAAAGAACTCTCTTACCTTTGGAGCCAAAGCTGCGAATTGTGCAGGCAGTTTAACAGCTTCCGCGATGCGTCGAGCATAATAACCGATCACTTCTTGTGCCGTCTGTGGCTCCGGTATGGTGTACTCGCGCTCGAACTCCTTCTTCAAGGTGATGATGTCGTAGCCTTCGTAGGTAAAGGTTTTCGAGCGCGGGTCATCTTCACTCATGGGAAGGACGATAGATTGAAAGGCCATGACTTCGAGTGCCGCGATCTCTTCGGCCAAGCTCTTTTTTCGCACGAGAGATGGCGTGAGTACCGGAAGTCCGATGTCGAATTCCTTTCGACCTTCAAGAGGTAGAATCGTGATGATACGCAGCTTGTCTTTGCCAAGCTCGAATGTTTCGAGTTTCAGTTCTTCAAGCTTTTCGAGGTCGTCAACGAAGTCCAAGAATTTCTTGTTCCCGATGATGTCCACGCGTTCTGTGTATCCGCCTGGATCGTCCCGAAACATGAGCCGCAAACCGCGTCCAATCGCCTGTTCCGGCAAAATGTTGGCCTTGGCTGTATATGGACGCAAACCAACAACCACGGTCACGTTCTTGACATCCCAGCCTTCGCGTAACATAAGCACGCTGACGATGGCATTGATGGGGCTGTCGTCCGAATCAACCTCGCGAACCGCTTTCCGGGCCTCTTCAAGGTCGGTTTCTTTGATTTCCCCGTTGTTCTTGGTGTGAATCACCTGAGTGCAATTGCCGCCGAATTCGGTAGGGTACTTTGTCCTTAGCCATTCTGCAACGTCATCTGCCTCGTCCGTACCATTTAACATGAGAAACAGGATGGGTTTTTTCTTGAGCGGTTTGAGCTGTTCACGATATTCGCGCCATCTTTCGACGCCTGCCGCAAGGTACGCCCGATACCGCACACTGGCATGTTCAGATTTTGCCTCTTCAATCTTCGCTAGTCCTTTTACAGGCCTCTTTACAATTCCATCGACGATTGCCTGTTTGAGCGGGTAATCCGAGATCGTCCAAGGGAAAATTGCACCCTTCTGAAAGCGGGGCGTCGCGGAAAAATCCAACTGGGATGCAATTGGGGTCTTCTCGTGCAATCGGCGAACGACAGTGTTCCATTCGCTCTCTTCATCATGAGTATGGTGCGCCTCATCATTTACAACGAGCAGCTTTCCGGCGCGAAGAGCAATACGGTCTCCAAAATCCGTCAATTCCAGTTTCTTCGTGGGAGGCTTTCTTCCTAAAATAGCGGTCATCTCGTCCGGCTCGTCTTCGTTCGTTCGGTCCGGCCTTTCGTAGAACTGCTGAATGTTTGTGAGAAACAGAGTCCCTTCCGCGTGGGCTCTTTCGGCATCGCCGCGCATGACGCAGTCGAAGTCCCAAAAGATTTCAAGCTCTTTCGGGATCACAGGGTCGGAACGAAAAATTCGCCCGCTTGCGAAGTCCATCTTGAGGCGTTCGAAGACGATTACGTTAGGAGCGAGAACTAGAAAGGTCTTCGCATACTCTTCGGCAATGTCGTCTTGCTCGCGGGCGGCGTTGAAGAATTGCCACGCCACGGTGAGAGCCATTACCTTGGTCTTGCCGCTGCCGGTGGCCATCTTGACGCAGTACCGGGCAA
>Ga0208192_1002082_pt1 | contig 10260 bp, 7 predicted proteins | sample June2015DPH_13_1_2_FD_184711 | JGI IMG/M metagenome (GOLD analysis project Ga0208192, IMG submission 184711) | Peatland microbial communities from SPRUCE experiment site at the Marcell Experimental Forest, Minnesota, USA - June2015DPH_13_150... | ecosystem: Environmental > Terrestrial > Soil >... | reverse complement strand
CCGCCCAGGAGCTCGCTTCGCTGCGTGCCTACATCTGGACGCAGAGCATCTTTCAGGCCCGAACCATTTACATGGCGCTGCGCGCGATCGCCCAGGCCTACCGCGATCTCCCCGGACGCAAGAACGTGGTGGTTTTTTCCGAGGGGTTCATCCGTTCGCCGGAAGCCAGGACGGAAATGGCGGCGGTGATCGACATGGCCAACCGCGCCAACGTCGCGTTTTACATCGTTGAGGCCTCAGGGCTCGCGGCAGAGTTCGATGCGGCGAGCAGCACTCCCGAGGACCCTTCGGGTACGCGCGAGGCCTACAACGCTTCTCAGGAAGGCGTTGGTTTCAGGTACCGCTATACCGAGTTCGATCATCTACGACGCCTCGGCGGGCCAGACATGCCGCACGACGACCTGGGCCAAGTGGCGGTGGAGACCGGCGGCCTTTACATCAAGAATCAAAACGATCTGCTGCACGGCCTGGAACTCGCGGACAGCGACCTGCGCGAATTCTACACGCTGGTCTACCAGCCTTCGGACACCCGCTACGACGGCTCGTTTCACAAGATCAAGGTTGATGTTCTTACGTCCGGATACTCGGTGCGGTACCGACGCGGCTATTGGGCCATACCGCCCGGGCAGGAGCTCATGATGACGCCTGCCGCCGCACAGCTTCTGAGCGCGGTGGAGTCTGGTTCGTTGAGATCGGCGTTTTCGCCCAACCTGAATGCCGCTCTGCTGCTCGCAGCCGATGGCAAGCTTTCAGTGCCCGTGCAAGTGTCGCTGCCCGGCACGTCAGTAAAGTTCGAACGAGATGGCCGGACTTCCCGAGCGAGCGTCACGTTGTTGCTGGTGGCTCGCGACGCGGAGGGGCGCCCCGTTTCGGTTCATCAGCGATTTCTCACCCTCCGCCTCGATGACCAACAGCATCGCGACTTCGAAAAGAAAAATCTGGAGATCAATGCGCGGCTCGCGGTGCCGCGTTTCGAACCGCTGGAGGTACAGGCGATCGTCCAGCTCCCAGACGGCACAGTCGCGATCGGCGGTCGCAAGCTGGCCATCGCTGCGCCCCGGCCCGCAGTTCCAGGCTTGACCAGCGTGCTGCTTTCGAGTTCCGTCGAACCGGCCAAGGGTGCGGCCGACCCTTCGGACCCGCTGCGCGGCGAAAACTTTCAGCTCCTGCTCACACCACCGCGTTTCTCTCCTAGCGACAAACTTACGGCCCTTTTCGGAATTCTGCTCGATGGTCCCGCGTCGCCAACGGCCGTGCCGCACCTGCGGCTGTCCTACAGCATTGAGTCGGAAACGAGGCCCGCCAAGGTGTTTCCCGCCGAGGATCTGCCCATCGGCGCCTCGCAGAGGTCGATCAGGGTACTGAAACAGTTCGATCTGATGGACCTGCCGGCCGGCCATTACACATTTGAAGTGAGCGCGAAAGATCTGGCGAGCGGGGGCACGACCTCGCAACGCTCGGGGTTTGACGTTCGATGATGGGAAATGCCGGTCTGCGATGGCCGATTGCCCAGCGGCGGCAGACCGAAACTGGAGAATTGAAACTCGGCCTCGAATTATCGCGGCGCGCTTCCCGCTTCGTGCTTTCAATTTTGGTGTCCTGGAGGGGCCGCCTGCGGTAGAATCGCGGACGGAGGCGCCGAGGGATGTCCTTGCTCCTGAGCGACGCGAAGGTCCGGCGGCGAAGCACACGGCGCGCCCTGCCAGTTCACTGCCGCATTCTCCTGCTCTTCTCACTCTTGGTGATACCTGCCCTGCCGCTTTTCGGCCAGATCCGTGTGGAGGGGAAAGTTCGCGTGGAGGGCGGGCAGGTGCCCGCTTTCGGCGTCACGGCGAGGGCGGAAACCGAGGACGGCCAACTGGCGGCGCAGACCCCCGTGAACTCGGAGGGCGCCTTCTCCTTCGACGGTCTGAAAAAGCTGGTCTACCGGCTCGTGATCAGCGGCGAGGGTTTCGAGACCACCCAGCAATCCTTGGACCTCACTCCCGGCATCACCCTGGTGCTCGTCCAAGCTGTCCTGGTTCCGGCGCGGAAGTCCAAAGGGCCTGCGGCTGAGATCGCCCGCACCGACGCGCAGGCGTCGAAAGCGGCGCGAACGGAGTATGAAAAAGGGGCAAGCAGTCTCAAAGCAAAGGATCTTGACGGCGCCAGGGCGCATCTCGAAAACGCGGTGAGAGAATATCCTTGTTACGCGCGGGCGCAGACCGATTTGGCTGCGGTTCTGGAAGAACGCCACGACTTGACGGGTGCCGAAGCGGCGTTGAAGAAGGCGCGCGAGTGCGATCCGGATTACATCGATTCTTACATTGTGCTGGGGCAGATGCTGAACGGCCAGAAACGCTTTTCCGATAGTGCGCAAGTTCTCGAGGAGGGAGTACGCCGCTCGCCCAGCTCGTGGCAGTTTTATTACCAGCTCGGCGTCGCCTACTATGGTCTGGCCCAGTTTGTGAAGGCAGAAAGGGAGTATCAAAGAGTGATGGAACTCAATCCGTCTCCGCCCCCGGAGTTTCACGTCAAACTGGCGGATGTCTATCTGCGGGAAAAAGCATACGACAAAGCCTATGCGCAAATGGATCAGTACGTGAAGGCTGAGCCGAACGGCCGCTTCGCGACAAAGACCAAAAACATCATGCAGGAAATGAAAGCCGCCGGGATTCTCAACCAGCCGGAAGCGCCAAAGAAGTAAGGGTAAAGGATGAACTCAGCTCGGGCTTCGGGGTTTGGGATTCGGGGTCCGCAGACGGCAAATGAAAGTTCTGCGAATCCCAAAACCCGAAACCCGTCCGATTAACCTTCAACTTCTAACCTTTGTTCTTGCTTTCCTCGATTGTGATGAAGTGGTCGGCCTCGACTCCGCTCAAGCGTTCCACGAGTCCGCTGGGCCAACTCACTTCAATCTGATCAACTTTCCGCGCCGCGCCCAGGCCGAAGTGTTGGCGAAGGTCGCTCTGCGAAATGTAGCTTGAGCCGCTCCGGACTTCACGAATCTGGCGGCGGTCTCCGGTTGTGACGGTCACGCGCGCGCCAATCGCCGAGCGGTTTGACCGCGTGCCCATCAGCTTGACGTTTAGCCAGTGGTGGCCGCTGCGATTCTCATTGCGAAGGAGAGAAGGCGGCTCACTCATGTTCAGAATGAGCAGGTCAATATTCCCATCGTTGTTGAAGTCTCCGAATGCGCAGCCGCGGCTGGAGTGCGGCTCGAGCACCGGAGCGCCCGACAGCTCCGACACTTCTTCAAAAGAGCCGTTTCCCAAGTTTCGATAAATCACGCGGGGCGTCTTGAATTTGTATTCCGGATGCACCTTCTCGATCTCGGGATAGACGGTGCCCGTCACGTGAAAAATGTCCAGCCAGCCGTCGTTGTCGAGGTCCGCGAAATCCACGCCCCAGCAAACATACTTCGTGTTCACGGCCAGGCCAGCGGCGTTGGTGAGGTCGTCAAAGAACTCACCATTCACATTGCGGTAAAGGATTGGCGTGTCCTCGGAGAAGTGGGGCAGAAACATGTCCAGGTATCCGTCGCCATCGTAGTCGCCCACCGCGACGCCCATGTTGGCTTGCTCCTGTCCGTCGCCGTTCACCGCGCATCCGGACTCGACCGCGACTTCGCTGAACGTCCCGTCGTGATTATTGCGATAAAGCAAATTGGGAGTCGAGTCGCAGGCCACGAATAAGTCGGGCCAGCCGTCGTTGTTGTAGTCGAAGGCCACGGCGGTGAGTCCGTAGCGCGTGCCGGCCTTGGCGATGCCCGCTTGCGCCGTCACCTCGGTGAAAGTTCCGTTGCCATTGTTGTGGTAGAGGGCGCAGGTCTCTTGCGTGAGGCCCATCGGCCCGCAGTTGACGGGCACGTCTTTGTATTTGCAGTAGCGGCTTGATCCGCCCACCGGAGTTTTCGCCAAGTCGAGATCGATGTAGCGGCTGATGAATAGGTCCAAATGGCCGTCGCGGTCGTAATCCACAAAGGTGCAACCTGTCCCAAAGCGGGTCCGAGATTCCAGAAGACCGGCTTCCTTGGTCACGTCCGTGAACGTCCCGTCGCCATTGTTGTGGTAGAGAACGTTTTTGCCGTAATAGGTGAGGAACAGATCGTCGCGCCCATCGTTGTCGTAGTCCCCGACGCAAACTCCGTAACACCAGCCCCTATTCGTGAGGCCAGACTGGGCGGTGACGTCCGTGAACGTGCCATCGCGATTGTTATGGTAGAGGCGATTCGTCGGCTCGCCCCGATCAGTTCGGGGCTCGTGGCCGGGCGGAAATCCTTCGAGGCGCTTGCCGCTGGGGACAAAAACATCCAGCCAGCCGTCGTGGTCGTAATCGAAGAAGGCGATACCGGGCCCGTTCGCTTCCACGATGTAGCGCTTCACGTATTCCTCTCCGTAAACGGTCGGGGCGGTGAGTCCGGCGCGCGGAGCTACGTCCGTGAAGGTGACGGGCCAGGGCTTACCCGAAAACTTCGGGCGTGGCGCGGGCTTGACGCCGCGTGTCGCCATGCCTTGTGCGGCGAGTCGCGCGGCGCCGGAGAAAAACATGCCAGCAGCGCCAGCCGATTGAAGAAACTTCCTGCGTGTGAAGCGCATTTCCGCGTCTTACTCCGGAGGGCTGAGGGTTTGTGGCTGAGTGAGATTCCCAAGAATACCGGTGCGGATTCTCATCATGCCGCTCTTGACCTTGGCCTGGGTTTGCTCGTAGGCCGCGAGTTCCTTCGCCGCATCCTGCTCGCGGCCCAGGCGGCGATAGGCAAAAGCCAACTGATAATGGGCGTTCGGATTGTCGGGCTCGAGAGCCGCGACGCGCTCGAGAGGTCGAACGGCCTCCTGAACCCGCCCCGCTGAAACCAGCGACTTGCCCAGCCCGATCAGTGCTTCCCCAAACTGCGGCGCGAAAGTCGCAGCGCGCTGGAAGTGTTCAATGGCGTCATTCCACTGGCGGGCTTGGCGCGCCATCTCCGCCAGTTGGTATTCCGCTGCCGCGTTGCGGGGATCGATCTTCAACTCTTCTTCAAACTCGTGCCGTGCGCTCCCCAGCGCTTGAGCCCCAGGCTCGCCGGCCAACAACAGTCCCCCCAGTCGATAATGGATGCCCGGCAGGGTTGGCCTGAGTGACAGAACTTGGCGATACTCTTCCGCGGCCTCACCGGTTTTCCCCTGGAGTTCGAGAACTTCGGCGTTGAATTGGTGCGCCTGGTAAGAGCCCGGCGCCGTCACCAGCAACCGCTCGGAGGTTTGCGTAGAGAGATCGGAGAAAAAATGGCTGCTGAGATACAGCAGATCGGGATCATCGGGAAAGCTGCGGCCGAGCACACGAATCCAGTCGAGGGTTTTGTCTGCCTGGTTCAAATTCATGGCGCAGCGCAGGGCATCGATCCCGATCGTCCGCTTCATTTGGGGTTCGGGCGCGCGAGAGTAGTCCTTGTCAAGATAGGGCAGAGCTTCCTTGCACCGATCGCCCTCCGCCAGGCTCAATCCGAGGAAGAAGTGGGCGTTGGTGAGAGTCGGCTTCAATTTGAGCGCCTGCGCGGCTTGCTTTGCGGCGTCGTCGAATCGGCCCACAGAGTAATAGGCTGTGGCGAGATTGGCGCGGATCTCGCCGACGTCGGGCGCCAGCTTGGCCAGTTTCTCCAAGTCCGGGATGGCGGCGGAGTAGTCGCCTCTTCGCAAGGCCTCCTGAGCTTGGGCGGCGATTCGAGCTTTGTCTGCCTCTGCGTCCTCACTGCTCTGTTGCCCACCGGCTGACGGACGCGCCAGCGTTAGTCCGTGGAATGAGACGGCGGCGATCGCCACAACGAGGGCGAGCCGAATCAGTCGAGACCCTGATTCCCGTGATGGCCTCGTCAGCCACGAAAAACCTCTCAACCTGTTCACCGTCTTCCCTCAGTGCTCATTGTGCCACAGAATCCGATCTTCTTCGCGGGGCGCGGAGAAACACGAGATCCTTCGCTGCGCCCTGCACCAGACGGTGCGGGGCTGCGCTCCGTCGAAAAGCACCTGTTGCCGGTCATTCCCGTCCCGCAGGGCGGGAGGAATCCAGTCCCTCTTGGACTAACCTGGACCCCCGCTTTCGCGGGGGTGACGGTCATTCCCGCCCCGTTGTCGTTCCCGCGAAAGCGGGAACACACGGGGTAAACTCCAGCGGGAACCCAAGCCATGTTCATGCATAGTGGCGAGCCCAAGGCTCATGAAATCTCCGCTCAGAGCCTGCCCTGATCCCGCTGGGCGGGAGAAGGGATGACATCTTCGGAGTCTTTCTTCATCAGCCTGCCAGCCCCAAGTTCCGAATCTCCGATCCCTCTTCCCGCTAATGGCTTTGAACCCCCAAAATGGCTTCGAACCACAAGCACGACTTTTGGATCAAAGCCGTCTTATTTGTTTTCAATAACATAGCTGCGCTGAGCTTCCGACCAAGAATGGCTTTGAACCCAAAAAATGGCTTTGAACCAAAGCGATCTTCTTTGTTTTCAACAAAAATTGGCTTTGAACCTCATTTTTAACATCTTTTTTTTCAGCGTAGCTCTCGCCGCCCCGCCCCAATCGGGAATAGTGACGGAACCGCTAAGCCTATCGTACTCATTCCAAAAGACATTCCGGCTTCGTTCCCCATCCTTCAGAACCCAAGATTCGGAATCCCCTGCTTTCAACTCGACGCCGGCCGCTGCCTCTTCCACCAAATTCCTAATCACGAATCCCCGGCTGTTCCACGCGCCACAGACAACTGACCCCGGACAACACCCTCCGGACCTAGTTCCTAATTCATAATTCATAATTCATAATTCATAAATCCCTCTTCCTACTCCTAGTATAACCACTCGCCCCCATTTGTCAAGCGCTAATTTTCCGCACCGAACGGCTTTCTCCCCGCTTGCCACTTGCCCCTTGCCCCTGTCTTAAGGCGAGTTTCGATTTTCCAGTTTCAACTTTCCGCCCTTTCGATTTTCCAGTTTCGATTTTCCGCGTTTGCCAGTTTCGATCTTCCCCGCTTGCCACTTGCCTCTCCGCGGCGAGCCACTCGCCACTTTGGCCAAGTTTGGTTGCGGCCCAAGGCCGCTCTAGGGTATGCTGTGCGGTAATGGAAGGCAAGAATAAGCTTTACTTCGGCGACAACCTCAAAATCCTCCGCGATTACGTCGAAGATGCGAGCGTTGACCTGATCTACCTTGACCCGCGCTTCGGTTCCAGCGCCACCTGCAACGTGCCGTTCAAAGACAAATGCGGCCAAGAACGCCCTGCCCAGATTATGGCTGTCGAGGGTACCTGGCAGTGGAGCGTGAACACACGGCAAGGCCTGTTCTAGTTGGAGGTACCGCATGGGTACTCCCTTTACGCTTCAAATTCATCCGGATGCTGCAAAGAACTTCGATGAAAAAGGGGAGGCGCTGCTATCCCTCGTGTCTGCTGTGCCAGTGGACCGGCGCCAGCTGCCTTTCCAACCGGACATTCACCCGCGCGCCAACCCAACCGAGAAGGAAATAATTGGCGAGATCGAGATCGGCCTCGGAGACTATCGAGGAAATCAGGCGGGGCGGGTCTTCGAGCAGGACGGCAAGACTTTCGGCCTCGTGGGCCAGGGATTTAACAATATGGTTACGCTCGCGACGCGGCTACAGGAAACACAGACGGTCCGGCCGTACGTCAGCGTCCGATGCTTAATGGAATCCTCTTTTCAGTGGGTCAAGAAACGGTACCGTGGCGAGATCGGTGGGCCCCTCACGGCGCACGTTTTGAGCGAGTGTGCTCAAAAGATAGAGACAGCAGAAATCTGGCTGCCGCTATTTCATGTGTATATTCAGAACGAATTCTCGGTGGGGAAGATCAAATTCAAAACACTGACTGGGGAGATGCTCGATAGGTACCAAGAGAGGGCTCTGGAGTGCGTTCCGGAGGAAGGGAAAGTCGCCGTTAAAATGCACCTCGACCGCGACCGCTCGAAGTTTCAAGGCTCTGCCGCCGCCACGATCGAAGTCACCGCAGAACCGCTCAGGGCGCAGGAAATCGCGAGTGAGGAGGCAGACTACTCTATCGCTGCCCTGCGCTTCTTTCACCCGGCGAATCAGACTCCCTTCTTTAGATCCTTTTGCACAATTAGCGGCGCGGAGAATCTGTCAACTTCCTCGACTTTGGTGGTCCGGGAGGGGGTGATTCAACAGTGGTCAAAGGCCGCGAATCTGGGCGCAGGTTCTACGTGGTTCCTACCCAGCCAGGAGATCACCATGCTCCAAAAAGTTGGCCTCAATGCTTTAAGCCAGCTGCTGGCGAACGAAAAAAGATCATCATTCCAAAATGAACTGCTGGATGCGCTCCTGATTTACTCAAGAAACTCTCTCTTTGATGATCCCGTAAACAGGCTGGTCCACATCCTCGCTGCGGTCGAATCTATCCTCCTACGGGATAACAACGAGCCAATCCAAAAAAACATCGGCGAGCGGTTGGCGTTTGTGGTTGGCGTCACGCCTGAGGAGAGAATGGCTATTCGGGATAACGCAACGCGTGTCTACGGACTGCGGTCCGCGTTCCTGCATCACGGACGCGCATTCGACGAAATGGATGCCCTGGAGAATTTCATGGGATACGTGTGGAGGGGTTTTGTGGCCCTGATCTACGACCAGGATAAGTTTCGCTCCAAGGAGGAACTTGTGGAAGCACTAGAGCGCCGGAAGATGGAGTGATCCGCCCAGCAAGCGTAGCGCAGACCCGCGCGGTTCGGGTCTGCGGTACCTCGCTGCGGGCGTGTGGGTTACTTCGAGTTGGTGTCCCAGGCGTCGGTTCCTTGTCGGTTTAGGCCAGCATGAGGCGTTCGCCCTTGGGTTCGGGGATGGGATCGCCGAACTCTCTCGCGGTGTCGATCCACAATTGGATGGCTTCGTTGGCGTGGGCGAGCGCCGCTTCCTGAGTTTCGCCGTGGGCCATGCAGCCGGGCAGTTCCGGGACTTCGGCAACGAAGACTTGATCCTCCTTGCTCCAATAGATGATGATTTCGTATTTGTTCATAGCTACTCCTTTTCGCCTTCCAGCCCATAGTTCGCGATGACGCGGCGAACCTGACGAACTTGATATACCTTGGCCTTGTTCCCCTCTTGCTGCAAATTGACCAATTCCCTGGCTCCATCAGATAAGAGAAAACATCCGTGTCGAGCAGGATGATATTTAGCGGGTCGCTGATCACAGCCTCTTACGTTCGGACGCGGTAGATCTCTTCGACGAATGTGCCGATGTCCTCGCCTGGCGGCACGATGCCGGCGAAGGCCAGCGGGTCGAATGGTTTTGCACCACGTGCCCGGGCTAGTTCTTGAATTGCCTTGCCGGGAATTATGCCGCTCGCCTTACGATCGGCTGGAGCGGCGCGCTTGCGATTTCGGGGGCGCGAGGAATGCAGCTTTGTCTTCAAATTCGACCTCCACGAAAAAGCATATCACAAGAGCAACTATTCCCGTGCCCGCCTGGTTAGGTTCTTTTCGGAAGCATTCGCAGTCAACCAAAGTGCCGTGTGGGCAGAACGGGTTCGGGACCTCTTTAGGCGGTCACGGGACTAGCGCACCCTTGTTCTTGAAGGGCTGCGACTCGCCATTGCGCGGAGGGCAAGCGAGGCGCGGAGGGAGTAGGGGGGACACACGGAAGAGGATCGCGACTATCGCGACATTCAGGACGTGATGGCGGAAGAATCGAGCCGAGGGCGAAAGCAGCCGAAGTTGGGCGCGGCCCCCTCACCCCGTCCCTCGAATCCCGAAATCCCAATCCCGATGGCTCGTCGTCGCCCGAATTGCGTAAAGTCGAAAAGATTGGGTGTATAGTGCCTTGCTTGTAAGCCGGGAACGCAAAGTGAAGATGCCCGTACAGTGCGCCGCACGGAGTCTTTGCCTTCGACCGCAGACCGCCACCGCCGAGGAGACCAAATGCTTCGCCATCGCTTAAACGCTGTGTGTTCGATTCTAGTTCTTTTCGTCAGTGTCTCCACGCTCTGGGCTGGGGATGAAACCGTCAAGATTCAGGTCAACTGGGACCGAGTCATCCGCATTTCAAAAACAAAGCCGACGTTGTTGCTCGGCGCCTCGCCGACTTTCTCGCGCAGCGCCCCGCTTCACGATCGAATCCTCCAGACGATCAAGGAACTGGGCGCTGATGATATACGGTACGCTGGAGGGGGATACGTTTTTCCTCACTTCGGCGTCGCGGAGTTGGACCCGCCCACCAAGACCAAAACCTCCTGGGACTTTTCTCACATTGACCCTGTCACGGAAGACGTCATGAAAGCGACCGAGGGGCATCCCAT
>Ga0208192_1002066_pt1 | contig 10294 bp, 10 predicted proteins | sample June2015DPH_13_1_2_FD_184711 | JGI IMG/M metagenome (GOLD analysis project Ga0208192, IMG submission 184711) | Peatland microbial communities from SPRUCE experiment site at the Marcell Experimental Forest, Minnesota, USA - June2015DPH_13_150... | ecosystem: Environmental > Terrestrial > Soil >... | reverse complement strand
CTAAAACTCGCAAGAGAGCGAAGATTGAAGCCCTCAGCGGGCGCGGGAATAGGCATAGAAAGGCTCGTCAGCTGGATAGTCGGAGCCAAACACATTGGAGAGACACAGGTTTTTCCCAAAATACCAGGAATAATCCATGACTTATGAACCGCTGAAAACGATGCAACCCGCGCGCCAGCGTGTTGCTAAATTCGTGAATTTACATGAACTTGTTTGGTATGCTTTAGCTTGGCTAGACGTCCATGATTTGTACGTGGAAGCGTCAGGAGAATGCAACTATGTTTGGAAGGTGAGCAGAAATTGAAACAAACAATTCGATTTAGCAACGCGCGCGCAGTCGGGTGCTAGGAAGATTGATGGAAGAGTATTACAGAAGAAATGTTAACACAACAAGGTTTGGCTAGTCCTTTGTCTGCGTCAAATAGAACAAGTTCTCGTCTTGGTCAGCAAACAGAGCGGCATAGCCACCCCAGTATTGTTTCTTTGGCGGCTCCACGAAATTAACGCCTTTCGCTTTCAGCTTTTCGTATTCCTGGTCAACGTCTTCCACCGCCAGGTAGATGTTTGGTGCTCCTTCTTTTGGTCCCTTCTTTCCACCAAGCATTACTGCAAAAGTCGCTGTTCCAGCCAAATCAAACACCACATAATTTGACCATTCGTTCTTTATCTTCAAGCCGAGAACATCACGATAGAAACCGACTGCACTCTTCATGTCGGTCACCTTTATCTCAAGCCAGCTAACTCTCTTAATCAATTGGCGGCACCTCCTTGTTCATTGACTACTTCTATGCCGGCGGCTAAAAGACTTGCTAAATAGCAGGCGACAAGAAAGTAGTCGGTTAGGCGACAAAGCGCAGTATAGAAGATCACAAGTGTGCTTTTTTTATATTTATTGCAGACTTCTGTAATAGTGATGGCGAGAATATGGGTGCGAAGGTCAGTTTACCTATCGCGGACAACGTTCTTAGGTTGCTGGGATTTAACCCTGTAACTCTGATCACTTCAGTCGACAAGGAAGGTGCGGTTAATACAGCACCACACGGTTGGGTTTCCATCGTTGACTATAACCCTCCTCAGCTTGTTTTGTCCGTCAACGTGAAGCATGACACCTATAGAAACATCCTAGAAGCCGGAGAATTCGTTGTGAACATCCCCAGTGCCGACTTGATTGGAGAGATTTGGATAACGCAGAAGCATTTTCCTTACGGGACGAGTGAATTGGAGGAGGCAGGATTAACAACATTACCATCCGACAAGGTGAAGCCTCCGAGAATTAAGGAGTGCAAGGCTCACCTAGAATGCAAAGTGCTTTGGACAAATATCATTGGGTCTGCATGTCTGGTATTGGGAAGCATCGAGGCAATTTCAGTTGATGAGGAAATGGAGAAACTTGATGCCAAAGAACAAGCGATCGCGTTGAACCGACTCATCTTCCTCTCCTACGAAAGCGAACGAATTTTTTGTCTACCTCAACAAAACCCTCTTCCTCCAGAGTATCTAAGATGTGGCGAAATTCATCAGGATTGATTTCACGACCACTAAATTGTGATAGTAATGCCCTAGCTAGCCTCCTATCTAGATGATGTCCGAGCTCACCGCCAAAGCTTTGCATTATGGTAAGTAGTAACGAGCGAATTCTTTCCATTCAAACACTTATCCTATAGCTTCTAGCAACAACTCCACTATGAAGTACCATAGAGTATTCTGTTCTTCAAAAATATTAAGATAACATCTTTAGTCGATGCGTACTGTGCATGACCATGATAGATGATTTATACTTATGATTACAATTTTGTTATCATGCTAGTATCAAGCAAGTATGGTTTAAGAAATGTAAGCGAGAAATCTATTGAGATTAATGTACTTAATGAGTTAGCTTCATTCCTCTGGTCAAGATACAAACTGACAACGACAGTAATCTCCCCAACGCAGGTTGAGGAAAAAAATCTGTGTTTCGATGACATAATCGAGGGACTACCTTCAGGACTAGTGCTTGCTATACAATTTAAGAGACCATATGCGATGCGTCGCCCTCGACATGTTGTGAAATTTACCGCATTGACCAGACAGTTGTCAAGACTGTCAAATATTTTCTTGCCAAATGAAGCTTTTTTGTTTCTTACTCCACTAACTACCAATAATTCACTTGTGAGCCACAGACTAGGCTTGCTCAAGATAACTGTTGCACTTGGTGTTCATTTGATTCCGAACGTAAGAAAAACAAGCCAAACAACAAGAACCATAAGAGTCTATCCGCCTACCGGTGGTTCCAGAATTCCTCAAGTAAAAGTATCAGATCCAAGAAGATTCGAAGAAGCCAAGAATGTAGTAACCGTCGCGCAGTTAGCCAAAAACATCTCTAATAGTGAGGCAGGACATAGAATCAGCCAAGATCGTGAAGCACGAGAAAGAGGAGAACGCATAGGAGTACGTCACGTTTACTATCTCCATGTAAGCAGATTTGGCTATCCTAAGCACAAATGGTGAGACTTGATAGTATCTGAGTCTGACTTATTCTAAGGCCAATCATAATGAGATTTCTCGGGTCAGAAATTAACAAGAACATGTAAAAGTTGTAACGACGGTTTAAACGCTCCTGTGAAGCTAGCCCTCGGCACATTAAAGCCTAATTCGAGCTTATTTTTGCTAACCTTCCTGAAATTATGACATTTGTTTTTGTAGGGGTGATCTCTAAAGCGGAAATGCTTACGCTTTTTCTGCTGTATCGGTCAGAAGCCTGTCTTTGACTTCTTGCGTTATCGCTTGGATCATCTCTGCGTAAGAACAGCGAGGGAGTTCTAGTTTACTTGATTCGGGAAGTCTCTCCACTTCTTTCCACATTTTTCCTCTGTCATTGGGTTGAATGACCTTCCCAAATGGCTTCAAGATATCTGACGCTATTTCATACATAGACTTTAATTCTGGAATTGCAAGGGCTATTGTTTTGTTTTCAGTTTTCTTCTCTAACAACACTTGAATTGAGGATGAAACATGCCCCAGATAAGTCGGTGGAAACTTCCAGGTATTGTCATAAGAAATGGGCCTGCCTTCTCTGAGTGTTCTAATTATTCTGTTAAAAGGTCGATCATTATGCGTGTTTGGACTGTATCCGAACGTTAATGATAACCTCAATATGTTGTATCCCATTCGTGCATTCTTCGCATGCTGCTCCCCCATGAGCTTCGTCTTTCCATACTCTGTCACTGGTTCTATCGCCCCCAATGAAGAGATATACATAATCTTCGCATTGCTCAAGTTTGCTGCTTCTACAATATTTCTCGTTCCGCTCGCATTAATTGCGATGGCGTCAGACGGGTTCTTTTCGCAGCGTCGCCGACTTGGGATTGCAGCAGCATGGATTATGAGATCCGGATTTACCTCTGATACAATCTCCAAAACAGCTTTCCTATTAGTAATATCTAATTGTCGCAAGTCCATGGAGAATTTGTTTCTACAAAAAGTGCCTGTTACGTCGTGGCTTTCGCGAAGATCCTCGAAAATCCTTGCGCCTATGTACCCACTGGCTCCCGTGATCAGGATATTCATCGTGAAACTCCTACTCGTCTCAAATAGCCAATCGCATTATGGCTCCGCAAGGTCGATGATGAGTGGCGCATGGTCGCTTGGGTTACCCAGCTCACTTGCAGGCCGGCGCTCCTCTCGATCGACCCACACCCGCTTCACTAGGTTCACGACCGCCGCGTCGCCCAAAGCAAGGTCGAAACGGAGTCCTTCATCACGATCGAAGGCATCCCGTTGGTAGGGCCACCAAGTGTACATGCCAGGCTCTTCGGTTGTCGCTCGCAGGAGGTCCCGCAACCGATTCCCTTGCAGGTCTTTGAGCCATGCCCGCTCTTCATTTGTGCAGTGAATGCGGTCCTGAAGCCCTTCAGGATCCCAGACGTCACGGCTGTCTGGGGCGACATTGAAATCCCCCACAACAAGAAGAGGCGTTGTCTCAGGCAGGCTCTGTAGCCATTTTCCCAGTGCTGACATCCAGCTCTGCTTGAGTTTGAACTGGTCACTTTCTCTGTCCTTGCCGTTAACAACGTACGCATTCACTATTCGCAGTTTTCCTAGACTTGCAGATATGACCCTGGCCTCTCTGGGCGCAGGGTCACCGGGGAAGCCTCGTTGCACCTCTGTGGGCATCACAGACACTCTCGCCAGGCCGAAGACTTCACGGGAAGATGAATTCGCATCGAAAGTCCAGAGGTCGCACCGCCGGGTCGGATCATGAAATAAGATCGCAACACCGTTGTGGCTGGGTTGGCCGTGCAGAACCGCATGATATCCAGCGGCACCCAATTGCATGACGGGGAACCCATCGTTGTCTGCGATTTTTGTCTCTTGGAGACACACTAGGTCAGGTTCGTGGCGGCGCAGGAGGGCCAAGAGCCTAGGCAAGCGGGCCCGCACGGAATTCATGTTCCACGAGATAACACGCATAATAGTAAATTGTGCTCACCCTTTATCAATTTGATGCTCGTCGGAAACATCATGAGAAGGTGATCTTTTGATTTTTCAACATACTGCTTTCGCCACTTTCAACGTGTTGCAATGTCCGTTAGAATACTGCTAATTCTATCGCGCATTTGCTAGGCCTTGGAATTCTTCAGCGCTTCCTTACAGATGCAATTCCTATCCTCTGGAATTTCATTGATGCCTTCTTTTATTATTAGCTTTATTTTTTCTTCACTTTCTTTCATTGCTCTCAGTATTTCTTCAGCAGATACAGGGACCTCTTTGAATGAGTCATAATCCGTGACGGTGGCCAGTATTGCCAAGCATATCTCTCTTTCCCTCGCGAGGATCGCCTCTGGTACTCCAGTCATTCCAATTACATCGGCAAAGTTCCTGAACATTCTGCTCTCGGCCCTTGTAGAGAATCTGGGTCCTTCTATGCATACATAGATTCCTTCGTCATGGTATCCTATTCCTAGTTTTCTGCATGTTTTCATCAGCGCATCTCTTATCTCAGGACAGAACGGGTCAGCCAGCGAAACGTGGGTGACGTCGCCGGTATTATAGAAGGTGTTCATACTTTTTCTAAGATCGATGAACTGGTCAGGTATCACGATGTCGCCGGGTTTATAGTCATCCTTCAGCGATCCCACGGCACAACAAGAAACAATTCTCTTTGTACCAAGCTTTTCGAAACCTGTGATATTGGCCTTGAAGTTAAGCTCATGAGGCGGTATTCTGTGTCCTTGCCCATGCCTTGATAAGAAAGCAACAAGCTTGTCATTAACAGTTCCAACAAAGAAAGCATCCGACGGTTCTCCATACTTTGTTTTTAAAACGATCTTGGAAGAGTTGCTGAGCATGTTTGCATCATAAAGACCAGAGCCACCTATAATGCCTATTTGGGCTTTCATACAGTTAGTAACGCTTGAAACGATATTAGATTATCTGAGGTAGTAGATTGAGATACGATGCTCAGACGGTTTCAGAGGGGTCGGAAGGAATACGATATTCACAGAAGATAATCAAAATGCTGTCCCTTGATTATCGAGTAGAGGTTGAGACAAAACGGATCTTTTTTGAAACGCGATTGAAGCACGTTTATTTGTTGAACATTTGAAGAAGTGCGACCTGAGTCTTGTCGCGACAGATCTGTTCGTTAGCCCGGCGATCGCCTTCTCCTACCGCTGATTGCGCATAATATTCTGAAGTAAAAAAAGGTCTATCGCCCTGGGCTTTCCAAAGATTTTTCTCCGCCGCGCATATCGTCAACGGTTTATTGGAAAGACAGTCCCTCAAAAATCCTCTTTCCGGCTAACACTCTTTCATCCAATATAGCCTCAATCTCTTCGACAGATTTTATTTCTTGTTCATTTAAAGTACAGAGATCATACCAGCCATTAACGATCCGCTTGAGCAACAAACGCCACTCGTCCACAGTTCTTCTGCTAATGTTTGGATTCGACTCAAAGAATTCGATTATTGCATCGGGTTTCCTTTCTCGGGCATATTTCTTCACGCATTGGAAGAATCCATCAAAACGATGAGAACTTTCAATGAATTGCTGTACTATGTCATACCTAGCGCTAAGATAGAGAGACTGTAATTCAAGCCTGGTCATACCTGTCAGGAGCTGGATTTCTTTAGGCCAGCCTTCCAATTCATTCTTCTTAATACGAGACTGTGCAATGAAATCTTGAAGGACTCGGATACTGTAATAGAGTTTGATCTTATCTTCTTCCAACAAAACTGGACTGCTATAGTCACGAACATTTACGGCCTTAGATCTTAAGACAGCTTTGGGACACACTTCTTGTATGATGTTAAAGCGGTACGCTAGTCCGTTTTCTATTGTGCCGAGAACGCCCGGATCAGACAAGGTCTTTTGCATGATGCTCTGGAAATCATCAAAGTCAAGGTTAATTGGAACATCTGGCATCTCAGACTGCCAGCCACCGGCGACTCTCCCGTTGTAAATTACCAACATGTCGGTCCCTATTGTGCCGTCAACATTGTAATTGACTGCAGGATTCCCTCGTGCATTGCGGAAAGCGTCCTTGTCAAAGAGTTCGACTCTTTTTTTCAGAGTTTCTTTGTCTCGCAGGTCTGCTGCCAAATCTGAAAGGAGTAGCTTTGCGAAGGTGACCTCAAACTCATAGCCAGATTCCAGCTTAATCGTAAAAGCGGATTCAGTGAACTTTATATTATCATGAAGTGGATCATGGCGAGCTAGTTTTTCCCCTGAAACAGCTTTGCATAGGTCGTTCACTAGTGCCTCTTCACCCTCCAGCGAGTGGACCATCAGAACAAAGCTATGTTCATTTGGATATTCAGTCTCAAATATCCTGATTAGGTCCACGATATACTGTAGTTGGTTCTTATTGGGCAGAGCGATTCTTTGAACATGTTGTGAGTCGAGGCTTACCCTGAGGCAGATCTTTCTGCCATGATCTTTGTGTTCACCTCTTAGGAATGCATCGTACATTTTGCGGATTACCTCTCTTGCGCGTTTCTTATCTCTCGCCCAATGAGCAGCAGTGACCAGCCACGTAACGTCAGCACTAGTCTTCTCAACTATCTGGTACATCAAGTCCGGTTCAAGAAAACCCTCCCCTCCTCCAGAAACCAATAGATACCCTGTATTGGAGTCGTGAACAAGTCTCATTAGGCTAGTAACCCTGGACTCAGTCATTGTGTTAACTGAGTTCTTACCTTCAGACATATTCGAAAAGAACATACAATGCTCGCATCCTACAGGGCAACGGGAGGTGATAAGAGCACAAATGAATCCCTTGCCGTCAAACCTAATCTTGGGTGTGAGCTTTACATTGTCGACGATCTTCTGTCGCCAAGCCCTAGGGTGCTCGAAGGGATTCAATATCACATGGCTCAAAATGTTTCACTTCTGCAAAATCTAAGCATCCAAAGGGCTATAAGTATTCCTTTCTCATTGGCATTTGCTTTGCATTATTAAAGGCTCAAGGAAGACACGTCGTGGCCTTCCTGTGGACACGATGAATGCATCAATGACTTTGTTGAACACAAGATTAAGGAAATAATCGACTAGTTTTTTTCAACGAATATGTCAATCGTGAAATGACGGTTTAAACGACGGCGTCAAGCTAGCCCTCGGCACATTAACCCCAACTGGATCTTATTTTTCTGAATTAGGCTGAAAATGGGCATAATTACGTGTTTTCTTAGCTATTCTGAGAGGACTTTGGATTTGCTTGTAACTCAAATGAAATTATGATGTTCAGATAACGCAAGTAATAGTGACCGACGGGGCCTAGGATTACTAGTGTTGATGGGGCCACTAGGATTTTCTCCCAGCCCTCAGTGGCGACATCTCCCGCGGTCCAATGTCTTCTTTCCTAGTTTTCTATGCCTGTGGTAAGCGTGCACTGTCTTCGCATATTGTTTCCATCTTTGCGCTCGTGTCAAGATGACGGCATCGAAGGTTTGATTTTCCCTAGTTCTGCACTAATCGATATTACCTTCACAGCCAGGTCGAATGCCCTCAGAGTATCCTCAAGCTCAAGGCAAACTGTTTGGAAATCGAACCATGTGACGAACTCATCATAGGTAATTTTGCCAGAGTAGCAGTTAAAATCTACAAGGTGAAGGGTGTTCAATCTCAGATCAAAATCTGTCATGCAGTGGGCTATTGAATTCCTCCAATGCTTTCTTTCTTCCCAATTCCTTAGAAAAACTGGCACTGATCTTTTTCTGGAATCCAATTTCGTTAGGATCATGTCAACCGTCAAGCGTTTCAAATCCTCGACTTTAGGGGCAGACTTTGGATCAATCGCTAGACTCTTGAGAAAATACCAAATTCTGGCTAAATCATCGAAAACCCCTTCAACCATAAGCAGGTAAAGATATGCTTTAAAGTGAAACATCAAAGCTTTCTTCTCACCGAAGCCTTTATCTTCACAAACGACAAAGTTTTTTCCATAGGTAAGCGACGCCGTTTCCTTCTGGAGATCCTGCATAAAGTTTATATGGAATTCCTGGAACGGTCTAATGTTACGTATCACATTAGTTATTCTATTTGAGAAATAACGAAATGATTCTTCGCTTGCCTTGACGAAATCGACAACGCCCATGTTTCTAATAACGTCAAATGTTGAGATCATCTCCTCAAAGCATTCTTCCCGATAACTCACTCCAAGAAGCTGAGAACCTATAAACTCTCTTTTCATCGCAGAAGCTACTGAGTAGAGCAAATTGAGTATCGTTTTTTGTTGAAACGGTATACTTCCTTTTCTTAATCGGTTTGAAATAGCTGATAATTCTGTGGATGTCTCAGGAAGGCCTTGGTTCTTGAAAATGTTCACCCACTTAAGAAGATAAGCTACCGAACGGTCAATTTCCTTTTGATGATTAGCATCCATTCGAGCACTATATTTCCATCCTATCATAAACAATATCTGTTTTTGCTTTGCTGAAATACTGCGCGAAAACTTTTTAGCAAGAAAAGCACGAGTCCTAATTGTGACCCCTGATGTGGATAACACCCTACCATGATCACACTCATTTTGCATGGCCGCTTAATATTGATTCCAAAATAGCTATATTCCATGAACAGACAAAGGGATGGCAACTGGATATCGCTGAACAAACAATTAATGAGATTGGTCATAGCGGTTTTGCGGTTCTTTCAATTGTCTTTAGCTATTTTGAGATGATTGGAAAATACCAAGAAGGGTATGCAAATATAGGTCAATCGAGGAAGTATTTTAAGAAAGACTTCTATTCAGTCTTTCCAGAACTTAGTCAACAACCTCAGAATATTGCAGAAAACTTTCTCAACTCGCTATATGAGGGCTGTCGCTGTGGACTATACCACAGGGGTTTAACCAATGCCAGAATTCTTCTAACTGGCACAACTCAAGTCCCAATAACATTTGAAACTGGTGGTCAGGGAATGATTACCATAAACCCAGCGATAATGATTGCTAACCTTCAAAGGCACCTTCAAGATTATGTAACGGAATTACGCAACCCGTTGAATACTCGATTGATACAGAAGTTTGAAAGACGTTTTGATTATGACGCAGCACAACGTTAAGGTATTAGTATGAGTTCTCCAACTTCGCTTTTTGCTTTCCCAAATTAGTATACTTTGGTCTGCAGCAGCATCCCAACAAGCTTGATGAGTTTTGACCATTTTCTCCTCCAATCGTGAATGATCTTGCAATTCCTGTTGCTCCCAAAACGTCCAGTTTGTCAGCGTCAGACAGAATCTTTGCTTCTATTGTTTTTGCCGTGTTTCCTCCTCTAAATCTGTGGGCTGCGATGCAATGTTTGATATGCTCTATCTTTTCTTCTGGATAACCCAGCTCTTTCAGGATTTTGCCGCTCATCTCAGCCCCGAGAGCAGCATGGTCTACACTCAGCAAGTGGGTGTGTCCGTGTTTGTCTTCTTTAGTCCTGGCGATGTCATGAAGCAAGGTTGCGGTTTTCAGGGCATCCATATCAACATCTAGTTCATAGCTTGCCAATTCTAGGCATAAGTTGTAGACTCTCATCACATGATTGATGTCATGTGCGGGACTTGCTCCGTCCATTTCCTTCTCAACAATCGTCCTCAATTGGCGATATTTCTCTTCCATAGTTGGTTATGTAAAAGCCTGAGTTTTTAAACGTGAGCAGAGTCGGCGGCTCCTCTGCGCATGCGATTGGAGAGAAAATTTAACTGCTAATAAAACGTATGAAAACCATGGAGACAGAGCAAATGGAAGATTACAGGCAGCTTGCACATCAAGTAGTTTCTGGATGCTTGAACATTAGAGAGGGCGAAAACGTTTGGATTCATGGTTGGGAT
>Ga0208192_1002065_pt1 | contig 10301 bp, 10 predicted proteins | sample June2015DPH_13_1_2_FD_184711 | JGI IMG/M metagenome (GOLD analysis project Ga0208192, IMG submission 184711) | Peatland microbial communities from SPRUCE experiment site at the Marcell Experimental Forest, Minnesota, USA - June2015DPH_13_150... | ecosystem: Environmental > Terrestrial > Soil >... | reverse complement strand
CATCAAGGCCCCACAGGAGGCCGCCCAGGCCCTGCCGAGACTGAAAATGTAGTGCCGACCTGGGAGATCGCTTTGATGAAAAGAAAACACTTACGACTTCAGTATGCCCTCAACTGCGAAAGTTCGGTTAGCCTCCGCACGTTCTCCGACTTCGTGTAGACGGGGCCTCTGCACCGCTCTCCCTGAATCTCGCACGCTGCGACAATGCGCGCCACCTCCTCTCTTGTCAACGGGAGTGTGGGCAGAGTTCTCACGGTGGGCGGGCGCAATTTGGACGCCGGGTTTTCAGTGATCCATCCATTCGAGACGAGGAAGCGGAAAAAGGCCCGCAGGTGTTGGAGGCGTTTGAGCGAAGTTATGCCACTGCACTGCCACGATACTCTGAACGCACGCAGGGCCTGCAGGTCGAGTTGCCCGATGCTCCTGACGCTATGGGTTGTCACGAAGGCGCGAAGATGCTTAAAGATTTGCTTGTATTTCTGGATGGTCGCGTCGCTCAACTTGCGAGCCTGTGCATCGAGGAGGAACAACTCTATCGCCCGCTCCAGGGTTACGGTCCCCAGATCTGAAGCTCTTTGTTCTTCTTCCCACTTGCGTACCTTGGATTGCGCGACCTCCCAATCGCGTGTCCCCATCGACCTCCGTATACTCGCGCCACCGAGCGAACCTTCGACCCAAATCGGGCAAAGGCACCTTCGCCAGCGCCGCTCTTTATGAGGGCATCTAGGACCGTGCCTTCTGTAAATCGTCAACATTGCTCAGCCTCCGATGGACGCGCTCCACTACGGATTCTGGTATGCGAAGGGTCACATACCTGTCCCCCATTACCAAAACTCCCGGCTCCCGGCGAAACAGGCGCCGTACAGAATCCCGACTCAAGCCCCAAAGTTTTGCTACATCGGTGACGCTGTAGTGGCGCTCGCCGTGAGGCACCAAGGAAGGAGCCCCAGTTGCCTCGGTCTCTCTCATTTCGGTTTGCCGCTCTTCAATCGTGCTCAAACGTCCCATGTTCACGTTTCACCCCATCTGCCGAGTACAAGGCCTTCGCCAAGCCTTTGGCGGCTGTAGAATTACTATTCCGTGTCCGCTGTGGCCCGGGCAGACGTGCCTTCGTTCTTCAACGTGAGATTTGACATGCCATTGCAAATCCGGCATGTGCTTCTAGGATTTAGGTGGGCCACCGCGGTGCCGACCGACCGCGGCGTTTTGCGTGGAATCCCCTGCCATTTACATAGAACAGATCGTTCTTACTGTCAAACAGCTTTGACCTGAAGTGCCTTCAGAGAGATCAGTTGCTCTGCAAACAGTTGAAAGCTCACGGCGTTTGAGTTGATTGCAAGAAAGAGTTACTCCTCGGATGCCAGTTCCCGCATGGTTCTCACAAAGATCGACCGGCGAAAAAAACTTGGCAAGCGACTTGCCATCCTGTAGCCACGCACTCGGGACGCATCCAGGGCTGCTCCCACTTTTGCGATCTTTTCCGTTGGGGTGCACCCACGAACTTGATTAGGCCCCAGCGCCCGCCCCGGTCGACAGAGTGGCGGTTTCTGAGAATTCGGCTTGGCCTGGGTGTAGCAGGGAATCCATATTCGCCTTTAGTCGGACCAGAACCGCCGAATGGAGTTGCGAAATGCGCGATTCATCTACGCTCATAAGCTCGGCAACCTGCCTCATCGTTAGGCCTTGCTGATGGTGAAGCATGACGATTTGCCGGTCACGCTCCCGCAGGCTGGAAAGCGCGCGACCCAGAACCTCACGCTGCTCGCAACTGTAGCAGAGATCAAAGGGATCGGGATCGTCACCCGGAAGAAACGCTGGCTCAATCTGTCGGCTGACCAACTTGGAGGTCGGGCCCGCCGAAAGAGTGCGCGCACTGACGTCGAATCCCCCACTCTGAACCTCATTCAGCGCCCGGTGCCACTGTGCCAGGTTCATTCCCTGCCCCGCGGCCATCTCGTCGTCCATGACGGAGCGACCGAGCTTGACCTCGAGTTCGTTATAGAGCTTTCGGATTCTTTGGTTCTTGCGCCGTAAATCGCGGGAGGCCGGATCCGCGCTGCGGAGCCCGTCCAAAATACTTCCGCGAATCCGGTGCCTCGCGTAGGTCTCCAACCTCACCCGCTTGCTCGCGTCAAACTTGGTGACCGCATCAACCAGTCCCAGCACGCCGTCGGAGAAAAGGTCATCCAGTTCCATATGGGCAGGCAGGCGTTTGCGAATCTTCAGAGCCACGCGCTTTACCAAGGGAAGCATATCAACCAACAACTTCTCCCTGTCCTGGAGGGCTTTTCCCTCGTGCCTTCTCCTGGGACGCAAAATCGGAGGAGTCAAGGGTCGGCGTGGTCGCGCCGGCAAGCGGGGGCGAAGGTTGGCCACTGCCGTCAAGCTGCTCAGTTGCTGAAAAGTGGGAACGGATTGAGTTGCCATAGGAACCTTCGTCACTCTGGAATAGACCCATAAAGGTCCGCGCCTTTCGACCTTGGGCTTCGTTGCCATCGTCCGGAGGCAACATTTCACCGTCAGCGTGAAGCCTGCGGCTCCGTGCTCGGTGTACCACCTTGGTTTCTTGGGGAATTCCTTAGGCCGGTGCTGTTGTCAGCATGGCAGGATGACTATGATGACGAGTTCAGAATGAAGAGAATGGCTGCGGGCTCGTTCAAGATACGTCGCTTTATTTGTGGGGGCAACCTAATTATGAGCGAATTGTTCGCGGAAAACGGGTAACACTTTTTGGTTCTGAGTGATGGTGATCACTCCGTTTCTCTGTAACCAAGTTTCCACAGCAAGACGCCGCGCTGTTTCGGCTTGGCTTTGAGTGTGAACCGGCAAGACCTGGATAAGCGCCGTGGTCAGTTCGTTGATCCAATCGAAGGTCTCCTTTCGCTTGCGGAGAGTATAGACTTTCAGGGCTGGCTTTGCATCGTGAAACACCTTGCAGGCGACTTGCCCGTGCAGGCAGGGGCGGGAGCGATGGTTCAGTTCGTGCGCCAACACTTCCGCCCAGACTTGCACCTGGGACTCCGGGAGCGGGCCGCGGGCGAGGATCTTCTCCACCAGCGGGATTTTCATTTCCCGTACCGCGCATTCCATCCCGCCGTTGTAAGGCGGATAATGGGGTGGCGAGTTCAGCGGGATCACCCGATAACGGGCCAAGACCTCATCGACAGCCTGATGATTGAGATTGGAACCATGGTCGCGTTTGAGCACCAGCGGTGGTCCCTGCCGCAAGAACAGTTGCTCTAAGCCAGCGGCCACGCTTTCTCCCAGGACCCGCTCTCCCACCCAGGGCGTGAACTTATAACGGGAGGCGAGGTCCTGCACTTGATGCAGATGCAGTTTGTGGCTGGGGAGTCCGACCAACTCCGCGTCATCCAGCAACCAGACCAGGCCGGGAACCTGCCAGGTGATGTGGCGTAATTCGGCTTGGCGTTGCTGGGCCGACTCCCGTCGTACCGTCTCCGTCAGCGCCTGCAGATCACGACGGGAGATCTGGTCTTGGTACTGCCGATATAGCCTGCCGACTCCCCGGCTGCGCTGGCGGCCATGCTGCAGGCAGCACAGTTGAACGTGCAACTCCTCCACGTTCAACGGCGTCATCTTTTTAGGACCCGGCTTGAAGAGGGCAGGCTGGCCCCGATCGATGCGGTGTTTCCAACGCCGGAAGTTCACATAGGGCAACACGAGGTACTCGCAGATACGTTGGTACGGCCAGCGCACCTGTCGCTTCAGTCTGCTCAGCGTCGTGACAATCATTTCGGCCGCCTCATTCTTTTTTTTTATCCGGCTGCTCCAACAACTGACGGATCCGCACCGTCTGCTCCATGACCTGGAGCTGGGCCTGCAGTTCCTGGCTCTGGCGTTGGAGGGCCTCCTTCTCCGGGTCGATGGGCCGCGGCGGGCGCCCCTGTTCCCGATTGCCCAGCGCTTCGACCATCGCCGCCAAGGCCCGGCGCTCCCACTTGTAATAGGTCTTGCGGGAGATCCCCAGTTGCCGGGCGGCTTCCTGGGCACTCACCAACCCGTTCTGCACTTGCATGATCAGTTGCGCCCGCTGCCGGGCCAAGGTTTGCTGCTGAGCGCTGGGTTTCGGATCGTTCATCGCTGGATCCTTCCGTAACTCGGGCATGGTCTACTTGGTCGGCGGTGGCGATTTCGGTTCTTGCAGCTTGGCCAGCCGCTTCTCCAGCTTGGCCATCCGCTCCTTCTGCTGCACGGCTTGGCGCGCCAGCAGCCGCTCCAGTTTTGGACTCAGGGCGGGTCCCGGCTCCAGGCGCGTCTGCGACTCCAGCGCCTTGAGCATTGCCGCCAGCGCCCGCTTCTCCCAATGGGAGAGCACCGCCGGACTGATCCCCAGATCCTGACACACTTCCCCGGGGCGACGGCGCTCGCTCCAGATCGACAGAACCGCTTGGGCTCGCTGCTGCGCATTGTAAGGGAGCGGTTCCTTCTTGGCTTTGATTTCGGTGGTCATGAGTCCCTCCTTCCAGGTTGTAGACTACCTCCCGATGCGCTGGCGGTTCTTCGCCATCGACGAGCATTTTCACTTTACCCTTCTCGGCACGAATGACCACGGACTGCTCGCCCATCCGCCCCACCATGTAGAACGGACTGTGCGGTTGTCCTCGCAACGCCAGTTCCAACACGTTCTCCTGGATGCCGCGCTCGATGACCTGGCGCAGTTCCTGGGCGATGACAAAGAACCGATCGGCCGGACACAACCCCTCCAGGGACTGGTGCGGCCGCTGGTGGTTGTAGTGCTTTACCCACAACCGCACCCGCTCGCGGGCGGACTCGAAGCTGTCGAACTGTGCGCGCACCAGAAACTCCTCCCAGATCGTCTTCCAGAAGCGTTCGATCTTCCCCAGGGTCATAGGATGATGGGGCCGGCTTTTGATGTGGTGGACCCGATCCTTGCGCAACTCCGCCTCGAAGCGGGTGGTCCCGCGCCAACTCGAGTACTGACGGCCCTGATCGGAGAGCATTTCTTTGGGCACACCGTACTCCGCGATCGCCGTGCGGTATACCTCCAACACGTGCTCCGCCGTCTGGCTGCGAAACACGTCCAGCCCCACCACGTAGCGGGAGTGATCGTCGATAAAGCCGATGAGGTAGGCGTTCTTGCCTCCCAGACGGAAGGTAAAGATATCGGTCTGCCACATCTGGTTGGGAGTGGACCGCTCGAAGAAGCGCGGTTTGGGTGGATTGCGCTGGGGCTTGCGCCTAGGTTTTTTGAGCAACTGCTGCTCATGTAACGTCCGGCGAACCGTCTCTCGGCTCACCGGCAGAAACAACACGCGCCGCAGAAACTGGCTGATCTTCTTAATGCCCAAGTCGGGATGACGACGCTTGAGTTCGACGACTTCCGTCTTCACCGCCGCCGCAACTTTCGGCCGCGGGCGGCTCGGACCTGCCGACTTGGACTGCAAGCCCGCTTCGCCCTGGTCACGGTACAGCCTCACCCACTTGGACAAGGTGCTTTGGCCCACGCCCATTTCGCGGGCCACCCGCCCCACGGGGAAGCTTTCCTCCAGACATAACTGCACCGCTTTACGCCGGAACTCAAACGGGTGGGAGTGAGCGTGCGGACAATTTGACCGTCGCGCCGCCCCCCTCGGGGGGCGGGTCTTCTTCCTCTTGCCTTGAACTTTGTCGATGCCTTCCATAGGTAACACTCCTTTCGGTCCCTTCCAGGAACCTCGGCTTTGGAGTGTTACCCATTTTCCTTAGCAATTACTGCTCATCATCTGGTCGTTAGCCCACATCTCGGTTTCACCATCTATCTCGTGGCCCCTGTGCCACCCTGCGGCAGGCTTCGATCTGGGCTTTTTTCTGTGGGACGGGAACACGTGCGAGCTCCGGGACGCTGGCGGCCCCAGCGGCGAGGTCGGAGACCCCCCCTGGCCAGCCGACGCCCAAGCAGTGCAGGAGCCGCTGAGGCACTAGGACGTCAAGACCACAATGGTTTACACATACGTAATGAACTGTGGCGGTCGAGGGGTTCCAAGGCGTCTCGACCGTGTGCAGCAGGTTCTGCCAGTCGAGAGCTGGAGGATTATCCGGACCGAGTGGTCCGCATAAGATTCCGGAGGCAAATGTGTAATGGTACAGAAGTCTCTGAATTGTAGGCAGTTGCTGCGGCTCGTCAGTCATAGTTTCGTCTTATGCCGACCGGGACAGGTTTTCATGCGGGTCAGCGTGGACAAGAGTTAGCGAGGAGGAATATATGAGACTGTGGCGACTCGATTTGGAGAACTTCCTGCGCATTGAGAACACTACCATTTATAGAATAAAAACAGGCGTATGTCATACTTGGTTTGCTCTTCCTTTGTCATGGCGCGATTCTCCGCTTCGGCTTTTGACAGGATCTCATTCGCCTTCTGCCAAACAACAATGCTCCAACGCCGAGATAGTGGAGGTACTCAAGTGGTGCAATCCTCAGGGTCATTTCAAGATGCTCGCGTGGGGATCTGCGTCGGTCGAGGGGGTTGTCTTACGGAGGGTCAAGCGCCGCGGTCTTGCCTCAGGGGCCGCCCTCTTCGCTGCGCGCCAAGGCCTCGCGCCCGATGGAATCTTCCGGGAATAACGTCACGTATCGCTTCAGCGCTTCGCGCGCTTGCGGGAGCCGGTCGAGACTCATATAGCGCAACACCAGCGCCTGCAGCAGGTCCGCGGAGAAAGGCCACGCGGCGACGCCCTGCTCGAGCACCTTGGCGGATTCTTCCACGCGTCCCAATCTGGTCAGCGCCTCGCTGAGGTCGAGGTAAGTGGATTCGTAGTCTGCGCCTTTTTCCACCGCACGTGTCAAGTACTGCATGGCTTGCTCGTTTTCCCGGTCAGAAAGGGCTTTCCGCCCCAGGCAGGCTAGCACGGCGGGTTCATCCGTTGCGGACTTCCGCAGTTGCTCCAAAAGCTCGAGGTAGTGACGGGTTGCGTCAGGAGATTTCGTGCTGAGCATGACTTCGTTATAAGCCAGCAGCTTGACGAGAGGGGGGATCGGCTTGGTCGCATCCTCTCCTCGCCGGTCGACGCACACCAAGCCGGGCAGGTCCGGGTCGCTCTGCTCGAAAGCGTAGTCGGGGTACGGCTGCCCAGCTCGGCGCACGATGCGATGATTCGTATCTTCCGAGTGGGGGATGCCCGCCACGCCCTTCCTCGGCATATGGCAGCCGGCGCAGTCATTTGCCGGCTCCTGCCGCGACCGCTCCGCGAGCGAGAGCTTGCAGCTCTGGTTGGTGTGACAGGTAAAGCATTTCTCCCGATAATATGCCACCTTGTTCTCGGCAGTAGGAGGGTTGTGAATAACATGGCAGGTGATACATCTCAATTGGCCATTGCTATCATGGAAACACCTGCTCATGGCCATCAGAGAGTGCTTGAACCACATTGGGGTGGACACGGTCCCTTTGACCGGAGGAAGTGATTCCAGCCGCTCCAGTTCCGCGCGTTGCTCCTTCTTTACGGGAACCTTGAACAACGCCACCGTTTCGTAGAGGGGTGTTCCAGGCCGGAAATCCAGTTCGCTTTTGCCCGGCTGTAAAACGCGTGCGTTCCAGCCCTCGTGGCACTTCAGGCAGACGTCATCCGCCAGGCGGGGGGAAAGCCTTGCCGGGTTGACAATCGTGGGATCCGGCTTTCCGTACTTCCGTTTGGGATGCTTGCCGAATTCCTGGAGGTGCAACTCACCCGGACCGTGACAAACTTCACAACTGATGCCATATTCCATGAACCGGAACGGAGGGTCGCGGTACACGCCCGCGCGGTTCGGCACCTCCTGCGGCTGGCCATTGTGACAGTAAGGGCAGAGTGCTATGGGTCGGTTGAAGGGACGAGGTGCAGCTTGATAGCCCGGGGCCAGGTCCCACCCCTTAAGTCTGAGGTAGTAGGAAAGCGGCGCCTGGAAAAGGTTTTGGCCCCAACGGATGATATAGATGTTGCCGGTTAAGTGCCCCCCGATTTTGTACTCAAGCTTCTGCGCGGAGGTGTAGATCTTGCTGCCGCTCGCATCAAGCTGGTATTGAGTTTGAAAAAGGTCGGAGCCGATCCGGGCCACCTGATAGTAGCGATCCACTTTCTGGTCATACACCACGACCCGATCCGGGACTTTCGCCAGTTCGGAGGGAGCGTTGGCGGGGCCCATGGAACTTCCGTGGGGCGTTTGATAATAGTTGTGGCAGACCTCCTCGTGGCAGCCCGCGCCTTCGCACGTCTTCGACCCCACGAAAGCCACGCCGGGGGCCGTGTTGCGATAAGGGATCGTCTGCTGTTTGTGACCCCCAGCCACTACCGCGGTTGCCAAGGCCAGAGCAATAAGACCAACCTGTCGAACCTTCCCCATAACCGCCCCCCACGCTGATTCGTCACCTCATTCCACAGAGCCACAGGTAAACTCCTGGAGTAAGAGAATGCCTCCTTATGCACAGGAAAGAATACGCCCGGTATGTGCTTATTTCAACGCCGATTCACAGTTTTTAACCGGTTGGGGTAGGGATACCAGTTGCCTGATACCCCCGCACAGATCCGTCCGTGCGATATAGGAGACCGACCGTGAACCACATGGTTGCCCTGGCCAACTCTGGCATGTACGTGGCTTAGCAGAGAGGCTGATGCCGCAAACGGGCAGAATGTCTCTTGACAGGCAGAACTGTATCTCGCATTGTACACGACGAGATTGTGGGGAACCTGGAAGCTTTGGCGCGGCAAGGGAATTCCGTGGTGGTGGGCCAACGGCAGTACTGAAGTCGGCCGCGAAGATGGACCATGCCCGCACCGGGGGAACGTTGCTGAACCAGAAGTTCACACCCAAGCTGCTGGAAGATAAGCAAGGCCTCGATAGCCTTGCCCACCTGGTCCGGTCGTACTTCAAGCTGGACGGTCACCACATTCAATTCAACGTCGTTACGGCGGATACCTTGCGAGCCGCCCAGGCCAATCCGGAGAAATATCGCGACCTCGTCGTGCGGGTCGCCGGCTATAGTGACTACTTCTGCGATTTGACCGAAGCGCTGCAGAACGAAATCATCGCTCGCACTGAGCAAAAGGCTTTTGAAACGTCCCCCGCACTTCGGGTCTAGCAGCTTGTGGGGAGACAATTCTTCGGGGGAAAGGAAGAGCGGGGTGGAATGCATCCCGCATCGTCGGGGGCTACGGCGCCGGGTTTGTAGGGCCGGGGCTTGCCCCGGCCAGGCCGCAGCGCATCCCGCATCGTCGGGGGGGCCCGCCGCCAAGAGTGGCGAAAAAGAATCTGCACTCCTTACCCTTTCCTTCTTCGGCGGGGCTAGAGAGGCTGTGTGAAAGCGGGTGGGCGGCTCCAGCAGCGTTTTCACAAAGACTCCAAAGCCTTGTCCTGTCTCCAGATGCTTTTCCAGCAGGGTGCTGAAAAACTCCCGATGGCCGTCATTCTGAGCAGTCCCGCCTTGCGGGACGACGAAGCATCTGCAGTTCTGTCCTGCGTCCAAACCCGCTGCAGACCCTTCGTCCACAGAACGGGTCAGGGTGACAGTGGGGGTGACCGCTGGAGAAGGCGGAGTGCCTTCGCGGAGCTTACCCTGAGCGCCTCACGCATGGAGCTCAGGATGACATGCTGGGAACGGTTTTCAGCACTTCGTGTGCGTGAGGAGTTGAAATGCCACTGAGAGTCGCGATTGACATCGGCGGGGGTTTTACTGACCTCCTCGCCGTGGACGAGGAAACCGGGCAGATGTCCTGGTCCAAGACCCGAACCACACCGGATGATCTGGGCCGATGCGTCAAAGAGGTCTTCAAGCTGAGCGGAATCGATCCTGCCAAGGTTGGCCAGCTCCTTCACGGTCAAACGCTGGTTATCAACACGATTCTTCAGAGAAAGGGCGTCAGAGTCGGACTGATCACCACCAAAGGCTTCCGCGACATCCTCGCTCTGCAGAGGTCGAATCGCCGGGATGTTTTCAACCTTCGATATCTGAAGCCGGAGCCGTTCGTTCCCCGGACCAGGAGGCTGGAAGTCACCGAGCGCACGTTGGCGGACGGCCGGGTTCTTCAACCGATTAATGAAGAAGAGCTGTCGAATGTGTACCGCGCCCTGCTCAAAGAGCAGGTGGAAGGGATCGCGATCTGTTTTATCAACAGCTACAGCAATCCCGCTAACGAAGTCCGGGCAGCAGAGATCATCAACGGACTCTGCCAGGGGCAGAGGTCCGACGGGACTCCTTTCGTGTCCATCTCGAGCGAAATCTCCAGGGAATGGCGGGAATACGAGCGAACCAACACTTGTGTCTTGAATGCTTACGTGAGGCCCTTGGTTGACAAATACCTGCGCAACCTCA
>Ga0208192_1002055_pt1 | contig 10343 bp, 12 predicted proteins | sample June2015DPH_13_1_2_FD_184711 | JGI IMG/M metagenome (GOLD analysis project Ga0208192, IMG submission 184711) | Peatland microbial communities from SPRUCE experiment site at the Marcell Experimental Forest, Minnesota, USA - June2015DPH_13_150... | ecosystem: Environmental > Terrestrial > Soil >... | reverse complement strand
CGATGAACTTATACTTTTTCTGGAAATCAAGGTCATGGACGTGTAAGCTTAGGCCGTTCAGCGTAGTCCAAGTAGGACGAGAGAGTCACATCCAGCCCTTTTCCATCCAATAGTCGTATTGATGGCTCCAAGCCTCTTTATTTGCTTTCACTAATTGCCTGAAAAACGCAGCTCTCTCGGCAATCGCGCTTTCCTGATCGGCGTAGTGACGCTTGCTCTGTATTGCGTCCGCTAGAGTTTGCCCGAGATTGCGCGCTTCGATAATCGCCGCATCGAGCGCTGCAGGATTCCTGCCAATGGCTACGCCGACCTCTCCAACCGTCACTGCACCTAACTCGTTCAGCCAAAGTTTCATATAGCCAAGCACTTCGCTGATGCCCGAACTCCCTGCCGTGGTCACAGCGCAACCATATTTCCCCACGAGCATCTGGCAATGGATTGCGTCAGCCAGGCGGTCGATCACCGTCTTGAGTTGAGCAGTGACACCATTGATGTACACCGGTGAGCCGATAACGATCCCGTCGGCGCGCATCATTTTTTCCCACAAGTCAGAGAGATCGTCCTCCTGAACGCACTCGCCTTCAGCGTAACAAACCTGACACCCTAGACAATACCGTATGTCCAGTGCGCCGATATCAACTAGTTCCGTTTCTGCCCCACGCTGCCTCGTGCCATCTAGGACTGCGTCTACTAGCGCACGCGTCCGACTGTTCTTCCCACGGGGACTGCTGTTTATGCCGAGTATTTTCATCGTTGCACCTCGATTACGTACGATATGCGCCTCGTGCTATAATTAATGTTTCAGACTTGCAGCAAACATACTTTTATCGTGTTCCTGGAAAGACCGTGTCTGCGTGGTTGACTTTAATTCGGTGTACCAAGGTGACCCGCCTTGGGATATTAGCCGTCCGCAGAAAGAGTTCGTACAGCTAGAAAAGGCCGGTGAAATCGTCGGATCCGTCCTCGACGTCGGAAGCGGAACCGGAGAGAACGCGCTGTTTCTTGCGGCACAAGGACACGAGGTGTGGGGCGTTGACTTCTCTCCTAATGCGATCAAGAGAGCACGAGACAAAGCGACGGAGCGTAACCTCAACGTTACATTTCTCACGCAGAACGTGCTGGACCTGCATACCCTTGGCAGGACTTTCGATACCATCATCGACTCAGGGTTGTTTCACGTGTTGAGCGATGAAGAGCGTTCCCCCTTTGTTACCAGTCTTGCGAGCGTTCTTTGCCGCTACGGAACCTACTTCATGCTTTGTTTCAGCGAGCTCGAACCTGGCTCATACGGTCCGCGGCGGGTTACGCAGGCTGAGATCAGGAACGCGTTCAACCGCACGTGGCACATCAATTACATTCGACCGGCGCACATGGAAAGTCGACGATTGCCAGACGGCATCCAAGCGTGGCTCTCGTCCATCTCGAAGGAGTAACAGGCTGGCGATTGCAAAGAAAGGAAGCCCAGAAGCCCGCGCTGTCAACGTGTAGCGCACTTGCGTCTGGTCAACACCTGTCAGTAATTTCGCGTGAAAAGCTTATACGTCTAGACAGCAACCCCGTCAATAATTGAGGAATGAGTGTATGGACAGTAAAATCGCTGACGCCATCAAGTTGCACCGCGGACCGGTCGCCATTCTGCTAACCGATCACAAACCCGAAAATGCGTTGGAGTTCACGGAAGAGGACGGAAAAAAGAACCGCTGCATCATTCCGTTGTTTGTTGCCGCCGTGAACGGGCGCACCGCGGTTCTCGAAAAAGAGACTGTTCTCTGTCCGGGCGGGCAGGTGGGGCTCTGCTTTGGCCCCTACCAGCTGGGCTGGATCGACTACTTCCTCTCAACGGGAAAGGAGGGAAAATTTGAGGGCGAATACCGAAAGAAAACACCTGAGCTCGTACGACAATTCATAAAAAACCTCCCCGATATCGCCCTTCCGACGCGCTACGTAGTAATGAAGCCGCTTGGTGAAGTCACCGACAATGAAATTGATGAGATGGCAATCGTCGTCTTCGTCGTGAACGCCGACCAGCTATCCGCGCTCGCGACTCTGGCGAACTTCGACCGGCCGACCAACGATAACGTCTCGACGCTTTTTGGTTCTGGATGCGGAAGTCTGGTCATGCAAGTGCTCGATCAAGGCCGGGCCGAAATGCCAAAGGCAGTGATTGGCCTCACGGATATAACCGCGCGCAAGTACCTCGATAAAAATGAGCTTTCCTTTAGCGTGCCCTTCAAACGGTTCCTCGAGATGGAAGCGAACGTCGACGAGAGCTTTCTTACCAAGGGGAAGGATTGGCCTGAAATTGCAAAGCGGCTCTGAAAGCCTCAGCAAATGCAAAAAAACCTCAATCGGGCTTTAATTTCATCGCAGGTTGTGGCTGCCCGATCAAGGTAGTCGCCGACGTATGCCACCGAGACGACTGACGCTATTGAGTTTTCTATCCACGGCTTCATCGTTTTCAAGGCAGCCAGATGTTTCATCGCATGCGAATTTGTGATTCCTGATCGCTAAACCTAGCCGCTCTTTTACCGTTGCTTCTCGGTAGGCGCCTTCACCACCGACTCTTATATGAGCAATACTAAGCCCGCATCGACCATCTCGCGGGACCCCCTACATAAACTATATAGCGTGAGTTATGCATTTGGCAACGATGCTGCTTTTTTTGCCGCCTGTCCATTCGCCGATAGCGGCTGCCTATCTCGGCGGATTCGACTACAATGCCACGCATTTCATCCGAGGACTCAACGATGGCGGCTTTCTTAATACGCTATTTTGGTGGGTCACGTTCACCGGCAGCATCATCTTCATGGTGCTCATCACGATCGCGCTCTATCTCGCCGGTGCCCGTAAGGAAGCGCTCGTCTTCGCGCTCGTCTTCATAATAGCGAATGCGGTTGCGTTCGGATTAAAATACACTATTGCACGTCCACGGCCGAGCGATTTGGGCGTACCCCCTGAAGCCCAGCCTGCTTTTCCAAGTGGTCACACCACGAACGCATTTGCGTTCGCCACCACGCTTTCGGCCTATCATCGAAAGTTCAGCGTGGTGATGTTTGCGTGGGCTTTGCTTGTCGCCTTTAGCAGGGTCTACCTCGGGCTTCACTACGTTACCGACCTCATTGGCGGCGCGCTCGTCGGTATCTCAATAAGCATTATCGTCACTCGTGCTGCGAAACGCGTCGACGGAGAAGTCACGAGCATCGCGAACACGCCGCCTCCGCCAACGACTTGGCAGGGTTTCGTCAAACTGCCACTCACGTTCATCACGCAGCTCCTTCAGGTAGCTTACGCCTTAATAAGGAGGCGCGAGTAGCGCAGCATAACACGAACGTTCGCCTAACGACGATACCTATTTAAATGCCCCTTGTGTGGGAGATGGTGCATGTTACTGGCGCAGGGCATCTTGATTTTGAGCATCAATATTATCGGGACACTCAGTAACTTCGTTATCTCCGTCATCGAGCAACTTGGCTATGGTGGCGTTTTTGTGGGCATGATGCTGGAGAGCACTGGTTTGCCAATCCCAAGCGAAGTTATCATGCCTTTCGCCGGTTACGTCGTGTGGGAAGGCAAACTAACGCTTATCGGTATCACTCTAGCAGGCACGCTCGGCTGCCTCGCTGGCTCTTTAATAGCTTACTGTATCGGCCTGTGGGGCGGCAGACCCCTGCTGGAACGCTATGGCAAATACGTGCTCATACGTAAGAGTGAGCTCGATCGGGCGGATGGATGGTTTGAAAAGTACGGCGATAGCGCCGTTTTTATCAGCAGGCTGCTCCCTATCGTCCGCACCTTCATCTCGTTCCCCGCCGGTATCGTCCACATGGACGTAAAGAAGTTCTCCCTTTACACCGTCTTGGGATCGCTTCCGTGGTGTTTTGCACTTGCCTATATTGGGGTCCTGCTAGGCCCTCATTGGGAGAACATTGAAGGGCTATTCAAATATCTCGATATTGCGGTCGTTGTGGGCATCATAGCGCTAGTTGCTTACCTTATTTATCACCGGGAGCGAATTGTGTCACGCATACGCTCGTAGGAGGCGTCGTCGGTGCGTTGCTGTTGGCAGACTTCTCGATGATGTTCTTCGTTCCCTTGAAGTCTGAATGCCTTTCGGTGTGATTCGAAGCGCGCGAGTGCAAAGGCCATTCCTTTTTTTAATAACGCGTTACCGCTTTTAAGGCTTCGAATAACGCAAGACTGCTAAATCCGACCGCTACACTCGCAATTGTCGCTGCGGCATCTCCTCGAGCAAACCCTTCTGTGACGGCAACCACAGGGTAATGGAGGGCTTTTCACTAAGAGATAACAATCGACCGGGCGATTGAGCTTCGCCCATCGCTCTTTTTTCAACGCATCAACAAGGCCCTATGTGAAGGTGATGGGTCTGCGCAACGCCGTCGAAGCGAAGACAGAGGTGCCGTAGGCCAAGCGCTTAATAGAGCAACCTCACCGACTCTAGCGTTTATATAGTATAAGTAAGAATAATAGGATCAATAGGATCAATAAGATTGGAACAAACGCGATGGAGGGCTAGATTATTACAGGTCCGGTACTTAAAAAAATGAAGTACTACGGTGACACGGTCATCGGCGAGAGAGGTCAAGTTGTTATTCCTGTTGAACTTCGGAAGGAGTTTAGCATCGAAACTGGAGATCGTTTTCTCGTTATGGGGGGCGAGCGAATGGGTGCCTGGGGGCTTCTTCTGGTAAAAGCCGAGGTGCTCTCACAGGTCGTCCAAGGCATTTTTGGCGGGAAACTCGAAGAAGTGCTTGCGCGGGAAGGACGAGATGAGACCTCGCGCGGGTCACCAAACAACGGACTCTAAAAAGGAATGGATGATTCCAGAATCACGCAGCAGGGTTTGCTGACACTGACAGAAGTTCTCCTGGCACGGGCCCGTTTTTTTAGATTTCTGTTAGGGAAACGTTCAAATACGGAAATTTCTTATACTATATCTTTAGATATATCATTAAACTGGCGTGACTTAACATGAACGACGTAGCAATCAAAGCCACAAACCTCGTTAAGAAATTCGGCGACTTCGTCGCCGTCGACCATCTCTCCTTTGAGGTAAACAAAGGCGAGATATTTGGCTTTTTGGGACCAAACGGTGCGGGCAAGACGACGACGATTCGGATGCTCTGCACGCTGAGTAGCCCTACTGAAGGGTCGGCGACCGTTGCCGGCTTTGACGTTGCTCATCAGGGTAATAAGGTGCGCGAGCACATCGGACTCGTATCCGAAAAAATGATTATGTATGATCGGCTCACAGCGCAGGAAAACCTGCGCTTGTTCGGCGAGCTCTTTGATATCCCGCGGAACGCCCTGCGTGAACGCATCGGTGAGCTGCTCCGGGTCGTTAATATGGAAAAGTGGGCAGACCAACAGATCGGCACGTTTTCGACCGGGATGAAGCAGCGCATCAATGTGATCCGCGCTCTCCTCAACGAGCCGGAGATCCTGTTCTTGGATGAACCAACGCTCGGTCTTGATCCGCAATCCACGAACGAGATCCGCGACTTTACGCGCAGCATCAACGATGATGCTGGAACAACGATCATCTTAACAACGCACGCTATGACCGAAGCGGACATGCTGTGCGACCGGATCAGTATCATCGATTACGGGAAGATCGTCGCGCTCGATACGCCGTCAAATCTGAAAAAAGTGATCACCGGTGCCGATACGAGCGTCATTGAGCTCGACGTTCCAAACATCACGCCAACGCTTGTCTCGAACATTCAGTCGATGTCGTGCACGCAAACGGTCACCGTAGAAGACGAGACGCACATCAGGGTTCACGCGACGGGCGATGAGGCGTGCGACAACGTCATTGATACGGTGCGATCAGGCGCAGGACAGATTCGTTCCATTCATAACGTTGAGCCGACACTGGAAGACGTGTTCCTCTATCTTACGGGCCACGTGGTAAGGGAGCAGGTCGCCGATAAAGTAACCACACAGGAAGGGCGGCACGGACGGAGAGCGCGATCGAGGATACGGTAAGGGGTTGAACCATGGGAGCAAGAAGTGGTATTCGTCACGCGCTGTGGATCGCGTGGAAAGACTTGTTAGACCTCAGTCGGAATCGCATGGGTCTTGTGATGCTCATCCTTATGCCTCTCTTCATGATGGGCATGGTCGGCTACATCTTCCCCTCAAACAGCGGCATGTCTCACGTTCCAGTCGCGCTTGCTAACCTTGACGCAGCGCAGGGCAACACGTCCCTCGGCACACAATTCGTCGCACAGCTTGAGGCTCTGAACAACAAGACCGGCATGATGGATCTCTCGACGGTCGGCAGCGCTGCCGATGTCAAGTCGAACATTCAAAACGGGCAGCAGAGCGCGGGAATCATCATCGGAAGCAATTTCACATCTAACCTCAAAACCGGTAAGCAAGCAGATGTGACCATTGTCGTAGATGAATCAAACCCTCAGATGTCATCTCTCATACAGACACAGCTCACGCAAGCCATTGGACTAATGGGCACACAGACGGCCACGTACGGACTGAACCAGACGTATAAAACGCCGCTGAATTACTCGCTAGCCCAAGTAGCACCATACAACGTCCAGACGACGGGCATCGTTCCAGGACAAACCAGCTACTTCGAGTTCGTCGCGCCCGGCATCATGGGGATGGTCGTCATGATGTCACTGATGACCGGCCTCCCACACGCCATTTCTTACGAGCGGGAGATGGGTACCCTCGACGGCATGCTCGCCGCACCGGTGCACCGGATGTCAATACTGGGCGGAAAGGTCATCGCCCAGACAACCCGCGGTATGATGCAGGGGATCATGGTCCTTATTCTTTCAATCGTTCTCTTTGGCGTGGTCATACAAGGGAGCATCGCGCTCATCCTGGGAATCTTGCTCCTAGGCGTGTTCAGCCTCGTCGGCCTGGGCATTCTCATCACCTCATTCACGAGTACCGAGGAGACCGCTACGATGATCATGATGACGCTCACATTTCCCATGATGTTCCTCAGCGGCGTCTTCTTTCCGATATCGCAGATGCCACAATTTATGCAGGTCATCGCGCAGTTCCTTCCGCTTACCTACACGATTAGCGCGCTACGACAAGTGGTAGTGCTCGGTGCGGGCGTACCAGAAATTTCAAGGGACATCATCATACTCTTCGGTTTCGGGATCGTTCTGTTGTCAGCGGCGCTCCTCGCGTTCGAGCGGGCGATGAAACGATAATTGGGTAGGACAAGGATTAGCGCTCATTCAGCGCGCCTGCTCTGGGATACATGAAGTCACGCGCGATGCGACCTCGCACTGCGGTGTGACAACAAAAAGTGGTCACGCGAGCTTAAACACACCCAGCACACGCTGTCATGCAGGGAGGGGAAAGATTATGGCGGCGGAAAACACGGCAATCTATTACGCGCGTCTTGTTGGACGCTTAAACGAACTTCAGGCCCCCGAATGCAAAGAGTGTTCAGGGCGTCTGACGTGCGCTGTAAACCAAGTGCTGCACCCGAGCGGCGTCCAGTACTGTGGTTGTCGCGCGTGATACTTCGCGCGAAGCGAGTAATTCCTGGACGCTAGGTATATTTGACAGTGTCCACGGCGCACGGTAACCCACGTCGAGCACCTAACGCGCTATGTTTGCGTATAAGTCCAGTGACTCACGCGCTTTTTTTGATAGAGAGAAGGCAGTTGTCGCTATCAGAACTTCACGTAACTTCTAACGTACTCGCTGAGAAATTCAAACACGCAGTGTTAGTTTCCTGAACCGTATTGACGTTGCGATACCGTGCCCTGTGGAGGCCACGACGCGGGTTCGAATCTCGCCCTCGGCCTTTGATTTTCTCTATTAACGTCAGCTTCGCTGCCGCCTTGAAAAATAAGTGATTTCAGCTCTGCGATTTGAGATTCGATGGCCTGAGTATTAAAGGAAATCGAAGAAATAGACAGCAGTTACAAACGACGCGGGTCAAATCTTTTTTTTACTTTGATCCGTAGTTAGGGTTCCGATTAAATTCCTTCTTTGCTCTTGAAACTCTTTTTCTGTAACGACACCGTCATCACGCAGCGCCTCTAGTTTTCTGATTTCATCGAGTACGTATTCCGTTTGTAGCGCTGTGGGTCTATTCGCTTCATTGTCACCGTGCGATGGCTCCTCGACAGGAGCACCGCAGTTAATGCAAAACATTCCATGATGCTCCACAGTTGCGTGGCAAAATCTGCAAAGTTTCTTATCTGTCATAATCTCTTTATTAATTGAAAAGACTAAATTCTTCGTCTCTCAGTTATTCAAGAAGCGAGTCCTAACTTAAATATTCTTATTCTTTTTCTGCCGCCCGCTAAGTTGCTTTTTGCCTCGCAGGTTAGAATCTCAGCAATCCTTATCTAAAGAGTACGTTATATTAAGCAGTTTTTACAGCGGGAGGTTCGCACGCACGTGCTGTCGCTGAGAAAATGACGTTAATGATGAAACGACTGATTGTTCTGCTCGTGCTCGTGTCGCTCTCTCTGCGAAGTTGCTTTGTGGGGAGGGCTTTTGAAGAGGCGGCATCAACGGTCTAATGAGGTGAACTCTATGGAATACAAACGCATCTTACTAGGAACCGACGGCGGGGAACTTATGGGACCCGTCTACGATCACAGTGCTTACATGGCACAACTTGCGGATGCAACGGTACATACGGTTTACATTCTAGACGCGTGATTTACCAAATATCCGAGTACCCGGGGAATGGAGAGCATGTACTACACCCTGCTCAGTAAAGGCAAGGAGATTGTCGCTAACGCTAAGAAAGAGCTAACTGCGCGCGGGGTTAGAGGAAAACGTGTTATCACTGAGATGCTCGAAGGCTCTCCTGCAGAGAGACTAGTCGAATATGCTGAAAGCCACGCGATTAACCTCATCATTATGGGTGCGCACGGACGTAAAGGTCTGGATCGCCTAATCATTGGCAGCGTCACTGATAAAATTATACGTGAGGCTAAGGTGCCGTGGTTGTCGTACGGAGCCCGTAACGACGCGCATAAATGGTATTGCGGGAGCGTTCGCGCTTCCTTTCTTCTTTCTAGCCGTGCTTGACGGGCCTTGTAGGTTAGAATCGGAGATTATTAGAGCTATAGCATTATAATAATTGCTAGCATTACATTATAGTTAAAGCTGGTAAGACTATGGTCAGTGCTGAAGAAAAAACAACCATTACTGTCTCAAAGGATACGCGGGAATGGCTCATAATGCTGAAGCTTGAAATACAGGCAGCCAAAATGACAGAGCTATCACAAGACGCTATTATCAGGCTAGCACTCGCTTGCTTAGAACGGCACAAGCAAGAGGTTGAAAAAATATGGACTTTATAGGCGTCAAGACGCAAGAACTCTCATAGGATGATGTAGTCAGGTTGGCCCTGACCTGCTTAGAGAAGCACAAAGATGAGTTCAATAGAGGAGAGCTAGAGAGGTAGGTCATGGAAACATTTAGACGCATGACTGATATGAAAGTAAAAGCTCGCACGGCCCTTTTAGAACAGTTGGCTAAAGAGGCTACTACATATCTTCAAAAGCGCTTTAACGAAGTCGAACAGGAGTCAGCTGAGGACAAAGCCGAGTGGGACGCTGAAATAGACAGGCTGAATGAAATAGCTATTAAAGAGCTGGGAGAGATTATTTTCTCGCACGATAAGGAAACATTGCCGCTACGCCTTGAAAGCTATGATGTTAGTCAAACTGAAGACTACTATTTGTTGAGTTTTTGTATATCTGACCCAGAAAAGCCAGTTGCTCGTTTTAAAAAGCTGTTTCCCGGCCAAAAGTACAAGCCAGATAAAGCAATAAACGAGGTCCAAAAATGAAAGGCATTGGCTACGTGCGTGAGGTCTATTCGTAACTTCACGTTAAAACGGCACCCGCTCATAGATCTCCGACAAGTCCTCCTAACGTGAAAGCTCGACTTCTCTCCAATACTTCATATACACATTGTAGACGTGCTCAGGCAGCGGATGCTTGTAAAACCGCCAATCCACCCCAGAAACCCCGTGCGTCAGTATGAAGTTCTTGTTTTGATGATATGCAGCCTCTGTGCAATCAACCCGCGACCCTGCGTGAGTTTCCGCCGGACTGTCAGGAAATAAGCTCATTTTGGGGCTTATATTCAAAATGGCGAGCTGTGGGGGCCCTATTCATCGTTCGACGACTCAGCCTCAAGACGTCATTGGGGTGATGATTGTTCTTTAACTACCTCCGCGTTGACGCGTCCAGCGAAGCGCTACAAACACTGTCGCAAGAGCTCCAAGTCCATATAGCACCTCGAATCCGGGAAGCGGATTCTGGCTCTTGGCTGCGGAACTCACTTGTGCGACGTTCGTCGTTGAA
>Ga0208192_1002054_pt1 | contig 10345 bp, 14 predicted proteins | sample June2015DPH_13_1_2_FD_184711 | JGI IMG/M metagenome (GOLD analysis project Ga0208192, IMG submission 184711) | Peatland microbial communities from SPRUCE experiment site at the Marcell Experimental Forest, Minnesota, USA - June2015DPH_13_150... | ecosystem: Environmental > Terrestrial > Soil >... | reverse complement strand
GAGTCCCGTCCGATTCACGGAAAGCCCTGGGAGTACCAGTTCTATGTCGATGTGAATGTTCCTGCTGACATGACGCTCTTTACCCGCTGCATGGAAGAGCTGAAGTCCGTCACCGAGGACTTGCGCGTCCTCGGAACCTACGGCAGCGGGTAGCTCGGAATAAAGGCCGACGCAGGCGGGCAGGTCTTCATCGCCCAGAGCTTGAGTCGTCTCCTCGAAATAGATCAAGCTTTATCCTATCACATAGTTACGTCTCCCTAGAATTGAGCTATTTTTCTTTACTGCCGGCAACAGAGGGTGTAGAATGGGAATGCTTCGATCATTCCGCATTGTCGCCACGAGCGGGCAGTTCGTTTCGGCGGCGCCCGCAGTGTTCAGCTTCCGGGCATGGGAATGAGCCGGCTGACGTTTTCAGCGTCTCCCTGCTTCAAGGGGAGAGCTATGCGTGCGTCAGAGCGAATCGGCGGGGCTTGTGACGCCGAGCTTGTTCCTGGTGGCCACATGGGTATAGATCATCGTGGTCGAGACATCCGAATGACCCAGCAGCTCCTGGATGGTTCGTATGTCGTAGCCTTTCTCGATGAGGTGTGTTGCGAAGCTGTGACGGAGCGTGTGGATCGTGGCTTGCTTCGTTATCCCCGAATCGCGCACCGCCTGCCGAAAAGCCTTCTGAAGCGTCGTTGTGTACACATGGTATCGACGGACGACTCGGGTCAGCGGATCGATGCAGAGATTTGCGGATGGAAATACCCAGAACCAGCTCCACTCCGCTCCCGCGTTCTGATACTTCCTGTCCAGCGCACCGGGTAGAGAGACCCCTGCCACGGAGTTCTCACGATCCTTGTCGAAGAGGGCCCGGACCTTTTCCAGATGGCGTTTCAGCCGTTCCCCGACTCTTTCCGACAAGACCGTCTCACGGTCCTTGTTTCCTTTGCCTCCTCTGATGGTAAGGCAGTTCCGCGAAAAGTCGACATCCTTCACCCGCAGGGAAAGACATTCCTGCAATCTCATCCCGCTCCCATAGATAATCGTCGCCATGAGAAGGTGTGTCCCTTCCAGGTGCGAGAATATCTTCCTCACTTCCTCCTTGGACAAAACGACGGGCAATCTCCTGCCTATTTTCGATCTCACTACTGTCGATAGGCCGTCTATTTCAACGCCAAGGACATTGCGATAGAAGAATAGCAATGCATTGAACGCGAGCTTTTGCGTGGCGCCGGCAACCTTCCTTTCTACGGCGAGGAACGAGAGAAAACTTTTCAAATCCTGCTCGGTGAGCGCGGAGCAATCCTTTTCGTGGATGTACGACCTGAATCGGACCAACCAGGAGAGGTAGGACTTCTCCGTTCGATATGACAGGTGCTTGAGCCGCATCAGGCGTATGATGAGGTCTTCGATGGCGTCCCAGGTCAAGGAACCCTGCAACGGCCCAGGTCGGGGAAGCAATGGGCGCGAAGACGCGGGCGGCTGCCCCTGCCGCGGACTCGGGATCGAACGCGGCGGCACGACGTTCGTTTGGGCCGGCGGGGGTTGGACAGGGCGAGGTGGGTGCACAGGCCGCGTTTGGGCAGCCAGTCCATGTGAAAGCTGGGGCGGCGCGGGCTGAAACTGGCCTGGTCTGTGTGGGACAAGCTGCGTTTGCTCGGGTGATGGTTGCTTGTCACTGGATCGTCCAGCCAAAGGAGTGCCACAGCGCGCTCGAAAGGCAGAATACAATTGCAGAGCGCGCCGTGCCTGCCTCATCTGCAGATGCTCGTATTTCCCTACAAGACAGGCCAAGAAGCTTTCTACTGAATTATCACCTCTGATGCGTGCAGCTCTAAAATTGAGATACGAACGCACCCAGCGTTGATAGTAAGGCAAGTCTTTTGCCAGAACCGTCCCTTCTTCGCGGAGGAAGTCCATGAACGACATTATTGTCATAGCGCGTCTCCTTGCGAATTACAGACTCAACTCTAGAACATAACGTAGGAACTTGTTATGTTGCTTGAAAGGGGCAAGGAGCGCCGCACAACTCGCAGGATTACCAGGTTATTAGCGAAAACTCTATAATATATATGTTAGCCAGCTAAAGTCTGCGGTAGCAGAAAGGTGGCCGTTGAATGAGTGTCAACTACACCCCGAAACCGGTAGTTGCAGCCTTTCTCTCCGTGCTCTTCCCAGGGGCCGGCTATTTGTATTGCGGCAAAGGACAAAGAGCGTTCATTGGGCTTGCCCTGATACTACTCGTGATTTTATTCGGAGAGATGGTGACCATGGGCACCATCACTGGTCTGATTGCAACTTACGCGGCGGAGTTGGCCATCGACGTGTTCATGATCGTGCACTCCGGCTTCACTGCGTCGCGAAGCGGGCCACTCACCAAGAAATGGCACAACAGATGGTACGTCGTTGTGGCCATCGCAGTAGTACTCATATTCGCACTACCGGAGGTCTTGCGCGCCACGTGGTTCAAGGTTGCGCGGTACCAGATGTGGAGTTTCCCGGAGGGAACAGAAACTACGGGGATGGAACCCACTATGCTGAAGTCAGATCAATTCGTCGTGGATAGATGGGCTTATTCCAGAAAGATGCCCTCAAGAGGGGACGTCGTTGCGCTGCCTTGGCCGGGCAAACCGCGAGTACTAGTGATCAAGAGATGCGTCGCCATAGCCGGCGATAGAGTCGCGATAATCGACAAGCGACTGTTCGTCAACGACAGAGAAGTCCCCGAACCCTATGTGGTCCATACTGACCCCTCCATAATAAGGGCAGGCTTGGACCTAATGCGAGACAACTACGGTTCGATCACTCTCCAGCTAGGCATGATGTTCGTACTTGGCGACAACAGAGATGAAACCCTGGATAGCAGATACTGGGGACCAGTTCCGGCCCGGTCGAATAGCGCTAAATTCAGATATGTCTATTGGTCAGAGGATTGGTCGCGAATAGGAAAAGACCTGTCGTTCAGGTAGCTGGCTAACAAATCGTTGCAGTTGTCCCCTATGAGGCCGCGCGAAACGGTGCATGCAGTCTGGCAATTCCATGCGGTGCTGTGGTGATGCGGCGGGGCAACTGAACTCTATGTTAGACGGCTGAAGTTGACTGTTGGGCGGCAGGATTCGGTAGGTGCGTCGTTTAAGGTAGGCTCTAAAATGGCCGACCGCTGACACATGGTCGATTTGCGAGGCGGTGGGTTGACTTCTCTATCGTGAGGGTATATATTGCAGTATATCTTTCGCACAAGGAGCACGTATGGATACTGCAAAACTGTTCAAGAATGGTCAAAGCCAAGCAGTTCGTCTTCCGAAGCAGTATGCTTTCAAGGGAACAGAAGTCTACGTAAAAAGTATCAGCGGCGTTGTCATGCTGATTCCTAAGAACGCGGATCCGTGGAAACCATTTGTGGATAGCCTGGAGAAGTTCACAGATGATTTCTTCAATTTCAAGCGAGACCAAGGCTCGTTTGAAAGGCGTGATCACATTGCATGAACTACTTGTTGGATACAAACACATGCATTTACATAATCAATAGGAAACCCTCTTCTGTAGTGGAACGGATTCAAACGAAGCGACCGGAACAAATCGCAATCTCGACAATAACTCAGGCAGAATTGGAGTACGGAATAGCGCGCAGTAAGAATCCTGAGCGAAACCGAGTGGCATTGCTGGAATTCCTATTTCCTTTCCTTCTTCTCGACTTCGACCAAATGGCTGCTGTTCAATATGGTCTGATTCGTTCGTATCTAGAATCCAAAGGGAGACCTATCGGCCCCATGGACTTACTGCTTGCTGCTCAAGCACGGTCCAGAGATCTGGTTCTGGTTACGAACAATGAAAAGGAATTCCGAAGAATTGAAGGTCTGAAAATTGAGAATTGGATCTAATACCGCCACGTGCGTTGTGAAAAACAAAGAACAGCCGTCTAACAAATCGTTGCAGTTGTCCCCTTAAAGGCCGCCTGGGAACGGCGGATTCGGTCTCGCAATTCCAAGCAGCTGTGGGCTGATGCGGCGGGGCAACTGAACTCTATGTTATGTGCCATCAAGAGGTATTCACGGTGTCCGACGTCTATGACTCCATTCTGCCCATCATAGTTGAGGACGAAGCGGGCGTGGACCAAATCGGCTCAAGCGTCCTTCTATCTGTGTCCGGATCTGTGTTTCTCTTGACGGCGGCCCACGTAACCGATGGAATAAGGGGAAAGACTTGCCTCATACCAACCAGAAATGGGCTTGAACCAATTGCAGGTTGGCTGTCGACTCTCAATATTAGCGCAGGCATGAGCCGCGATGAGGATCGGTTAGATATAGCCTACTTTCGGCTGGATCCAGAAATCGTTAGTCGTTTGCCTGAGGACTCTGTACCGCTGTCGAGAACCGATCTTCGACTTACCGACATCAGGAGGCCGATGGACGCATACACTTTCGCCGGCTTTCCCTATCGGAAGACAAAAGTGCGGGAGAGATCTATCGAATCCGAAATGTATAGCTACACTGGCCTACTTGGAGACGAACGTCTCTATAGATCGGAAGGATATGATCTACAAACAAATATCCTAGTTGAATACGACCGTGAGCATTCTGTAGACAGATACGGAAAAAAGTTGCTACCTCCGCTGCCCCATGGAATTAGCGGCGGAGCGATATTCGCGTATCCTAAAGATAGATCAAAGTGGCTCTCCGAGAACAAGTCACTCCAATTGGTAGGAATTGCTCATACCTATAACTCGACCAAGAACTATATGGTTGGAACTTCAATGGGCGTCTATATTAACTGCATCGGAATGAACCACCCCGAACTACTCGCGAGCGAAAAGACTTCTGACATAAACATTAGTGCAATTCCCTTGTTTGTAGGAATCGCCTATTACAAAGAAGACGAGTTCGACCGGTTGCGAGAAGCCATGGAGGACCGAGAGATTTGGTTCGACAGATGGGATCAATGGAGAACCGCCGCGGAAAATGGAATTGAGGTACTCGCGAGCAAAGGTACTATGCTGATTCCCGTTGAGGTTGGACTCGAAGAATTCGTTGAGTACTGCAGCCGGAAAGCAGTCTCTCAAGACGGACGAGCAAGAACAGCATTCGTTAACTGGAAGCTCGCCAGAATGGTGGATGAGACGATCGTTAAAGATGGCACATAACAGATCGTTGCAGTTGTCCCCTATGAGGCCGCATGGAACCGTGAATTCAGCCTGGCAATTCCATGCAGCGCTGGCCTGATGCGGCGGGGCAACTGAACTCTATGTTATGGCTATCAAAATGCGAGCTTATAGATGCAGAATCGAGGTGACCGATGGCCGAGTTCGATAGACATACGGCAAAGGCTGGCTCTTTCTTCGATGGGTACCTTTATGACAAGCTCATTTCCCCTATGGCCATTTGGCTTGAAGATATGATAATGGACCTGATAGCAGAGAAATGTTCCGTCTTAGAGATCGGTTGCGGCCCTGGAGCGCTTGCATGTAGATTGGCCGATAAATGTTCCAACGTTACCGCGATAGATATTTCCGAAAGAATGATTGAATATGCTAATCGCAAAAAGAACAAGGGAAAAATAGATAATGTAGAGTTTGTCTGCATGGCAGCGGCACAACTATCTAAGGAAAGCCGGGATCGATTTGATTATGCGGTTTCAGCCTTCTGTCTTCATGAGATGGAGCCACGGCAAAGGTCGGAAGCGGTGCGAAATTGCCTAATGAAGTCGGACAAGATGATAATTGCAGACTACATGGCGCCATTTCCAAAGAGCCTTGTCGGCCTAGGCAATACAATTATGGAGAAACTAGCAGGCAAGGGTCACTATCAAAACTTTTGCGACTGGCAAGCTTCAGGCGGAATAGATGGGTTTGTCGAAAAACTGGGACTAAAAATGATACATAAAATAGAGTGGAAGGATCATTGTGGAAAGACAATAGTTGTGTCGACTTGAAGCAGGAAAATGCTATTGGATGGCCAAGGGAGTAGCTTCGCCCAAATCGGGATAGCCATAACAAATCGTTGGAGCTGTCGCCTTGAGCTATGCCTGGTTCGCGAGTACATAATTTGCTGTGGTTCTACGGGTTTGATGCGGCGGCGCAGCTCAACTCTATGTTACATGGCTTCACGTTGGCGGATTGGATGCACGATAGGCGAAATATGCAATGAAAGTCAAAATGGGCGGTACTGAAAACACTAGTAAGCCGAGTACGAGCTAGGTTATGTCGCTGTCGACCGCCCAATCAAGGCCAGGTAAGATGAAATTATGTACTAGCGGTTTTTGGTTCGCCTTGGTTAGGATGACTTTGCTCGTATGAAGTAAAGAGCCATGTAACAAATCGTTGCAGTTGTCCCCTTAAAGGCCGACTGGAACGGTTCATGCGGTCTGCTAGTTCCAAGGGGTGCTCTTTGATGCGGCGGGGCAACTGAACTCTATGTTAGATGCCCCGAAGAGGTGCGCCGGTAAGATACCGTTGCCTATGGAAAAAGCCTATTGACATAGTGCACAAATGGAACTAAAGTGTAACTATGGCTAGTATTACGGTACGAAATATCCCAGAAGAAGTGCTTGAACGCATTCGAGCATTGTCTTCTATCGAGAGGCGCAGCCTCAATAATGAGATACTTGTTATCCTCGAACGAGGGACGTTTAGCGAGTACGAGGAAAAACTGCTAAGGCGTAAGTTTTTGTCAAAATCAACTCAGATGGAGATGTGGAAACGGCTGGCGGGAACATGGGAGGACACAAGGTCGGCAAAAGAGATCATTGAAGACATCTATTCCAATAGAACCGCCGGTAGAGAAGTCGAGTTATGATCTTACTAGATACTGACATTTGCATAGAATTATTGAAAGGAAACAAACGGATTCTGCAACGACGTGATCAATATGATGGGTCCGTCGGGGTCTGCTTTATGACCATTGCGGAACTCTACTATGGTGCAGAAAAGTCCAAAGAACCTGGCAAGAATATGGATACAATCGAGAAACTACTTCTGTCCCTAGAAATAGTGCACACGGACATATCAATTCTGAAACGATTTGGTATGATCAAGGCGCATCTGCAGAAGCAAGGAGAACCAATTGCGGACGCAGACCTATTAATAGCTTCATCGACTTTAGAAAAAGCAGATAAGCTCATTACCGGGAATACAAGGCATTTTGAACGGATAGCTGGTTTGGCCTTGGAAAACTGGGGATAGATACTGGATGAACAATGAATGCATTGCTCCGAATGTGGACCTCGTTCGCCTTGGAATTGAAAAAAGAACTCGGGGCATCTAACAAATCGTTGCAGTTGTCGCCTGGAAAGTTGCCTGCCTCCGGGCATGCGGTTCTGAAATCCATGTAGTGCTGGGTTGATGCGGCGGGGCAACTGAACTCTATGTTATGCCCATCTGGGCGGGAGGTTGAAATGACAAGGAACATGCTTGTCGTGCTTTATGTTGTGGTGTTGATTGCCGTTGTCGTTGGTGTAGATCTACTGTTCTTTAGGCATCGATTCTGGGAACGGCTGATAGCGAACATCGGCATTGTCTTGGTGTTTGCAGCCTTCTATTTGAGATTCCTAAAGCACCCGTAGGCTATGCGCCGCGGCACCAGCTGGTTGCCTATTATAAGACCCACATTGAGTCCCACGGCTTACCCTTCCGCTACGCCCCAAGGGCAACCCGCGGCTCATGTGCTCTTAGTTGGGTCGAGTGTCACCAAACCCTCTATACGTGCATGAATAGCCGTTGTGATTGAGGTTCTCGAGGATTATTTCCAGTACGCCTCGATTCCTAGGCAAGCAGTGGACTCCTGCCCCATTTACATGGTGCTCGGGCGACCACAACGGGCAACGGATGAAATAGACGATGCTTTCCGTGAAACCACAGAAAAGATAGTTGTTTCGCTCAAGCTCATTGATCCTGCTGAGATAAGCCTCACTTTCCCCGATAGCATGGCGTCAGCCGAGATAGTCCTCGAGCGAAGCCCTAAACAGTATGAGCCAGAATACCATGGCAAAGTACTCCCGCTTAAAGAGATTGAGGCGATTGTGGAGAAACGGGGCATGCCCGGAGACACATGGAAGCCGAAACTTCATCATCACCGACCTCACTAAATAAAGGCTCAGATATGGAACCGTTCCACGCTGGAGGGGTATTACCGAAGCCTCCGCAGTTCAAGATAGTGGGCTCATGCACCATTGGATTCATTGAGTACTCGGAGATGGGCATAACAAATCGTTGCAGTTGTCCCCTTGGATGCAGCTTGGAGCGCAGGATGCAGTCTGGAATTCTATGCAGAGCTGCTTGATGCGGCGGGGCAACTGAACTCTATGTTATAGCTCCTCAAGAACAGCAAGGTCGGCGCGTTGTAAACAGACTGGAGACACACATGAGAAAATGGATCGTTGGCTGCCTTCTGGCACTGGTAATTTTGCCATGTGGTGCGCTGGATGTGGAAATCAAACTAGTGGACATAGAATTCAAAATGACATCTGAGCACAATTTCCTAACCACACTTGACGTCAAGTGGGAAGTGCAGAGCTCAACTATGGGAGGGTTCTACCTTCAAGTGCCAGAAGGCGTCGAAAATATCATCGGGGAACAATCCTACGCCATTCTCAACGCTAGGACTAGAGTTAAAACTGAAGTAACAAAGGTTGGGCCCTCGAGATATGATATCGACCTTGAAAATGGAATTCGGTTCAGCGGTTCCGCTATCTTTCACCTTGAATACTATTACGACCCCACAACTCTTGAGGATGGTAGCCAGGTGTTGTCAATTGTAGGGTGGGACCAACTGGTGGAGAGTCAAAGGATCACAATTATCACCGATACGGCAATCGAGGAAAATGGCGCACTTGACCTTCTAGCAGACAAGTATTCAATCCAAACTACTTGGGATGCGAGAGTCGAGCCAGTAAAGATATACCTGCCAAACGGCACCCTTCTAGGGTATAGGATTGAAGAAGACAATGTCCCCGATCACACATCAAGAGGAATAGCCTTCAAGAACAATGTGAAGCCAGCCACCGAGAAAACAGTTGCGTTCGCGTTCAGGTGAATTTGCTCCAAGGCGGGAGGAGCTATAACAAATCGTTGCAGTTGTCCCCTAAGAGGTCGCCTGGAATGGTGAACGCAGTTTGGCAATTCCATGCAGTGCCGTGTTGATTCGGCGGGGCAACTGAACTCTATGTTATGCCTCCCAGTGGTATTACTTGACAAAAAGATTGAGTGCGAGAAGGTACATTTGAATCGCCAAGTGTGAGAGATGGGAAGTAATCTTTTGCGGCTAATTGAATATGCCGAAGCCTATTTGCTCGCAGTGCCCCATTCCATGTATTGTATCTTGCCATTTTGAACTGTAGCTTTGACCGAGAATAAGGGTATCTGTTTCCCTTTGTACATATCAATCAAAGCCACATTGGTCAGTTTTATGGTACCAGAAACCTCAAAGCCGTTCGCGGTTAGTTCAATGATATCAGCGTGGCTTTTAAGCTTTACTAAACCGCCGAAAATGTAATTCTTTATTCTGTCTTTGCCTTTGGGCTGTCCAAATCCAGTGACAAATTGTCCATCATCTGAAAAGAGATTTGTCGCGACATCGACTTGCGCCTTGTTTATAGAGTTGATTTCGGCGCGTATGACTGAAACAGGATCACTTGGCTGAACGCTCGTGCCGCAAGCAATGAGCATAAGGCATGGAAGAATCATTAAAACCATGAACTTCTTCATGTTTTCCTCCCTGGCTTGCTCAATTAGAGGCTTTGATCGATAGGCAAGATGCTTGACAAGTCAATAATGAGAAGCACTTAATTAGGCAAATAATATCCTATTTCATGCATCTGTCAATTGGTTTCCTGAAATAGAAAGGCATCTTCATTGCAGCCGAAGATATATGGAAGATGGTGACCGGAGGGTTGAACAAATCGGGGTAGGCATAACAAATCGTTGCAGTTGTCCCCTTAGAGGCCGCCTGCAACAGGCGGTGCAGTCTGCAATTCCATGATGTGCCGTGTTGATGCGGCGGGGCAACTGAACTCTATGTTATGACTACAATACTTTCGCGCATGAAGGATCTTGCAATCGAATAATAATGACCCTATTTTTTTTGTACGCTGGCCGCTCGCTGCAATGATGGCGTGGAGTTTATTCTTTCAATTGGATGCCTCGCGTGTTTTGCCTCGGCTCCTGCGTTGAGATCTTACCGTGTTTGAATAATGCGGTCTAAGAGGCGGACCACTGCGCGTTTTTGATTGGGATCGTAGCCCACCACGCCATCGAAAAGACAAAGGCAGGATGGGTCGCTCGCACCGAGAAAAGAAAGAATAGTCTACCTGGTGAGATCATATGTGATGGCGTAGGAGAAGTACGCCGGAATTGGATGCTCGCAGCGTT
>Ga0208192_1002053_pt1 | contig 10346 bp, 9 predicted proteins | sample June2015DPH_13_1_2_FD_184711 | JGI IMG/M metagenome (GOLD analysis project Ga0208192, IMG submission 184711) | Peatland microbial communities from SPRUCE experiment site at the Marcell Experimental Forest, Minnesota, USA - June2015DPH_13_150... | ecosystem: Environmental > Terrestrial > Soil >... | reverse complement strand
GTACGAATTCCACCATCAGCGATGATGGGTATTTTTACGCCATATTTCGTGACGGCATCTGAAACTTGTGCAGTTGCGAACAAAGTCGGGGACCCTGCCTTGGTTACTTCGGTCGTTGTGCAGATTGAGCCAGAACCAATCCCCACTCTGAAGCCACAGACCTGTTCAAGCTCGGTAATCACGTCTTCAGCTGCTTCGTACGTCCCGATGTTGCCGACAACTACATCCGCGGAGACTTCGGACATCAGTTTCTTGGTTGCGGTGAAGACGTTTTCATTGTGAAAATGTGAAACGTCAGTGACTAGAATGTCGGCGTACTCGTCGAGCTTCTTCGCCCTATCTAGGTCGTACGGTGACACCGCCGCGGCACAAAGTAGTTGGCCATTCTCGTCCCGACCGGCGTCTGGGTATTTCCCTCTGAGTAGTATGTCCTTGAATGTTATGAGCCCTGTCAGTTCTCCGGTTTTTTTCACAATCGGGAGCTTCTCGATTTTGTGATCTCGAAGCAACCTTTGGGCTTCGTCGATGCTGATTCCTTCTTCAGCCTTCACAACTTCTTTCGTCATTACCTGTCTCACGGAGAGGCTCGGTTGGGCGAACCTAACGTCCCGCCCTGTCACAATGCCGACAAGCCTTGTTCCATCAACTACTGGTAGCCCCGAAATGTTGTGTTTTTCCATCAACGCTAAGGCTTCGCCAACACTATCTTCCGGCGTCACAGTTATGACATCTCGGATTATGAGTGCTTCAGCTCTCTTAACGCGCTTCACCATCTCAACTTGTTCTTCCACCGCGCAGTTCCGGTGAACGACGCCTAAGCCACCCTGTCTCGCAACAGCGATTGCCATGTCACTCTCCGTCACTGTGTCCATCGGTGACGAGACGAAGGGAACATTCAAGGCATGATTTTTCGTTACGCGTGTCCTTACATCAACCTCACTCGGTTCAACTTCTGCGCGCCCTGGAAGAATCATGACATCCCGGAAGGTAAGGGCAACCTGTATCCCTTCGAATTTCGCGCGAAATGAATGCCTCAACCCTTCCTCAGTTTTCAACAAAGGAACCTGCAATCAAAGGAGATAGCAGCCTTGAGAATTTAAGCTCTAGTTCGGGTGGGGTGAACTAGAATTCGATCGTGGCCAGGTCTGTTCCGATTTGAATTTCACTACCATAAGCGTCCTTGGCTTCGCTGTGGAATTCGTTTTCCCTATGTTCGTTTGGAGGGGGGATATGGAACAGGGCCAAACGCTTCGCATGAGCTTCCTTCCCCACACGCCCCGCCATACGTGCAGTAGAATGTTTCGTTAATTGTGCGATGTTCAACTGGTCTTCTAGGAATGTCGCCTCGTGGACTAGGAGGTCCACGTTTCTGGCGAGTTCAACGACCGATGGGCAATAAATTGTGTCGGCGCTATAGCAAATCGACTTCCCTAATGATTCGATTCTGAAGGCTAGAGTGGGAACGGCATGAACCGTGCCACAAGTCTGAACTTTCTCCGCCCTTTGCCCGAAATCCAATTCGGAGATCTTTAAGGGAAACTTGAAAAAATCATTCGGGGTGCATGTACATTCCAGTAACCTCTGAAATATCCATCTGAAACCCTGGGGGCCATAAACCTGCAAGGGGTTCTTCCGTCCATCTATTTGAATTGCCCACAAGAACGGAACCAAGTCTGAGATATGGTCGGCGTGACAATGGGAGATGAAAACCGTGGACAAGCTTTCTGGGTTGAGACCAGAAATTCTTAGGTTTCTCAACGAACCGGGACCCAAGTCGAACAATAATTCGTCGTCCACCACGATCGAAGGACATGCTCGTTTTGCGCTAACCGAGGAACCACCAGAGCCCAAGAATGTGAGCTTCAAGAAGCTGCCCGCCTTCGACTCTTGGCTTTGGGTCGCTTCGGACGCTTGCGTCTTGTGGGTGGCGGATAGATTGGAGTAACGACTTCATCGCTCAAAGCGTTCACCTTCGCTGTGGAATGGCAGTATCCCTAGAGATTTCCAACGGACGTATTTCAGTATCGTCAGAGAACCAAGATCCTCGAAGGAACTGTGTGGATATATTGACCCAGAATTGTAGGTCAGGGTGTAATAGACTCGACTATGTTCCAGCTGCTATGTTTCACCTGGGTAATCGGTTCTCTCGGGGTACGATAAGCACAAATAGAGCAAGCCAAAGGTTGGCTATCGCTAACCTGAGAAGTGACACCTTGTGACCAATGGCGCCATGGGCTTGTTTGCCGCCCGAAAGACAACGAGGGACCGAAGCCGTTTCAGGTGGCACTATAGACCGTACAAGCGTCGTATGTTAGGACTGGACTATAAGGCGGACCCATTGCAGGGAGCGCCGCAAGGCCGCGGCATCGTTCTTGAGAAAGTGGGTGTTGAATCACGCCAACCCAACAGTGCGGTTCGCAAGGCAGTTCGAGTTCAATTGATCAAGAATGGGAAGGTCATCACTGCTTTCGTTCCGGGTGATGGAGGTCTAAATTTCATCGATGAACATGACGAGGTGTTGATTGAAGGGATCGGCGGCGCTGAAGGTAAAGCGATGGGCGATATTCCTGGCATACGCTACAAGGTCTATGGAATTAACTCAGTTTCTCTAGACGCTCTGATGAAGGGGAAGAAAGAGAAACCTAGGCGCTAAGCCTACCCTTTGCCAGTCTTAGAGGCTAAATTAGCTCTCTCCGACTTTCTTCTCGCTCACACTTACCAGCGATGCGAAAACTTGACCCGATAAAGCACCGAGCAACAGGAAGCTCAGCACAGTCGCGACTGTGGCTGAGGTAAGCAGCAACGGCGAGGAGATTTCTTCTCCCACAATGATTGCGAAGGTTGAGATTATGCAGCTGACTAGGTTCAGCTGTCTCACAGTTGACCATAGTGAACTAACTTTAGGTCTGCCAAGCCGGCTGCAAATGACGGCTATTGGCCCGATATAGACAACCCCAATTCCAAGAGCCGCAATGATTCCGGAGATCGTGATTGAGAGTTCCGCGTTGAACGATAAGACTTGAAAGATTTTGCTTGAAAAAAAGAGGATTCCGATCAACGGGTAGAGAATGACCTTCATGGATGACCTTACTATTCCATTAGCGGAGATGAAGGATGCGACTTGGGGGCTGAAGCTATAGTAGAAGGCGTTGAAGGCTTGCATGAAACTTCTACCCGCCGATGTCCGGAGCACCTGGGCGTCCCTGAAGTAGCGTAGTAGGGCAACTTCAGGCGCAATTTCGGACCCATAGGTTGCAGTTGCGATGAAGCATTGGCTCGGTGGGCCGCTCGGTTGAGAGGAAGACGACGATGATGAAGATGTCGACGAAGATGATGAAGAGGTTGGAGTTACGGTGGTTTGTTGCAGGATTGTGAATTGAGTTTGTCCTTGTGACGATGAGTACCCGGCTTTGCCAACTGACGCATAGACCGTGAATGGGCCTGGAGCTGCACTTGTTGGTAGAATAAACGAATCTAGGTAGGCCCCTGAATTATCCGAGTAGACCAGATCTATGTGCATCGGGGGGTCGCCCACTTGTATGGAAACGGTTGCACCAGCGACCGGGTTGTTTTGTGAATCTAGAACCTTTCCCGAAATATTGACAGTTCCACCTTGTAGGTATTGAGGCCTATCTGTGGAAACGGTAACCGTCAAGGATCCTTGCGAAAAGACCAGAGGGACGGCCAGTAGAAGGGAGACGAGGAGAAGCAATGGAAGCAGCTTTTGCAAGGATGACAACTAGTTCACCTGTTCCCTTGAAGCTTTCAGAAGTGTCGGCTAAAGATTTAGTTTATGTTCTTCCAGCCCGTCGGGATTTAGTCTAATAGACCAAGAAGTTTCGCGTCTGCGATTTCTCCACTCGTCCCATTTACTATTACTTCTCTGGGGACGAGTCCTTTTTGCATTGGAACCCTTATTATTGGGACATAGATTCGCTTCAACTCTGTTATTTGCAGCTTGTTACTGAGGACTTGTTTGAAGCGTTCGGGCATACGAACCACGTTTTCTCTGAATCTAGTCAGGAGCGCTTCTTTTGAAATCGAGTCACGAACACTTACTTTCATGCCTCGAACCTTCAGGTCTTCTATGTCGAAGATACGTTTGGTTCGCCAGGAGGTTAGCTCAGTTTCTTCATCCTGGGATAGAGAACGACCTGTATTGGTTACGACCAGTTCAGACTCTGACCTCTTTGTAGCTAGTTCGAGAGCGTCGGCCACCACGAAGTACTTTGATTCGTTTGAAAGGAATGAGCCTAATTTCTGGAGTCGTTCTAGGATGGCTGCGGGGATCAGCCGGCTGTGCTTCCGTTCGAGTATCAAATCCCTGCTTTGGCCTTCCACCTCGACGGCGACAACGTCCTCCTTGACGTTCACCCTGTAGGAATTGGTCCTAACGTAGTAGCACTCGTGGAAGCCTTTCACTTTCCAAATTGGGACATATTCAACGGTCGGCGTTCCAACTATTCTCACTTCATCTTTGGGGCGTTTGAAAAAGTTTGAAAGGCGTTCTTTCACTTTTCGGTCCGAGGAGACAGCGATCTCCACTGCACGTCTAATCGATATGGGATCGATTTTGAAGACGAGTTCTACGACTTGGTTGGCATCCCAACCATTCCCTGTTTTCAAACCCTTGATTTCTTTCTTTTCTGCGGTAACTTCCCCAATTTGTTGTAAGCGACTGGCTAAGTATTCTTCGAGGGCAGGTGAGGATTGTTCTTCTTCAGGCCTCAAGTTTTCCTTTGAAGCGTCCACCCCATTTGGAGATGACGCTGTCACCGTTTCGCCCAGTTCCTCGCGTATGCTATTCAGGTTTGAAATGATGTCATCTAGATCGTAATGTTTCGGGTCCGACATTTTCTCAATCCGTCAAAGCAAATTGGGTTTGCGCGTCTGCCAGGAACGTGCCGCCTTGGGAGATCAATTTGTCAGAAACTAGGGCGTCGACACGGTAAACACCGTGGGCTGCGTTGCCCGGAAGAGTGAACCCTAGACCATCTTTGATAGTTTCACCTGAATTAAGTGTTTCAATGTGAATTCCAATTTGAACCGGCACACCATTTGGATCATGAACTTGAACCCAGACCACTCCTTGGAAGGTGGCGCCATTGTTGTGGACGACGACCCAAATCCATACCGTTTGGCCAGCAGGGACTGTTGGCACTGGGTTGCCTGAGCTGTCTCCGGCGTAGACGGCGCTGATGCTGACGCTCGGGGTGGTTGAGGCCCCGACTACGAATGTCGCACGGCCGGCGATGCTCAAGTAACCTATTTGGCTCGCAGTGGCGAAGACAGTGTATGTGCCGAGCGCTGCGCTGGCCGTGAGCGTGACTTGTGCTTGGAATGTTCCCGCCGAGTCCGTCTGAATGTTGTTCTCGAAGAAGACCTCCGCCCCGGTTGGTGAATCAACTTGGGTTGATACAGCCGCGTTGGCTATCGCACTTCCCGTGGCATCGGTAACTTGACCTTGCACGGTCACCGTTGCGTTTGGCTGGTACTGAGTTTGGTCTGTGGTAACGGTCATGAATAAGTTCGCAGCAGTAGACACGGTCATAGTGGCGGTTGCACTTGTGGTCGCCGTTATCTCTAGGGCGACTTGCGTAGAGAATTCCTGCCCATCGACCCGAGCTACGACTGTGACCTCGTAATTGTCAGCGGGTGTGTTAGGCGAAGTTACAATAGTTAAGGTGGAGTCAAATTCAGGGTCTGCCACGCCTCCGTTAGGTGTGAAGATCGCGACGCTACGGGGTGGGACTCCCCTAGCCACCAGAAAAATCACGGCTGAAGCATCAGCGTTAGGTCCCCGTGCGATTCGGATGTTGAATTTCGCAAAGTCGCCTGCTGAAATGGAGTTAGAAACTGGTTCCACTCCAAGCACGAATTTCGCAGAGTTGCTGGTTGAGACATTGCTTTCAGATTCGGTTGATGTGCTTAGGGTTGTAGATTCAGATGAAACGGTCGTAGACGCGGAAACGGTCACCCCAAGGTTGAATGAGGCGGTTGCCGTTGTGAATTGTACGAGGTCGGCTCGTAACACTTGGAAAATCCCGACATATGCTCCGGAACTCAACATTCCTTGAGCAATGCCCTCTCCACCTTGATCAGTTACAATTGTTGCAACCTGAACACTTGCTGAAGCTGAAGCGGAGACGAAGAGGACAGTGTAATTTGATTCAGGTGTCGCCTGATGAAGTTCTACGGCCACCTGGCCATTATCCAGGTTCAGCCGTACCCTTCCATTCGCCGCTAGTGGTTCCGTACTTGTAGGTGCTCGGAGAAGATCCATTGATAGGGTATTATCAGCTGAAACTACCACGGGTCCGATTCCACTTGCTTGGGCCGCTGCAAAAGCCGCCATAGTGCACAGGAAAATTGCAATGCTGCTGGCCCGAAATCGGAGGGACATCTAATTTCCTCTTGGACTTCGTATACCGCAAGGCTCCGTATTTAAGTGTTTTCACGTGCCACACAACTACACTTAGATATGCTGTCTACGTGTGGCGCTAACATACTTCATATATCCTGACAACTCACGGTTCGTGTGTGTGGGTTTCCGGTGAACTCTAGGGGTGCAGACTCCGTCCTAGTTGATTTGCTAAAGAAGATGAATAGAAATATGGAAGCGATTTCGAAGAAACTGGACAGGTTAATAGAACTTCAGCGGTCCAGTGGTGGACAAGGAGCACGCCCAAATGTCTCCCTCCCCGAAGACATGCCCCTTGACGTAACTACTCTGCTCTCTCTTCCAGATCACCTACGTAAGTCGGCCTTGGGTCTGGCTACGCTGAGGGAGGCTACGGCAACTGACCTTTCAAAGGAGACGGGCAGGGTTAGAGCCGTGGAAAGCGATTACCTAAACCAGCTTGTGTCCATGGGGCTAGTGAAGAAGAAACGTAAGGGTAGAGATGTGTACTTCTACGTGGAGGCTTAGGAAGCGGCGCGAATGGGCAAGAGTTTAGCTTTTCATTCCTACAAGGGTGGAACGGGAAAGACTTCCCTCGTGGTAAACCTCGGTGCACTATTTGCGAAGCAAGGGGCAAACGTGTGCCTGTTAGACTATGACTTTCGCGCTCCCAGCTTGAATGTTCTCTTCAAAGCTAAGCCAAAATTCTGGTTAAACGATTACCTTGAGGACAAGTGCGGAATCATAGATACCCTTGTTGACGAATCCGGACGGCTAAACTTACGAGGCAAACTTTGGGTTGGTTTCGCAAATCCCTCGCTCGAAGCTTTGACGGATATAATGAGCAAGGATAGAAAATGGGAAGTGAAAGCCCTAACCAAGACGCTCGCAAGTAAGAAAGAAATCTTCGAACAGAAGAAGGTCGACTACCTGCTATTCGACACGAGCCCAGGCGCACAATACTCATCCATAAACGCTCTAGCTGGAGCCGACTTGATTTCGCTAGTAATGAAGGCTGACGAATTTGACTTGGAGGGAACGAAAGAACTTTCGAAAGGTGTCTATGAAGCCCTCGGAAGAAAGTCCGGTATTGTCTTGAACAAGATTCCGATAGAGCAAATAGCTGCAGGTGGCGGCAGAGAGAAGTTCGGAAAACAGATCGAGTCGGATATGGGGCTCCCATTGGTCGGAATGATACCTTGCATGTGCGAATTAATGGCGTACGGCGGCAAAATCATATACACGATAGAGAAGCCCGAACACACCTTCACAAAATCCCTAAGCGAGATTGGTGAAACGCTCAAGAAAATGACAGTCACTTAGATTTCTCGAGCCGCTTCTCATACTCCTTCCTCAGTCGTTGATACGTCGATTCGTCCACTTTTTCCATCGCGCGCAGTTCTTCAAGTCGAGCGATCGCTCTAGCAGTTGCGACATAGCCCTTGTCGGCGGATGATTGTTTGATCAACTCTTCTACCGCAGCTTCCCTGCGCTTCTGCTTACCACGGCGCCTCAGGAGGAGGAATAAAGCGAGTAGAAGAATCGCAATGAATGCGATGAACAGGTAAACTGCTTGAATAAGTCCGGGAGCAATCTTGAGCTGGAATGAAACTTTGTGGCTCACGGCCCCAGAAACCCCAAGAATTGTTATGGTGTAGTTGCCGGTGGCAGCGAAAATGGACAGTGCCACGTTGATAGTTACGGTTCCGCCGGGAGCAATTGAAGTGGGACTGAATTGAAGGCTAACGCCTGCCGGGAGTTCAAGCGCAGTTAGGTTCACTGGGGCGTGAAAGCCACGAAGACCGAGGACTGTGACGCTCACCGTCCCCGTTCCGCCCTGACGGAGCGACAATGCGGAAACGGAGGTTTGGAGTGCGAAGTCGGGCGAAGAGTATGTGAAGATTAGTGTAACACGGGTTGCATCGTAACCTGGCTTATCCGCCACCAAGAAGGCTGTGTAATTCCCGCCAGGGGAATTAGATCCGATAAAGAACGTATCTTGGAAGGAGCCACCAAGGTCGGTGTAGGCGATGGCGAGGTGAACACTTGTTCCTTGAGGGTTATTGACTTGAATTGAAATTACAGCGTTTGGGATTGAGGCGTTGACGGTGTCAAATACCCGGCCAGTGATTGCGACGGTGACCCCTTGGTCGGTTTGGGTGGGGTTGAGGGTTGCCTGCATGAGCATTTTTCTCGCTGCGAAAACTGGAAGTGGAGATGCCACGGCCATGAGCAAGAGAGTAATGAGCACGAGGTGAAGATTGGTAGTGCGCAAAGCTCATGGCCTCAGTTTCATATTCCAGTTATCTGCGCTTATTCTATATTGTTTCCAGCCTCAACCATGAGTACCGGAGCAGGTCGGGTTGACGCCTCTCTTCATTCACGGTGCCGGAGCAAGCCCTATGGTTTGGCGGCTCCAGCTCCTGCATTTCAAAGGAGGCCTGGCAGTGGAACTGCCTGGGCATCCATCCGGCCCAGGTTGCAGCACGATCGAGGACTATGCCTCCTCAGTTGAGGAACATATCAGGGAGAAGACGTTAAAGGACCCCGTTCTTGTCGGGCATTCGATGGGTGGAGCAATCGCAATCACAATCGCCCTGAAAAACTCCGATTTGGCGGGGCTCGTTTTGGTTGGCACTGGAGCGCGGCTTAGAGTTGATCCCAATATTCTAACTGGAATCAAGGAAAACTACGAGGATGTCAGCAAACTGGTAGGGAGATGGTCTGTGTCACCAAGCTCGGACCCCATAATTGCAGAAAGGATTGCGGAAGATTTGCTTAACGTGAAACCTGAGGTCGCTTACGGTGATTTCATTGCATGTGACAGGTTTGACCGAATGAACGACGTGCAGAAGATAACTTGCAAAACTCTAATCGTGGTGGGGGCAGATGACCGGATGACACCGGTAAAATATTCGCAGTATCTTCATGAAAAAATAGTTAACTCAAGCCTCGTTGTAATCTCAGATGCCGGGCATAACGTCATGCTCGAGAAACATCGCGAGTTCAATGCTGCGGTTGAGGCTTTCCTGGATTCACTATAAGATTCTGCTCTCGTAACTCGGAGCTAACGAGGCTTAGGACCTCATCCAAGTTCTGGCCAGTCTTGATGCTCACCGGGACGATATCTTCGGTAATGAAATACTTTCGAATTATCGAAATAGATTTTTGAAGTTGCTCGCTAGAAACTAGGTCCATTTTATTCGCGCAAACTATTGTTGGTGAAGTAATGTCGATCTCACGAAGGATTTGGCTGCATGCCCGAATTTTTCTTTCCAAGGGGAATTCCGTGTCGCTCGCGTCAACGAACAATAAGACGAGGTCGGCAGTCGCCAGTTCCCCAAGTGTAGCGTGAAATGCCTTCAAAATTATGGGATGCATATCTTCTATGAACCCGATTGAGTCGATGAGAATAAACTCCGGCGAGTTAGAGTCCCTTTTCATGTCGGCCCTGCGTGCAAACGTGCCGAGTGTTGTGAACGGCCCCAAGCCAACGGTCTTGTCTTCGTGTGTTACCAAATTGAAGAAACTTGTCTTGCCGGCTTGAGTGTAACCGGCGAGCGCGACGATGGGGAACCCAAGTTCCCGCCTTCGGTCCCGCTTGAGCATCTTCTTCTTGTAGATGTCGTCAAGCTCATTTTCTATTCTGCTGATTCTGTTCCTGGCCGCGCGGTAATATTCCTGATATGGGTAGTCTCCTGGCCCCATCCAACCTAACTGTTCGCCCATAATGCCACGGAGTTTGATGAATTCCCTGCCCCAGGATAGCGTGTACTTGAGCTTGGCTAGGCGAATCTGGAGCTTCGCCTCATTCGTGAATGCTCTTTTGTCGAATACTTCGAGTATGAGTAGGTTCCGGTCTATGACGCGCACTTCTCCGCCTAGGTATTGGGTTAGCTTAAAGACGTGGCTGCTTTTGAGGGGGTTTGCGAAGATGACCGTGTCC
>Ga0208192_1002033_pt1 | contig 10415 bp, 9 predicted proteins | sample June2015DPH_13_1_2_FD_184711 | JGI IMG/M metagenome (GOLD analysis project Ga0208192, IMG submission 184711) | Peatland microbial communities from SPRUCE experiment site at the Marcell Experimental Forest, Minnesota, USA - June2015DPH_13_150... | ecosystem: Environmental > Terrestrial > Soil >... | reverse complement strand
CCCTTCCCGAAGGCCGGGGACTCTTATCAGATTGCGCTGACCCCTGAAGCGGTAGAGATTCTGAAGAACCGGAAGAGCCTCCAGACGGGTTATTCAGCTTCCCCTTGGGTGTTTCCGGGGGCGGGCAAAACCGGACACCTCGTGGACCTGCAGAATTGCTGGAGCGAATTGCTCAAGAGGGCGGGCATCGCGGACCTGCACATACACGACCTGCGGCGGACACTCGCCAGTTGGCAGGCGATGCAGGGCACGTCCCTGCTGGTCATTGGGAAGTCGCTGGGGCATCGAAGCGTTTCGGCGACGGCGATCTATTCGCAGTTGTCTCTGGACCCCGTGCGCCAGGCAGTTAACCAAGCCACGCGGGCGATGATCGCAGCAGCGCAGAAGCAACTCCCGGCAGAGGCGTCCCGTGGCTAAGAAAGAATCCATCTCGGTAAACGCCATGGATGAAGTTCTTTCAGGCGTCGTGCTTTCGCAGATGCGCCGTTATGAGGACCCCAAGCGTGACAAGGGTCATTTAGACGGCTTGGCCGCCGCGCTCGTCTACTGCAACATGCTCGGTTTGGAGTTGCCCGATTGGGTGAAAGCCCGGCTGGGGGTCATGCAGTTATTGACCGTTTCCCGGCGCGGCCATCCAAGGCAGAACAAGCTGCGCCGCAAGATGGTGACTTTCTTCACGGACCTGATGCGCTATGCGTGTGTCTTGCTCTGCGATGGAGAGAAGCACCCGGATCGGTACGTCAAGATGAATTCTTCATCAAGGACCTGCTAGGACAGAAATATCCCCGGTGCCCGGCTAAGAAACCCCGCGAACGCCTGCGCGGGTCCTACATGATAGATGATGCGTTCGCGGTCATGGAAAAAGAAAAAATGTGGATAGCGACGAAGGACGCTTCTGGCCTGAGCCAGTCCTACTACCGGATTCAACGCATGTTCGGGGGCAAGCGCCTGGCGAGCTACGTCGCCGTCCGCGTGATCGAGGCTTGGATGAGCCGCTGATTCTGAATTATAAAGTGCGTACACTCTATAGCGTATACGTTCATCTCGCGCCACTTAACAATCGTCGCTAGTGACTCAACCGGATGACAAGCCCGGGATTCGATGCGAACGAGGCGAATGTGGCACAAAAAATCCCAGCACGAAATTTTGCAGTCCAAGTATCAAGGTACTTCTCACACCTTGAGAGCGATGGTTTCTTAAACCGTCGTCGTGTCGTGCGCCTCGGTCGAGGGGGGCAGCCCCACATCTGCTCCCCTCACTTTTCTGGAGCGCGACCATGGCGAAATCACCTAAGAAGCTAAACCGCAAGAAAATCCTCGCAGACCTAGAACTGCAAACAGCCGTCGCGCAACTGGCGGCGACGGGCATCCCGTTGGACACGCAGCAAAGCGCGATCTACCTAGGATTGTCGCCGGGGAGTTTGGAGGTATGGCGATCGCGGGGTTGCGGCCCTAAGTGCATCTTCGTGGCAACGCGCCCGCGGTATCTTCGGTCGGACTTGGACGCGTGGATCGCGACCTCCGGGCGGCGGCGCGAGAGTCGACCATGACCGACGCGCTGCCTGGCTCAAGGCCATCCCCCGCCGACTTCAAGATGTTCGCAGACCTCGGCATCGGCCCAGAATTGGTCGAAGCCGCCCGCATCGTTCGCGTCACCGATGCAGGGGCGCGAGAATATGGCATCACGCTGCCCGGAGACATGTCGGGAATCGTCTTCCCCTACTACGTTCCCAGCGGGAACGGGCACCGTGCGACATGCCGTCTGCGGCGTGACTACCCTGAGGAAGTAGACGGCAAGTCGGAGAGCAAGTACGTCTGCCCGCTGGGCGACTGGAAGCACCTCTACTTCCCGCCGGGAGCAAAAGAACTGCTTGCTAACCCGAAGACGCCCATCATCTTCGTCGAGGCGGAGAAATCAGCTTTGGCAATCACCGCATGGGCTGCGCGCGTCAAGCACAAAGTCGTGGCGATCGCGACGGGCGGCTGCTGGGGCTGGAAGTGCAAGACTGAAATCGCAGTCTCTGAAAGCGGGAAGCGCAAGCCCAAGACCGGACCTTCACCAGACCTAGCCTGCGTAAAGGGCCGTGATATTGGCATCCTTTTCGACGCCAACGCTGCCACGAACGAAAACGTCCAGAAGGCGCGCCACGCATTTGCAACGGTGCTGATGAAGAAAGGCGCGCGCGTCTCAATCCTCGATCTTCCCGCCGGTGACTGGAACGGCCCCGACGACTACATCGGCATCAATGGCGACAAGGCGATCGTGCAGCTCCTTACTAAACCTGCCCCGACAGCGCCGCAATCCGATGTCCCCGGTCGCATGCCGATCACCGAGACCTCCAACGCGGAACGGTTTTTCGCCAAACATCGGGAAGATTTCCGCTACTGCAGAGACCGAGAAGTCTGGGTCTCTTGGAACGGGAAGTTCTGGGATGTGAAAGACAAGAGCGCTGCAATTCGCCGAATGCAGGAAGTCGCGCGTGACATTTATTTTGAAGCTGCAAGGGAGACCTTCGAGGACCGGAGACGGCAACTAGCCCAATGGGCCGTGCAGTCTGAATCTCGGCGCACGCTGGAGAATTCCGTTGCCGTGGCGCAGAACTTCCTAGGTATCCAAGTGCCGAGATTCAGCGAAGTCTTCGACACTCATCCGCTTCTACTCAACGTCAAAAACGGCACAATCGACTTGAAAACAGGAAAAGTGCGCCCGCATCGGCGCGAAGATTTCTTGACGAAAATCGTCCCGCTTGAGTATGACCCCGATGCGAAATGCCCGTGCTTTTCGAACTTTTTATCTGAAACGTTTGACGGAAACGCGAAACTCATCGGCTACATGACGCGAGTGGCTGGCTATTTCTTGACCGGCCTCACTACAGAGCAGTGCTGGTGGATATTCCACGGCCCGACGGCCAGCGGGAAATCGACGCTGATCAAGATACTGCACACAATTCTCGGCCCCTATGCGTTCGCCTTGAAAGAGGGCTACTTCTTGCTCGCGGACAACACGAGCGACTTCACGAAAGCAAACCTTGCCGGAGTCCGCCTCGCCACATGCGTCGAGACGAACGAAGGCAAAAGACTTGACGTTGCGAAGATCAAAGAACTCACAGCTGAGGACACGGTATCAGGTGAATTCAAATACCAGAACGCTTTTGAGTTCGAACCGCAGTCCAAGCTGTTACTGGGAACGAATCACGAGCCGCACGTTCCGGCTGGCGACGACGCGACTTGGCGAAGGCTGAAAGAGATGCCCTTCAGGAAAACTGTGCCCGAAGAGAAGCGGATTCCCGGCCTTGCAAAACAGCTTCTCGAAGAAGAAGGTCCGGGAATTCTTCGTTGGGCGGTGCTCGGGTGCCTTGCATGGCAGGCTGGGAGACTCGATGAACCTGAGGAGGTTAAGAAAGCGGTTGAGGAGGATCGGAATCGAGAAGACGAAATCAAGGATTTTCTCAACGAGTGCTGCATCAAAGATGATACTGCAAGAATATCACGTAAAGACTTATACAGTAAGTATATAGCTTGGCGGAAGGAAACGAATCAGAAGTACACGATGAAGTCGATTCCTTTTGGCAGGGAAATGAAGCGCATTGGTATTGACGGTGATGACAGTGGAATCCGGCATTGGCTCGGCATTCGCTTGAGGCAACCTGGGGACCCGGAGAATGAGGGGGAAGGGTGGCTATGATGCGATCTGAGTGGCTTTGCGCAGATGCGCAGATAGATGCGCAAATCGAAGAACTTTTTACAAGCGTACGCGTGAGGAAAGTTCTTAGAAATGCCCCTTCATCTGCGCATCTGCGCAGTATCGCTCTCCCTGCCTCTGCGCAGGCGCGTCTCAACGTGAGATTTCGCGTTTTTCTTAAACTATGCTTACATTTTTGCAGCTTTGGCCATCGTAACAGATTGAGTATAAAGGATGTTAGTAAACGGACTACGTTATTGCGTAGAACGTACTCGATGCGCAGAGCGTGCACAGAGGTGTCCCAGAGCCCCTTTAGACGTAGTGTTAGATGCGTTTCGCGCGCGATCTGCGCGTTACCAGCTGTCTCTATCGCGGCGTTAGCGGTCGTAGAGGGGGCCTCGACGTGAGCTCGAGTTTTGAGCCGCGTAAGGGCGCCGCGCGCGCCGGGCTTCGCACGCTGCGCCGTCGCGTCCAGCTACAGGGGCTCGCCTGTCTCGACAAGCGATCGGCGGGAGGGCAAGAGCTTCTGTACTGGCGTCGCGAGCTGTTTACTGCGCTTGGGGGTGAAGACGATCTCAGCCCGCAGAAAAAAATGCTCGTCGAACTTGCCACGCGGCAGCGCCTGATCATCTCTCACATCGACGCGTTCATCTTCAGCTTACCGTCGCTGATTAATCGCAGGAAGAAAATAGCCATACCGATTGTGATGCAGCGCGCCACTCTCGCCGAGAGCTTGCAGAAAACCTTAGATCGTCTCGGGTTGGAAAAACAGATGAAGAAAGTCGAAGAGCTCGACGCTTGGATTGAACGCCGGGCAAAAGAGAAAGCAGAGGCGGGTGGTGATGAAGCCCAAAACACCGAACCTGCAGCCGACGATCATTGAAGCGCTCGCTGACCGCGAACTGTTCCTGCCGTGGTTCGACAAGCCCTGGCTGCAGAAAGACACATGGACAACGTGGAGCGTGTTTTTGAAAGCGCTTTACGGCTTGCCGATGTCTGCTGCAGAGTTTGAAATCTACCAGCGGCACACGGGGCGAAGCAAAGCGCCAACAGAACCCTTCACAAAAGCGTGGCTCGTGTGCGGCAGGCGCAGCGGCAAATCGCGCGTGTCAGCACTCACGGCGACTTACAATTCCGTGTTTCGCAAATACCCTGAGCTGCAGCGCGGCGAGGTCGGCGTGATACCGGTCATCGCATCAGACCGCGCGCAGGCTGGCGTGATCTTTGGCTACGTGCGCAGTTTCTTCCACGACATTCCGCTGCTCGCAAAAATGGTCATAGACGAGACAAAGGACTCGCTGGAGTTGTCGAATGGAATCCGAATCGAGATTCACACGTCAGACTATCGCTCAGTGCGCGGCTATTCGATGATCGGCGCTGTTTGCGACGAAGTGGCTTTTTGGCCCAGCGACGAACATTCGGCGTCGCCCGACGTTGAGATTCTGAACGCGCTCGAAAAAGGCTCGGCGAACATTCCCGGCGCAATGTTGCTGGGCGTCTCTTCGCCCTACGCGCAGCAAGGCGCGCTGTGGGAAGCGCACCAGCGCAATTTCGGAAAGGACACGGACGAGCTGGTCTGGCAAGCCGACACGCGGTCGATGAACCCGACGATAAGCCAGCGTCTGATCGAGAAGGCGTACGAGAAAGACCCAGCAGCAGCGAGCGCGGAGTACGGTGCGCAGTTCAGGCAAGACCTCGCAAACTTTTTGACCTATGAAGCGATCGCCGCGTGCGTTACGGCTGGGCGATTCGAGTTGCCGCCAATCACAGGTCACACCTATTACGGGTTCGTGGACACGAGCGGCGCGGTTGGCGATGCGATGACGCTCGCCGTCGCGCACGCCGAGCACGGCGTGGGCGTGCTCGACCTGCTGCGCGAGATACACCCGCCTTTCTCGCCAGAGGCGGCTGTCAAGGAGTTTTGCGCTGATCTAAAGAGGTACCGAGTTTCGAGCGTCACGGGCGATCGTTACGCGGGCGAGTGGCCGCGCGAGCGCTTCTCAGTAAACGGCGTGCAGTATTCCGTGTCGGAGAGGAACCGCAGCGAAATCTACCTTGATTTTTTTCCGATGCTGAACAGTCGCGCCGTGAAGTTGCTGGATATTCCGCGATTGAAGGCGCAGCTCGCCGGCCTCGTGCGTCGCACGCGCAGCGGGGGCAAGGACACGGTTGATCACAAGCCGGGGCAGCACGACGATCTGTCGAACGTCGCGGCGCGCGTGTTGGTGTTAGTCGCGGCAGGCGGCGGCGTGCTGGGCTGCGTCGAATTTTTCAAGCAGCTCGATAAAGGCGAGATTCGCCTTGCGGACGACCCGTTTCTGCCGCCGCACAATCGGCCGCCTGGTCCGCAAACGCAGCCAGCTTCGGCCGTAGCGACCGTCTGCGGACGCTGCGGTGACGTGGCGTCGTATGAGTCGGCGGCGCAGCGCGACAGGTGGACGTGCTCGCATTGCGGGCATGTCGAGCTGCGCAGTGCTTTCATCCAGCGTGGCATGTCGCGGGGAGCGCTTAGGGGCGGAGGCGGCAGTTTTCACGGGAGCTTTGGACGATTCGGGTGATAAACGCGACATGAAGGCCTTGCAAGAGTCCTAATGGCTTTGATTGGCCCGTTTTCGCCCGACGGTTCGGAGAGCATTTGCGATGCAAATCTGTCTGAAGTCAGCCCGTAAGATTTCTGAGCCATTCCTCGACGTACTTCATGGCTAAACAATCTTCTCTGTTGTATTGCAGCAGCGTGCTCATCGCTTGCAGAGAACCTGAATCTTGTTTGAAAGCACCGAGGCTGCTGACCGCTTTATTGCTTCGGCAGTCTTAACCCCAATACCCTTTAATCTCACGGCAGAGAAATCGAATTTTGCTAGGTGGTGGATCGACCGTACACCGACCCCGTTCAACACAATCTTTTTACCTCGGCCAACATCTGCCAAGAGGGTTACGTCGTCAGCCGCGACAAGAGCTTTCTCGCAGTGCCCCCACCACTGACAGTTTCCACATTCGCCGAGAACAAAACCGCCGCCGTGCCCTCTACGGCCCTCTTTGCGCCTCAGGAACCGCGCGCATGTGGTCCTTCCGTGAAGTTTTCAGATCCGAGTGTCCGAGCAACGATTCTGCCCCAATCATTGGCTCGGCTTCTGGCTGCCCGCAAACAGACAATGTCTGGATTGCCGGCGAACACGGGATTTATAATCAACCTGGATGCGCCTTCCCATCGATTGACCGCTCGCTGGGGAAATCCTATGAACCCACGATGGGCACCGACCTGTTCCTTAGAGCAATCCAGGGGCAAGACCTCTTTTCGTGTTCTCGTATATCTGTGTTTCGCCCTGGCTGTCACTGGATTTCTTCTTGCCCAAAGAGACAACGAAGATTACCGCACGCAGCGCGAAGAGATGGTCGGGACGCAGATCGCTACGCCGCGTTGGAGCGGATCGCAAGCAGTGCGGGACTCGCGCGTCCTCGATTCGATGCGCAAGACGCCGCGTCATCGTTTTGTGCCTGCTGAGCTCGTAGCCTACGCGTACGACGACCGGCCGCTGCCCATCGGTTATGGTCAAACCATCTCGCAACCTTACATCGTGGCCAAGATGACAGAACTCCTCGAGCTAAAAGGAGAGCACCGCGTACTCGAAATTGGCACCGGCTCAGGCTATCAAGCCGCGGTCCTTTCACCGCTGGTTGCACAAGTGTATTCCATCGAAATCATCGAGCCACTGGGTACGGCCGCACGCCAGCGGTTGGACGCTCTCGGCTACAAGAATATCGAGGTGCGCGTGGGCGACGGTTACTTCGGTTGGCCCGAAAAGGGGCCCTTTGACGGCATTGTCGTAACAGCCGCCGCTAACCACATTCCGCCCCCTTTGGTCGAGCAACTAAAGCCCGGTGGGAGGATGGTGATTCCAGTGGGCAATCCCTTCCAAACTCAGATGCTCATGCTAGTGACCAAGGGCAGCAAAGGACCACATGACCTCCAGGTGCGGAACTTGATGGCCGTGGCCTTTGTTCCACTGGTCGGCGGGCCGAAAGCAAACTGAGAAGCACGGTCAGCCGGCCCCCGTTGCGTTAGACGGGCGGACGGCCGAACGAACAACGGCAATAAGTCTGTGTCCGTCTGTGATCAGATTCGTCGCCTTTTGCTCGGCATCCGGTGCCGTGAAGCGGCGCTTCTATTGGTATCCGCATCAGTTTTGTCTTACCAGGTGATACTGGTTCGCGCATTCTCCATTGGCCAGTGGCACCACTTCGCCTACATGGTCATTTCGATTGCACTTCTCGGTTTTGGTGCCAGCGGCACAATGCTCGCGGCTTTGGAACGGAAAAGGGCGAGCACTGCTGCACGCCTTCAGGTTTCCGATGTGAGCTGGTTTGCAATTTCTGCGACATCGTTCGCAATTGCGCTGCCGATTTCTTTCTGGCTTACGCAACGCATTCCTTTTGATCCATTCCTGATTATTTGGGATTGGCACCAAGTGCTGTACCTGGGCGGCTACTATCTCGCCTTGTTTGTTCCCTTCTTCGCTGCAGCGACTGCGATTGGTCTCGCCCTTACCGGTGAATCGTCGAAGTGCCCCCGTCTTTATGCCTTTAACATGGCCGGATCGGGCGCGGGTGCACTTCTAGCCCTTGTCCTGTTGTCTGTCGCGGCGGTGCATTGGGCGCTTGTAGGTGTGACAGGTCTGGCGCAGGGTGCTGCAGTCCTTGCCTTGTTTGATGGGAAGTTTTTCATTGATCGAGGTGCGCGCCGGCTTTTTGCCTTGGCGGGTGTTGCAATCATGGCAATTCTGATGCTCGCTTCCGTTTTTCGCCCACCTACCGTGCGCTTGTCGCAGTATAAGGGACTCAGCTACGCGCTCAATCTTCCTGATGCACGGGTGGTGGCAGAGCGATCCAGCCCTCTTGGCCGCGTAGACGTGGTTGCCAGCCCCGCCATCCGCGAAGCCCCTGGGCTTTCGTTGATCGCGCCAATGGATGCCGTCCCGCCGCGGCAACTCGGGCTCTACATAGACGCAGAGAGCGCCGGGGCCATCACGGCATTTGATGGCGACACGAGCAAACTCAACTATCTCGACTGGATGATCACGGCGGCACCTTATTTCGCTCTTCAAGATGCGCCCCGGGACTTGCGGGTGTGCGTCCTTGGGGCCGGTGGCGGCGCGGGTGTCTTGCTAGCGCTGCGGCACGCCGCTCGGCAAGTGGACGCAGTCGAGCTCGACCCTAACGTGCCGGAGTTATTGCGCGGGGAATTTCGTAACTTTGCTGGCGGGCTCTATGACCGGCCCGAGGTACGTCTCCACCGTGCGGACGCCCGCGCCTTTGTGCAGGCCGCGCATGAGAACTGGAACGTCATTGACCTCTCGCTTGTCGACTCCTTTGCGGCCTCGGCAGTGGGCGTCGGTGCCGTAGGAGAGAACTATCTTTACACGCGCGAGGCCTTTGAGGCCTTTTTGCGCCACCTCCGTCCAGGTGGTGTGCTGGCTGTGACGCGTTGGGTGCGCACACCGCCGCGGGATGAGCTGAAGCTATTCGCCACGGGAGTTGCGGCGTTGGAGCGGATGAGCTTAAACCCAGCTGAGCGCTTGGTGTTGATCCGAAGCTGGGCGGCCGCGACGCTATTGGTCAAGAAGGAAGCGTTCACGGCCCAAGAATTGTTTGCTTTGCGCCGGTGGGCCGAAGAGCGCTTGTTCGATACATCTTACTTTCCCGGGATCGCGGCGGATCAGCACAACCGTTTCAATGTATTAGAACGTGATTATTACTTCGAGGCGACGAGTGCGTTCCTTGCTGGAGGCGAAAGCCGAGAACAATTTTTCCGGGACTATGCGTTCAACCTGAGGCCGGCCACCGACGATCGTCCCTACTTCTTCCATTTCTTCCGTTGGCGCGTTTTGCCCCTCATGCTCCGCACCTTCCGCCAATCGTGGATTCCGTTCTCAGAGTGGGGTTACCTCATCCTGCTCGCAACGCTTGCGCAGGCGACCCTTCTAGGCATGCTGTTGATTGTTTCTCCCCTGGTCCTGCTGCCACGTCACAACCCGCCCAATGATTCACCGATTGCTAGGCCGCTAGCTGGCGGGGCAGTGCGCCTGCAGGTCCTTTTTTACTTTCTGGCGTTGGGACTGGGTTATCTGTTCGTGGAAATGGCGCTGATTCAGCGATTGGTCTTCTTTCTTGCGAATCCCGGCTATGCTGTGGCTGTGGTCTTAGCAGGCTTGTTGTTTGTCTCCGGATGGGGTAGCGCCTGGGCCGGGCGGCAGCTAAGAAAGGGAACCTCGGCGACGCGGCTAGCCTGCTTGGCTGCCCTCATCGTCGCCTTCGCCGGCACCGGGTATGCATTCGGCTTGCACGCATTGCTGACGCCTCTGCTCGGCTGGCCGCTACTGGCCCGAATGGTCCTCGCATTCGCAGTGATGTTGCCGCTGGCTGCCATGGGCATGCCTTTCCCTGTTGGCCTGCGCCACCTCGGCCAAAGCCATGCAGAACTGTTGCCTTGGGCCTGGGCGATTAATGGCTGTGCTTCCGTCCTCGCTGGCCCGTTGGCCACACTATTCGCTCTGGGTGCGGGGCTTCCAGCAGTGCTGCTTGCGGCCTCGGGGTGCTATGTGGTGGCGGCTCTGGTGGCGAGCATGTGGCAGACGACGTTGTTGTACCACCATTTGGCGAAAGGAACTTGACCGGCCCGAGGATTTAGTCCAGGAGAAGTGAGAGATTTATGGTCGGCTGTGAAGATGAATTTGCTC
>Ga0208192_1002004_pt1 | contig 10575 bp, 9 predicted proteins | sample June2015DPH_13_1_2_FD_184711 | JGI IMG/M metagenome (GOLD analysis project Ga0208192, IMG submission 184711) | Peatland microbial communities from SPRUCE experiment site at the Marcell Experimental Forest, Minnesota, USA - June2015DPH_13_150... | ecosystem: Environmental > Terrestrial > Soil >... | reverse complement strand
CCTATGTCGACTGCCTATCCAAATGGGTTGAGCGCACTGGCGACCAGGACATCTCCCAAGTCACCGGTCCTCAGATCAGCTCCTACCTCGCCTGGTTGCGCACCGAGTACCAGCCTCACCGTTTCGGGGCCAAGACCTACCCCCTCTCCGGAAAAACGATCCGCAATGTCTGGATCGCCTTGTCGTCCTTCTTCCACTGGGCCGAGCGCGAACTCGGCGTCCCCTTCCCCATGGGGCAAGTGCGAGCCCCCCACTCCCCGAGGCCATCTGTCCCCGAACTGACGAGAGACGAAGTCGAGAGAATGCTCAGAGCTTGCACCTATTCCCGGGCAACGCTGTCCGCCTCCAGGCACTCCTTCGTCACGCGCCGACCGACTGCCAACCGCGACATCGCCCTCATCCTGGTCCTCCTGGACACAGGGATGCGCGCCTCCGAGCTGTGCGCGTTGAAGGTCGAGGACCTCGACCTGAGGGCGGGCAAGGTCGAGATCAAGCACGGTTTGCAGGGCGGCGCGAAGGGAGGGAAGGGCCGGACCGTTTACCTGGGCAAGGCAAGCCGACGGGCCCTTTGGCGGTACCTTGCCAGGCGCGATGACGGGCAGGATGGAGAGGCGCCCCTGTTCGTCACGAATACCGGCCGGTCGATGAAGCCTTGCACTCTCCGGCACCTCCTCACGGGGCTTGGGGAGAAGGTCGGAGTTCTGAAGGCCTATCCGCACAAATTCCGACACACCTTTGCGATCACCTACCTGCGTTCCGGGGGCGACGTGTTTACCCTTCAACAGATCCTAGGCCACGCCAGCCTAGACACGGTTCGCCTCTACGCCCGGATCGCCCAATCCGATGTCGCTCAGGCGCACCGCAAGGCGAGCCCGGTGGACAACTGGAGGTTGTGAAAGGATAGGACGCATGCCGGTCGACAAGGAATCGCTGTCAATGCCTGGCGCTCAGTTGAGACCTACCCAAGCGGGTTGATGACGAGCCGACGGCCCACCACTGCTCGCGAGAACCGAGGCCATCTGAGCCTCGGTTACGCTTTCCTTGACCCTGTTGTCGAGACCCTCTTTCTGGCCAGAATCCAGGGGCTTCCTCATTCCAATTCCCTGATCAGGTCGTCGCGCTCACGACCGCCTGGTCCCAGGTTCCAACTCTGGGGGCGCCCCATCCCCAACCAGAGTCCACCAGCAGGCTCGTGCCCTTGGCGCTTCGACCGATTCTTTCAGCCCCGCCATGTTGGGATGGGGTTCCCGACTAGCACAATCTTCCCCATGTAGTCAAGGAACAGGTCGATTACTTCAACCGCGCTCGGCCACACCAGGAGATTGGGCAGAAGATTCCTGAGGGGATCGGGCCTCAGCCAGCCTGGCCTAGGCGCGGTAGGTTCATCACGGTTTCCGTCCTCAATGGACGGCACCATGACTACCGGCGCGCTGGGTGACCCAGTTGTCCCCCAAACCCCGGACGGGGTTTTCGGCTAGCACAGGCCTTCGCGAAGATCGACACTGCCTTCGATGCGGCGAGCGACGCCCGCACCTACGCCAGCCAGCCTGCTCGACTGAACGGCCTATTGATCTATTTCGACTCAGACCCGGAAAACGCGGACTTTATGAGTCAGCCCACAGGTTACAACACGTTCATGACCAGTGCCTACCACTCCTTTGACCAGCTCCTGACTCAACTCGGTGTCCCGCATGATCTGGTCGAATTGCAGGGTGAAGCGGCCACCCTGGACCCCTCGGTCCCGCTCAAGTTCCTGGGGACTCACCTGGCCTTCCAGTAGAGGGCCCGCGACCGATGGACCTTGCGCCACCTGGTGCTGAGCCAGCACCAGGCGGCGTTTTCGCGTCTTGTCCCTATTCGACAACGCGAGAGAGCGGATTTATGATACTTATCCGTCCCATCTGCGGGCCCCTCTCGCAGGAATGCGGGGAAAGCTCAAAGGGGGCTCTGTGAACCGGAGATTGTCGCGACGGGATTTCCTTCGCATGGCCATCTCCGCCCCTATTGGTTCCGTTCGGGAACGAATCCGCGGCATTTTCCAACCAGCCCGCTCCCCCGTTCTGGGCACAGCGATGGAGGACTCATGATGAGAAGCCGAGCTTGTGTTCTGGCGGTCCTGATCTTGGTCGCCGGGGTCTTTTGTCAACTCGCAAGGCCTGTGCCAGCCACGTCCACCCCCGCCCCAACGCCCACGCCGTTCCCCACCGGCACGCCTGCGCCTGTTTCTGTCCCACCCGCCGCAATCCTCTATGAACAGAAATTCGATACGACCCCCTTGCAGAGCATCCTGAACAAGAATGGAGACTGGTCAGTCATGCCCGACGAGGCGGGAAATCATACTTACTGCAGCGGGGTCTCGGACAACTGGCAGACCTTCAGTTTCGGTTACGAGACGTGGACGGATTATGCCGTCGAGCTGCGCGTCGAATTCCTGGAACAGAATGCAAATGAAAGCGCAGAGGTCTATGCGAGGATTAACTCTGCGGCGGAGGGATACAGAGGGCAATTGTCCTCCTCGCGGGCCGGCTTGGCCTATTACGCCCCGGTGGAGGCTTTGGGTGGAGCACCCATCACCACCCAGGCAAATCACTGGTACTTGCTGCGGATCGAGGTGGCTGGCAGTCAAATCCAGTTCTACCTTGACAATCAGCCGATGGCCCGTGTCACGGACACCCGTCAATCCGAGGGCATGGGGGGCTTCGGCGTTGCCCCAGGCACGGCAGCATGTGTGGCCGACATCCGTGTCTGGGCGCTCACCGCTGATGGCCAGATCGCACAGGAAGCGCCCGCAGATCAAGTCGCCCGGAACGATTCCCTCGCGAAGTATGAAGGGAACAGCGCGTTCAGCTTTGTCGATGGCAGCGATCCCTCCATGCCCGTGTGGGATAGCGCCGCGCAAGGCTTCAAACCACAGCCGGCCGACACAAGGAAACAGACCGTTCTGGACGAGAATTTCGTCGTGCCCGCTAATCAGGTGACCACGTTCGAGAACCAAATCGTCTTTGTCCGGCCTCATCAAAGGCACGACATGCACGTTTATGGAACCTTGATCATCAAGAACAGCCTGCTCCTATGGCAGCCGACCGAGAATCAACAAAGCGCATTGCTCATCGAGAAAGGCGGCAAACTGGTCATCCAGAATTCTTATGCGTTTCAGGGCAACCCGTTTTGGTTTAGCTGGTACTTCGAGGATGGATCCACCGTCTCCTTCGATCATTTTGTCGGCACGCCGTGGTGTTCGATGCATGGTTCGGTCAACTTTACGGCAACCAATTTCTCCACGGTGGAGCTCACGATCTTTGGAGACGTCCACGACAGCCGAGTAGAAATTGCAAACGCCCACCATGTGGAGTTCGAGTTCTTCCCTCCACCGGGGGGAACCTACCAATTCAGCTTGCCGGAAAAGAACCAGTGGGCCAACTGGCAGATTGCGAATGTCTGGCCGCGTTCACCCCTTCAGATGACCCATTCCTACCTTTGGGCAAGGAACATCAGCCTGGATGCGAACGTTCATGTCACCATCCTGAATGCCCTGGACGGCGTCAATATCGGCTGGGGCATCCACAAAGATACCCCCGGGTTCGTGTCTTGCGAACTGAAAGGCCTCGGCGAGCCCGGAAATGACCAGGGGGTGCTGTACCAGAATGCCACCTGGGACCTCCCCTGTATCAATTCGTCTTTGACTATGAAGAATTCCCTTTTGGGGACAGCCTGGCCCAATACCTGGGGGTATGTTCACTTGAAAGTCTCGGATTCCAATCTGTTCGACCCGAGAAACTGGGGGCCGCCCAGCACCTTCGAGATCTACGGATCGAGCATCTATTTTCTGGGCGCTTACAGCGGCGGATTGATCTACCTAGAAGACTGCAAAGTCAAAAGCGGCATCCAGGTCAATGGATCCGGTTCGACGGTCTATGGCTATGGGGTAACTTCAGCAGACCCAGCAAACCCCTTCGCGATCACGCAAGAGAGTGGGGGCAGATATATTGCCCTGTCCTCTGCCGGCCCTCCCTGGAAATGATGGCCGGCAAGTTCAAAGGAGGCTCCATGAACCACCAATTCTCACGACGGGATTTTCTCAAGGGAGTGTCGGTCGGCGCCGGTGCGGGGCTTCTGTCCGCTTGTACCTTTCCCCCTTCCGTTTCCGTGGCAACGCCCGCTGCGTGCCCGACCCAACCGATTTGCGAAATCCCGCCGGCACCGGCATGTCCAACCCCAACCCCAGCACCTGTCCCCCCGCCGACTCCTGTCAGTACGAATCTCGACCTCTACTGCTGGTACTGCGACTTCAGAGGGAATGGTGATCCGAGGTGCCAGACGGGAGTCGAAACCATCACGCCTCTCTATGGTGACCGTCAAGATCCCCTCACTATGAAGATGGATATCAAGTGGGCGCGAGAACTCGGCATCGGCACTTTCGTGGTGCCCGCTTTCTCCAGCGTGGATCCGCGTCTCGAGGACTGGTTTCTCCCCGCGAGCGAACCACCGTTCGATATCAACTACGCCCTCTTTTACAATCCGGATGATCAAGGCTGGGATCCGGCCAAGTATCGGTTGGATACTCAGATCAAAGAGATGAAAGAATTCTTCACCAGACATACGCAGCATCCGCGCTACAAGCGACTGCCGGACGGAAGACCCGTGGTTCTCTACTTTCTGGCGGACACGGTGGCCTACTACTTCGGCATCGACAAATTGGAGCAGACGGTCGACCTCCTGCGGAGCAATCTGACGGAAGACATCTTCCTCGTTGGCGACGTGATGTATGAGCCCCTGGCGGTGGAGACGGACCCGCTGCCCGCACATCAGCGCCCGGACTGGATCCCGCGCCAGGTGAAGGCCTTCGACGCCATCACCAGTTACTACATTTGGCGGGCGGGATATCAGTGGCGGAGTGCGCAAGACTACAACCACGTGGTGACCCCCTTCCAGGACATGATCACCGGGTACGAACAAGCCTTTTCTTTCTGGGGCAAAAAGGCGCGGGAGTCCGGTGTCAAGATGGTGCCGGCCCCGTTGCCCACTGGCGCCTCGAATCGCCTGCTCTACGAGGCAGGGTTGGACCCCTTCCTCATCGACCGGCATGAAGGCGTTTCCTACGAGACCTCCAAAGCGATGGTGGAACTGGGAAAGAAGTATGTCGATCCGGACTTGAAGATGGTTATCATCAGCAACTGGAATGAGCTCAGTGAGGGCGCCGCCGTCGTTCCTTCGGTCGGTTTCAAGTTCGGCCCAGCCCATGCGGTTCGGGATACCTTCGCCGTAGAACCGTCGGGGGGCTGGCCCGAGGATTACGTCCCTGCACCATCGTGAAGCGGAGCTATTTTCGGCAAGGGGGGGGTCTGGACCGGCCCCGGGAATCCCGGAAAGCAACGGGGGGCCTACACCGTGCAGACTGGATTGTTGACCCTCCCTGGATCGCGGTCCCAACCTGGGATCCCCCTGCGGAATCGCAGCGGCCCTCGCGGAAGTGGCGCTTTGCAGGCGTCCGCATCGATAGTCCGGTTTGATGAATCCCCCCGAGAACCTCGCTGGAGCCTGCTTCTCAACCTCCAACCTCGTGCCTTTTCCGCCGCTGGGCTGAAACGACCCCCTCTGTGCTCAGGCTGGATCCACAACGAAAAGCCCCGGACAAAGGCCGGGGCATGGATGTCAACCCGCGTCTGCAGGCTGATGGGCTACGGGTGATAGCCGATGCAGTTGACCAGGTTACTCATCAGAACAAGATCAGGCGTGAAGTCCATGTCTCGCTGAGCGTCCAGCTTCAGCTTGGTCGCCGCAACGTAGCCCGCCCAGTTCTGCTGGAACTGCTCCAAGGTCACGCCGCTGGGCAGGTCATTGCCGGCTGGCAGGATCGGGTCGAGGAGCGGCATCCGGACCGTGATCACGTACTGGCCGCCCCGGCTCAGCCCCTGGTAGGTATAGAACAGGTCGTGGCGCGACAGAGGGACTTGGTTCTGCCCGTAGGCGGTGATGTAGCTGATGCCGCTGCCGCTGGGCACGTGCATAACTTTGTACCGGGCATAGATCAGCTGCGCGGCCATTCGCGTCAGAAGGTACGGCAGCGTGCTCCCCGGCTTGGCTGTCCTGGCCAAAAACCTCATCACTCCGGCAATTGGCTGGGATTGGACCTGTAATAGACTCCCTGATAGATTCTGGCAAACTATCAAGGGATCAATCAGCATGTCCTCCTTAGCCAAGTCATTAATCCGTCTCGCCCACTCCGTAATCAATGCCATGGAACAGGCTTTCCTCCACCTTACCCTGCCCTGCCGCCATTCGCTTGTTCTCACCACTGCGCTGGATGTCACGCGCCCGAGAGCCGAACTCATCGCTGAGAATGCCCTCCTCCGCCAGCAGCTTATCATCCTCAATCGCCAGGTCAAGAGACCTCGCTTCACCCAAGCGGATCGCCTTTGGCTCGTCCTCCTTGTCAGTCGTGTCCGGAGTTGGAAGGCAACCCTCCTTATCCCCAAACCTGACACTCTCCTGCACTGGCATCGCCAAGGCTTCCGGCTGTTCTGGAAACTCAAATCCCGCTTCCGGGGCACGCGCCCAGGGGTAGCAAGCGAAACCATCGCTCTAATCCAGCAGATGGCCAGGGAAAACTGCCTCTGGGGCGTGGAACCCCGGAGGCGGGTTCTCCCGGATGAACCATCCGGGATTCCGGGGGAGCGCATCCGTGGCGAACTCATGAAACTCGGCATCCAGGTCTCCAGATCAACGGTCCAGAAGTATGTCCGCCTAGCTCGCCCCCACCCCGCCCATGGTCAGAATTGGTCAGTTTTCCTCGGCAATCACGCCCAGATCGTCTGGGCCTGTGACTTTCTCCCAGTCATCGACTTGCTCTTCCGGCAAATCTATGCCTTCTTCATCATCCAACTCGGTTCGCGGCGAGTTGTTCATTTTGGCGTCACCTCCCACCCAACCGACGCCTGGGTGGCACAACAGCTACGGGAAGCGACCCCCTTCGGCCTAACCCCGCGTTTCCTCATCCGCGACCGGGACAGCAAGTACGGCGACGATTTCGCCCGAGTCGCCAAGGCAAGCTCCATTGAAGTCCTCAAGACGCCCTACCGCGCTCCAATGGCCAACGCGATCTGCGAACGATTCCTGGAGAGCGTGAGGAGAGAATGCCTCGATCACCTGTTGATTGTGGGGGAAAGACATCTGCAGCATGTGGTCCGAGAATACGTCCAATACTCTAACCAGGCCCGACCCCATCAAGGGATTGCTCAGAAGATTCCAGGGAGATTCGTCTCTGAGGCGGTGGGACTACAGCAACGCAGAATTATCGCAATTCCCATCCTCAATGGACTACACCATGACTACCGGTGCGCAGGACGAATTCGCTGCCCCCTGAAAAAGATCGGACGGGGTTTTCGGCTAGCACAGGGCTGGCGATCCGGGCCAGGGGCCCGCGCCACCCGTGCCCAGCCCCTCCCAGTCAACGCCGACCACAAGCTCCGAGCCGTTAGAGCTATTCCATTCTAATAACCCGGAGGTCGCTGGTTCCCTGGACTGGCCTCAGGGCAGGCGAGTCCAGCCCCCGCTACCTCAAGTCAAAACCGAGGCGTTTTGAGCCTCGGTTCTGTTTTGTGTGACCTCGTTGTGTCAGGCCAACGCGCCGTAATTCTCGAGGATTCAAGCCTTTCAAGAGACGCTGCTGGTTTATCAGCTCGCATGGCTGGGACGTCTTTTTCATTTCAATTGTCTTTAGGGGAAGTTCGTTATATAGTCAACTCAAATCTCAACCCAAATTGCACATAATGGAAATGCTCTTATTGGATCATAGTTGGGCGTCTGTATTCAGTGATAGTGAAAGGACCTCAAAATGAAGAACCCAAGATTCCAACAATTATTGTTTGCTAGGATATTGGTCATCGGACTCCTGGCGGGTTGCGCCGCACCCACTGTAAAGCCAACTTCGACAATGATGCCAATTCCGACATCTAGACAGATGCTGCTCCCAACCGCCACTATCGACCTTGTGCAGGCTGAGAAATCCGCGACCTTATATGAGCAGGATTTCGAGTCAGGTACCACAGACGGATTCGCGGATAAGAATGGACAATGGTCCATAGTTAATGATACTGGCAGCAATCATATTTACTGCAATGAGATCTCTGATAATTGGCAATCCTTTAGATTCGGTCTTGAGACCTGGACAAATTATGCCATCCAGATGCGGGTGAAGATCCTGGAGCTGAACGTGGATCAAAACGCGGAAGTCTACGCAAGGGTTAATTCAGAGACATCTGGATATAGAGCAAACATGGACCGATCGGGGGCCCGATTATCGTATAACCCCCCGTATAAAGACCTGGGAGGGACTTCTTTTGTAACCGAGGCAAACACATGGTCCACATTTCGAATTGAGGCCGCCGGCAATCGGATCAAGTTCTATATCAACGATCAGCTAATCGCCAATGCTGTGGATGACCAGCGCCTGGCGGGGATGGCGGGTTTTGGAGCCGCACCAAATACCAAGGCATGTGTTGATGATATCCGCGTCTGGGCGCTCACACCGGATGGTCAGATTGCCCAAGCGCCGCCCGTGGATCAGGTTGTCGTGAGTAATCCACTTTCAAAATATGAGGGCGATTGTGTCTTTTGTTTTGTGGATGGCAGCGATCCTTCTATGCCAGTATGGAATGACAAATTGCAAGGCTTCGAGCCGCAATCCGGTGATACCAGGGAACAAATCGTTCTAGACGAGAGTTTTACCGTTCCGGCAGGTCAAACGGTCACTTTTGAGAACAAAATTATCTTTGTCAAGCCTCATCAAAGACGCGATATTCAAGCATATGGAACATTGGTCATTAAAAACTCGCTCTTGATTTGGGTGCAGACCGAGCATCAAGAAACCGAGCTGCGGATCAAGAAAGGCGGCAAGTTGTCCATTGAGAATTCCTATTCTTTTTCGGGAAATCAGTTTTGGGTTAACTGGAATTATGAAGATGGCTCAACGATTTCATTTGATCACTTTGTCGGCGATCCATGGACTTCGCTGTCGGGAACGGTCAACTACAGTGCAATTAACTTCTCCACCGTCCATGTCACCATCTTCGGTAATGTCAAGAACACCAGCATCAAAGTATCCGATGCTCACAATGTCTGGTTGGAGCTCTATCCTCCTGCCGGGAATTATGTTATGACCTTGCCCGTGAGGCACCAGTGGGCTGACTGGAACATATCGGATAGTTGGCCGGGTACGGTCATTGCAATAACCCATTCATACATTTACGAAAGCGATATGAGTATTAACAACGATGTTCATGTCACCATTATGGATACTCCAAGCGGTTTCGGTTTGGGTTGGTCAATTTCCAAGGATACTCCTGGATATGTGGATTGCGAACTAAAAGGCTTGGGCGATCCTGAGAAGGACCAGGGGGTGTTCTATGAAGACGCAACCTGGGATCTGCCTTGCAACAATTCGTCATTGAACGTAAAGAATTCTCTCTTGCTAAGGGCATGGCCTGTTACATATGGGTATATTCATCTTAAAGTCTATGATTCCAATCTGGTTGATCCAAGGAACTACGGTCCACCAGCCACTTATGAAATCTATGATTCGACCATTGACCATGTCGCTGCCTATGGGGGTGGATTGATCTATGTCGAAAATTCGAAAATTCGATATGATGTGGAAGTTAATGGTTCAAATTCAATTGTGTATGGCTATGGGATCTCGGCCAGGGATCCAGGAACTAACTTTGCGATAATGAAGGAAAGCGGGGGTAGGTATATTGAATTGAAATCTCCCGGAGTGCCGTGGTAATAATATGCATAAAATGAAACCCCTATTGTTGCGTGTCAGAGCATTTGACACACAATTAGGGTCATAGTTAAGAGTCAGCTGGTGTTGATTCACTTTAGACCGCCGAGCTGAACCGCAAACCGCCGTAGTGAATTATTCAACAGTAGCGTTCCACCGGTTGATTATCCCTTATGCGTTGTAAATGTACTCTCGATAACCTGAATAGACTACCGGTATGAATTTCCCTTGACAAAAATGTCTGTGGAAATCGTTAGGCTTGCGAAATGGGCAGGCCTTCGTTGCCTTATTACCGCTATGTCGGCGCTGTCCTGGCCGAAAACCCCATCCGTCCGAAAATGGGCCTGGATTGGACGTGCACAATGCTCACCTATCATGGATTCTGACCGCCTATCTAGGGATCAACTCGCGGCCTTCGTGATTCAATCAATCTCGGCGCGTTGACAAACGCGCCCATCAAGAGGTACTCTTGGGCTCACACTTACGGATCAACCTCGTTGGGCTCGAGGATACTGAACGACGGATGGTACCCTCAAACAGCTGGGAATCCTGTTTGAGGCCCCCTCCCCCAGGTTGGGGCTCATAACCCGGAGGTCGGTGGTTCCCTGGATTGGCCTCAGGGCAGGCGAGTCCACCCCCCGCTACCTTTGAAGAACCGTAGCCCACTAGGCTACGGTTCTTTTATGAGCCCGGTATGCTGAGATGGCGAAAATTCTTCCAACGAGGAGAAACCGCCATGAACCGCAGTACACCGGGCTCGTCAGGTCACCGTAGCACGCCAGGTTCAACCCTTG
>Ga0208192_1002001_pt1 | contig 10587 bp, 15 predicted proteins | sample June2015DPH_13_1_2_FD_184711 | JGI IMG/M metagenome (GOLD analysis project Ga0208192, IMG submission 184711) | Peatland microbial communities from SPRUCE experiment site at the Marcell Experimental Forest, Minnesota, USA - June2015DPH_13_150... | ecosystem: Environmental > Terrestrial > Soil >... | reverse complement strand
ACGCTCTCATCGGCTGCGTGATGCCGTCGTTGGGTCATTGCTCATCGGGGCGCTGCTCTGCGTTCTCATCGCATTGAGCGTGATAGGATGATGCCCTTTCCCACCTACGACGCTGTAGAGCACTCCCTTGCCCTTCGCAACGTCTTCTGCGCAGTTCTAGCGGTCGCGGTAACGGTCGGCATCCTGATTGGGGTGTTCTCGTGAGGCGTTGCCGACCGCTCAAGGGAAGCTGCCCTTTACAGCCCGAATTTCGATGCAAGGGAACATGTCAACTCGCGGAACAAAGCCACTGCATTTGTCCGCATATAGTTTCTATAGTTTCCACCGACTTTCCACTAGGACTTTCCTATTCTGGACAGTCAAAAGTGGAAACTAGGAAAGTGGAAAGTGGAACAGTAGTGGAATTTGGGGGGTGCCTCCCCTGCCCCGCATAAGCAATAACCGGGCCTACCTCGGCACCTATTATTACCTTTCACTAGGACACGCACAAGTTAAGGCAGCGGAATATCTGGGGGTAGGTCAAAGCATCGTTTCTAAACACGCCTTGAAATTGGTCGGAGAGGGCTATCTAAAGAAGGTTCCCGGCTCAAGATCGCCCAAGCTATACTGCAAGGGCATGAGGGCGAACGTACTGGATGATGCGATTTTCCAAAGTGGATTCCACTTTGACGGTGGGACCGTCAAACCCACCGAAGTTCCACAAGTCGTTAACGGGCCTAAAGACCTTCACGTTTCGACCGCTCGGACGCATATCAACGGGCGGGTTTCCTTCGTAGTGAACCGCATCGGTGACATGACGCACCTTAAAATCCCTGTCACCGAGGGCCGCACTATCTCAATGCCTCTTTTCCCCAAGGAACCGTACAAGGCGCACCACAACGTCCGGCAGTACAAGACCAAGCTACCTTACGACGGGAAACAGGTATCAATCGAGTTCTTGGAATCGGACAAGGAGCAATACCTCTATGTCTGGCCCTATCAAAAGATGCTGACACCGGACGAGCTGACCAAGGAGGTGGAACAGGTCTTTATCGAGGAAGCGCAGAGGATCGTCAACGACCTATCGAAGTATGGCGGCTGGCAGTTCGGTATTGTCCAGTTTGTCGGTGACGTTGAGATAGCCAGCACAGACCCGGCAATTCTAAGCATGATTCCCGAGGACATGAAGCGCGTTCCCGGTTCTCCTTTCTGGGTGGATGAATCGGAAGGCCCCAGGGAGATCGAGACAACCGACCCGGAAGCGGCGAGGATTCTTTTCAACATCAAGAACGTGGTCAAAGACCTTCAGAACGGGCAAAGCTCCCTTACGGACAAGTATTACGTTTTAGAGGTCAAGGCCGACCGGATGCTGGCCATCCTTGAAAAGTTCGCTCTGGTAATAGAAAAGGATGCCGAGATAACAGCCGGGATGCTTGAAAAGGACTTGGCCAACACAGCCGAGAAAATCAAGAGCAACAAAGCGGAAGGCGCGACGGCCAGACAGTCGAATTATGGAGGAATGTATCAATGAGTGACAACCAACAGGAAAACAAGATTCGTAATTTGAGTGGAGAGGCGACGAATATTGACAATTCGCCTTATGAGTGCGCGAAGTGCGGTAGGATTAACAAAGGGTATCCAGCATATAGGGAACTCAGGCCGGGGGAAGAAATGGGCAAACCAAAGTATTGCCCCTACATCAAAACGCCAATTGTCTGGGATGTGCTCTGATGGACTCTCACCAAATACCCAACAAAGCGACAATCTACGACGAGGAAGATTGTTTTGGGACCGGTCCGGATGAAGATGATTGTCCGTTGTCCTGCCCAGATTATGAAGCCTGTTTACAAGCATCTCAAGATGCAAAGGATGACCCTTGCTGTGAAGATTGCGAGCATCTCAAGAATAGAGATTGCAGGAACCAGTGTTGCGAACACGGAGGGGATGTTTAAATGCCTCACGATTCAGGGGATTCTGCGAAAAAAATAGGCAAACCAGGAACCTACATTACCATACGTGAAGACCATTTTTACCTCGCCATATTAGGGGGTATTATGGGTGGGATATTCCTTGAAATGATACTGCTGGTCTTGGAAGGGGCGATCTGATGCAAGTCTTTGGAGGGGATTCCTATTGAGCGAAAGTTCCGGGCTCTCAGCCTGTTCTCCGGTTCCGGAGCCTACGATCTCGGCCTTGAATGGTGCGGAGGATTCGAGACAGTGGGGTTCGTTGAGAACGACCCCTATTGCCAAGAGCTCTTGCCCGAACGTTTCGGAACCGGAATCCCGGTCTTTGGCGACATCGGAGAATTTGATCCTGCTCAGATTCCTGGAGAGATTGACCTTATTCACGGAGGTTTCCCGTGCCCGGATATTAGCGCCGCCGGCCTTGGCGCTGGCATTGAGGGTGAACGAAGCGGTCTATGGGCTGAGTTCATCAGATGCATTTGCCTGGCTCGACCGCGATACGCTATCGTGGAGAACGTTGACAAGATCAAGGACCGGGGAATGGGAGTCGTTCTCGGGACATTGGCCTTTGGCGGGTACGATGCGGAATGGGATTGCATATCAGCGCTCTCCCTCGGGGCAATCTACCATGATCCTGAAGCAGATGTTTGGAGGTTCCAGCACAGGAACAGGTTCATCGCGCTTGCAACCCTTCCCGACACCGACCGCGAACGAATATGGCTTCAATCAGAGCGCGAGCGGGGGGGCTTCCGTTCGCCCTTCATTACAGACTATGGCCAGGAAGAATTGCTGGCCGACACCGACCGCCTCGGATGCAAACCCCAACAGGAAGATTCACATCGGTCACAATCCGACCCTCCAAGGGGCGGTCCAGTCATGGCCCACACCGACGGCGAAGGACAATACCGGAAGGGAGTACGGTTATTCCAGGGGCGATCATTCGAAGAAATCGATGTTCCTGCCGGGTGCAGTAAGGGCGTCGGCCAGGCCGACGCCCAGCACCCGCGACTGGAAGGACACGGGGCCGAACTGCAACTATGCCAAGATGGACAGGAAGTCCCGGCTTTCGGGCCGGATCGTGATGGAATCCTTGAGAAAGCTCGTAAGGAACGGAAGCTCGACAGGTTCCGGGAACGGAGTTACGAATGTTGGGCTGCTGAACCCTGCGTTCGATGCATTCCTGCAAGGACTCCCACTTACATGGACGAAATTAGGCTCTGCGGCAACGCGAACCCGCCCCAACTATTCGAATATCTCGGTGAACTCGTCCTCGAGGACGCAAGAAGGAGGGGATTGATCTGAACGATCAACACACTATTAGTGATTTGACGACGAAATCACCCTTCGTCAAGGTCATGGGCGGTGATGTGTTACTCGAGCTCCAACAGCTACCGGATGACTCAGTCAACTGTTGCGTGACCTCTCCACCGTATTGGGGCCTTCGGGACTATTCAAGGTGCAGCTGCGCGACCTCGTACAAAAGAGATAAAAGTTTTGAACACCTGATGCCAAAGAAGGGAACTGGAACGAACTTGAACCAAGAGGCAAACTCATCATGTCCTATCTGTCATGGAACTGGATTCATCGAAGGCAATGAACAGCAGATCGGTATGGAACAAACACCAGCTGAGTATGTTCATAAACTGACTGAAGTATTCCATGAGGTCAAGCGGATTCTTCGCCCCGATGGTACTCTCTGGTTGAACGTCGGAGATTGCTATTCTGGTTCACAGAAGGGAATCGGCGGCGCCACACATGGAAAGGCGGTCATAACCGATAACGAAATTACGAAGACCGATTGGAGCCTTACTCAGCTGGCGCCGAAGAACCTTGTCGGTCTTCCGTGGCGCCTAGCGTTCGCGCTCCAGGAAGATGGGTGGGTTCTCCGTTGCGATGTTATCTGGGCAAAGCCCAATGCTATGCCCGAATCCGTGACCGACCGGCCGACCAAGGCACATGAGTATATCTTCCTATTCTCAAAGAGCCAGACATACTATTATGATTCCGAGTCGGTAAAGGAAAAGGCGGTCTATCAGGATGACCGCATCAGAGATCGAGAACACACCAAACTAAACAATACTCCAGGAAGACGTAGATCGGCCGGACTGAAAACGAATCATTACGACTCCAGGAACCTTCGTTCAGTCTGGACCTTCAACACTCAGCCATATCCGGACGCCCACTTTGCCGTATTCCCGGAGGAGTTACCGACTCGGTGCATTAAGGCCGGATGCCCAGTTGGGGGAATTGTTCTAGATCCGTTCGCGGGCTCAGGAACAACCGGCGCCGTTGCTCGAGCTCTCGGCCGCTCAAGCATCATGATCGAGCTTAACCCGGAGTACGTCAAGCTCATCGAGGAGCGGACTGAATCCAAAGTACCCGCCCTAACTGCCTTCGGGGTGAGCTAGATGGACCGACACACAATTAGTGAAAGTGTGTCAATCGACCGTCCAAAGGTCGCTCGGGTCGTCGAGTATGACGGAATCCATTACGAGATATTCGAGAAGCCTGTTAAGCAGAGATTCAAGTGTGGATCGTGCGGCGAAAGAACCTGTATCGTCGAGATCGAGGACACCGAAGATATATCATTTCATCCAAGGGCGTTCGGTCGTTGCTTTTACACCGATACCCAGTATGATGATGTGAACTGGATTTTCCAGGGGTATTTTCAATGATTCGCCCAATTCGCTCTTTAGCGACATCGGACGTTCATCGCCGCACTCGGACGATTGAGTTCACCCGGCAACTATGGCCTCAACCACCCAAGGATTCCAAACCATATTTCTGCCTCATAAACACCCTTTGCTTCCTAGACCCTAACGATCCATGCAAAGCGGTATGGGAACAGAAGATACCCGAGGCCGACATCAAATGGATATGGGACGGTCGGAAGGGACTGAAAGGGCCGTGCAATGTTCATGTTGAATACGATGAACATTGGGGCTGGCTACTGAAGTTCTACATTTCCCATCAAGAGGCCATGCACCTATGGGCCGAAATGATGAGATTCATGATGCCTCCCTATCGACCTATCGAACCGGCTTACTCAGGCAAGCTCGCAGAGGAAATGCAGTTCTTGGAGGGGGTCCTTTGAATCGTCACCTTTTCGGCAATTCTAGGAAGCAAATGAGCCTTTTTGACACAAAAAGGGGGGTATAGATGTCTCAAAACGATGATGAAAAAAGAAATGTGAAAAATTCTGAGGATGATGATGAGGACGAATCGGAGGGTCTAGTCCTTCCGAAAATCCTAGTCTACGATGAGATTGACCTATTCCTTTTAGCGATCGAGGACCTAGAAGATCTCATAGCGATGCGGTTGATGTTGTTCTCCGGGTTGAGGGTAGGGGAAGCGGCAGCGGTGCAGGTCAAGGACATCAATGCCGAGACACACTCGGTATTCGTCCGGCAGGGGAAGGGAAGCAAGGACCGATATGCTCCGCTTGATGTCGGAACGATCGCGCTGTGTCAATGCTATGAATCAAGCCGGAAGCTCAAGCCCGATGAATATTTGTTCGATATGACGAAGAGGACCTTACAGAACCGAGTAACGCAGACGGCAATCAAGGCGGGATTGAGTTATGTCAACGACCTCGGGAAACAGGTAACATGGGTACATGCTCACACTCTCAGGCACACATGTGCGACCTGGCAGCTTGATAAGGGCATTCCTCTGCCGATGGTCCAGAACAATATGGGGCATAGCTCGATCGAGGTCACGCAAATCTATCTACATCTGAACATCAGGCAGCGGTCCCAGAAGTACAGCGATGCCACGAGGTTCGGGATATGAACGACCCGGATGACAAGTGGCCGATGACCGTCGCCTATGATGGCATCTGTCGGATTGATTATCCCGGTGGAACATGGAAGAACATTCCCGAAGTGAAGGGTTTGGTTACCATTGAATATCAGCCGATGGACCAGACCATTCTCATGTTCATTCGGGATGAGAAAGAAGAACCGGTCCTGGTGGTCAAGTTCTCCTATGCTCGGTTCGTTTGGTTCATCAAGAACCAATTCGAGAGCATGATGGACAATCAGGTAAAGGTCGCACGGTTCATAGCCGAAACCTTACCCCAGATTGAGGCGATCATGGAGGCAAACAAGTGACGCATACAATCCGAATTTACAATCGCCGGCACCGCTATCGGTTCTTTTATCATCCCTGGAAACAGGTCTGCATGGGGCATTGTTCAAGGTGTAAAGAACAATTCAGAGCAGAGGAAAGAAGACGCCGGAGAATGTTCGACGGCATCCTAGCGTCCGAGCTATGGGTCATTTACGGGGGTGCACAAAACCCCCCTCCATCTTCTTTAAATGCTCCTTATAAAGAGGACAAGGCCGGACGGGACGATCTAGTGAAACCGGACCTAAAGAGAATGCCCGTGATTGCAAGGAGGGAACGAATTGAGTAAGTATCAATGTCGTTGGTGTGGGGAACTTTATCGCTATCCCGGCATTCTAAGACATTCGCCGACCTGTTGGAACCGTTCGTATATTGAGACAGAGATGCACATCATTAGGATAGCGAACAAAAAGCATCCCTACGGCCTCGATATGTTCATTGAAAGGGGTGCGGAAAACGTACCCCCGAAAACCGAGGGCGAATACTTAAAGAAAGGAGAAAAACCGGAGACTGAGGAATCCGGGTGTTTTGTGCAGGGTGAACCGGGTGCTAAATGACCGAGGCGACCACGACCCCCATCAGGATCATAGCCGCCCTCGAAGATGACGGCAAAGGGAAAAAGAAGATGAGCATCTACATCGACCCGGAATTGGCCGATCTGATACAGAAATATGCTAGGCTCAACGGCATCTCGCAGGGTGAGATGATAGAATCAGCGGTCAAGGAATCCTTTTTCTCGACGCCCATGAGTTCTGGAAAATGGCGATTGGGTAAACGTTAACATCGGGTTTGTTGCATATAAAATATCGTTTTGTAGGTGTTTACGACATTTAACGACTAGATAATGCAATGTTGTTGCACAATGAGACTCTTCTCAGCGGTCAAGGAAAAGTTCGAAAAGGTAGGTGAGCGCGTCGAGGCTTCTCTCGACAAGCACAAGGATAAGGTTCAGGGGCTTGCGATCATCGGCGGCACGGTCGCCCTGACGATTGCGGCGTGCACCGGCAACGCCAGTGCAGCCGGTACGACCGGGGCCAATGACATCTACGGTGGTATGACCATCGTGGACGCGGTCCTCGTAGGCATAGGATCTGTTGCCATGCTCGCAAGTCTGTATCTGCGCGACTTCCGGGTTGCACTGATCGCAATCATCATGATCGTAATGGGCGCGGGAGCCTACTACCTCGGGTTCTAAAATCGGAATGAACTCTGAAGGAGATCAAGAAATGTCCGAAGTAAAAAAAAACCTAAACTGAGGGCTCTGTCCCTCCTTATTCTTATCACATTCTCATTTCTGGCTATCGCCGTGATAGCTCCACCGACACAAGACGCGGCGGCAATGACCTGGCAAGAAGGGGCGATAGCTGGCGGCGTGGCCGGTGCTACTCTCGGGCTTGCTTTTGACGGTCCAGGTGCACTTGTAGCGGGTCTGATTGGAGCAGGTGTCGGCGGGATAGTGGGCTGGCTTATGCCTGGTGCAAGTGGCGGCGGTAATTCAGCAGAGCAGGCCATGCGTACCTATTATGCCAACAGCCTCATTCAGAACACTTCGCTGGGTCTGAATTGGTCCCATACTAATGCATGGAACGTTATGGAAGTCCTACCCGCTACACAATTATATCTGGCGCGCAAGGCGCAATGGGCGGCGCTTCAACTGTACGACGAGCAGACAACGGCAGGGACAGCGCACAACTACAATGCCAGCTATGTCCTGTCAAAGTCCGAGGTTGCGAACGCAACCCTGTCGAACCTGTGGCAAGTGATCGAGAACTACAACACCGTTTTAAATTCATACACCGATCTAAGCCAGCAGTTCACTGGAACTTACCAGTCGATGACATGGGGCGTCAATACTCCGACTGGTAGCGAGAACTTCGGCGTTACTGCCATTTCTGGGCAGTATGCCAGAATGCAGTTCGTTACATCCGTTCCGATAGGCACAACGCCAACCTATTACGATGTGTCTAACAAAGTTCCATTGGAGATCGTAAACCGGGCTCTTGCTCAGAGCGATTTCATTCTGCATATCCAGACCGGCGACGGGCATTTTGCCAATGTTTCTGTTTCGATGCCATCACAGGGTATGCAGAGCATCAACCTGGATAGCCTCGGGCTAAAGTCTGGGCGTATGTCATTCACGGCGACCGGTGCAATTGCTGACATATGCGGAATAATCGGGAGCGACCCGCTAACATCGGCAAAGGCCATTCCCGCTTTGCTCGTGACTCAGAAATCCGGCAGCAGCGAGATATTCCTGAGCGAAACGCTGGTTGATGGGTTGACCGTAACCGTCCGGCCATATTGGAACACGGTATATACGGCCACCGACCTACCTTCCATCCGGGTCAATGACGGCAACTCGAATATCGCGGTCAAGATAACAAGGGCGTTCTCCGATATGGCCGCAGCCTCTCTGGAATCAAAGAATCTGACCAGTGTGGCAAATTCCTACGGGCAGACGTTCTATAATCAGGTCGTCGCTGCCGGTGGCAATGTGCCCACTCCTTGGTCGGATATTGTATTTCCCGACCCCAACCAATTAGTGAACCTTTCTCCCGAGCAGTTGACCGCCCTCTATTACAGCTATCTGCTCAAGATGCGGGATTGGTTCAACGACAGCACCATCTTGACACCGGGGGACATCAACATAACCGTAGAATCGGCCAATCTCCTGGTTCGCGGTGAAGTGGTGAACCCTGCGGGTAAGGTGATAGTCTACAATACCACCGTTTGGACTCCGTACCTAATGCTGTCCGATGTCGAGCTAAAGCTAGGCTGGAACAACATTACCCAACCCGGTTTCGTGGAAACTTGGTATGATGCTGCCACTATCGACCCTGACGCTACCAACACGTTCAAGAACTTCACTTATGTGGAGATCGGGACGGGTTGGAGGCTGCACATCGATGAGATTTACTACCAGGGCAACGCGGTCCCCTCCGTGAACCTGACAGTCGATACCTGGGACTTCATCATCAACAATGGCGGTAGCTCGACAGCACCGCCGCAGGCCCAGACCGATCTCGAATGGATCATCGCCCACTGGTACTATATCGCAGCCATTGCGGCGGTCGTGGTCTTGCTTGGAGCTGTAGCTGTCCGCAATGGACCCCTCGCCATCATCGGCGTCATACTGCTCCTGGCGGCGGCGGTCGGTTGGTATCTCAGCGGTGACCATAGCCTGTTATCCTGGGCAGGATTGGCGATAAACCTTTGGGGTAAGTAAAATGGTGGCCAGTCACCGCCAGAAAACCCTTTCCCTTCTTTCCCTATCATTAGTCCTACTCCTGGCACTCTCGGCGCTTTCCTTCGTTTCAGGTCCAGCGCAAGCAGCCAGTGCTTCGCTCTATTCTACCAGCTACGACAGTGCTGTAAAGCATACTGTGGCCGGAAGTTGGTCCGAGACCTGGGGCGATAGTTCGCAGGGAACGTTTGACTATAGCCAGGGTACGACTCTGACCAGCTCCAACGGCGAGTATGGCGCCACGCACATGACGCGCATCGTGCTATGGGTCGATATTTCATCGATATCAAGCACTCAAGGAAGTAAGAACGTAAGCGATGCAACTTTCCAGGTTGCTTTTAGTGCCATCAACAGCGAGACACTAGGCGCTGGTGCTCTCTACTTGGTTGGCTCGGACGGGAACCTATCAAGACCGGCGACAGTGGGTGTTTGGAATGGTCCCCAGGCATGGAGCGCATATGCATGGAACCAAGGCATCAACACAGGAGCGCTCGGTTCGTTCAACGGTCTTAACGCAGGGACCGCCACGACTGAAACATATTATACTATTGCCAGCGGAGCGGGGTTGGCTAATTATGTTTCGACATGGATTAACAATGGCTCTCATTACGTGCCGTTCCTGCTGCGAATCTATGGCGACTACGACAACGCGAACCCCAACTGGATACATGACGATTTCAGCGTCTACAGCGGAAGCAGCAGCATGAAGCCGACGCTATCATTGACCTATACCTCGGATGCTCCAGAGCGCACCTATTGGTCGCCTACATTCACCACTTCCGCACCAACATCTGGCATGGTCTCGACTTTGTACCACTATGTTCCCCAATGTAACGAGTCAGTGACCTACACCTTACTATCGAAACCTTCCTGGGCCTCCATGACCGGGAACGACCTCTCCGGTACACCTAGCGCCAGTGGTTTGGCCTCGTTCAGTCTGATAGCAACATCGATTAATGGAACATTGGCAACTTATGAGAACTGGACAGCCAATATAACGGCTCTCCCGGTCCCTCTGATCCAGACCACTCCAAGCGTTGACAGCATGACTCTGACGTGGTATGATTATCAACCGCTGGCCTCGATACCGTGTAATTGGTCAGTGACCTCTAACGCTGCCAGTTGGCTATCTATCAATCCGTACACTGGTGAGTTAAGTGGTGTTCCGGGTTCGTCCGGTTTCTATCTGATCCAACTGACCGCTACCTCGATCCAATACGGAACCTCAACGACTCAGACCTATAACCTGACGGTCGCCCTAGGGTTGTA